>JACCDY010102432.1_pt1 | contig 10723 bp, 10 predicted proteins | sample 7446391 | NCBI WGS metagenome assembly JACCDY01 (sample SAMN15323451, study PRJNA562643) | freshwater metagenome | isolation source: river surface water | place: USA:Blue River Watershed | collected 2017-08-18
ACAAATGATACCTGATAGTAAGAATATTTTTGATAATTTATTAAAAGAATTATCAGTTACACAAAATAAAAATACTATTGATTCATTAGATGAAGATGAATATAAATTAACACGATAAATAATTCTAAATTATAAATAATATTTTAGAATTTAATACTTTTTATTCATATGCATAATTAAAATGTTTTCTACGTACTAGTCTTAACCCATAATGATTATTATCTGGTGATAGTAGTTTTGAAATATATTTATGCTTAACCCCTAGTAATTCAAATGTTTTTTCAATTTCTAAATCGGTATTAAGTGATGTTATTGGTGTTTTAGAAAATTTGCAAAATAATAATGTGCAAATTGTATAATATGCACTAAATTGTCCACCTGGTATTTTATCAAAAAAATCAGTTATAAATGAGGTTTCTTCTAAATCATGTTCTTCTGCGCATTTTGTTTTTTTGTATTCTAACCATTTATTTGCAAAATTTTTTTGAAAACGTTTAGCTGAAACAATTTGTTGATTAAAAAATTTTGTGATATCAATATCTGCTGGTCTAGTTAATGCTTTTATTCTAATATTTTCATATATTCCATATAAATCATCTATAATAGACATTTCTTTATTAACTGGAGATTTAAATGTATCATAAAATAAATTAAAAATTTTTTCTAGTTCTTCATCAAAAAATGTGTCTCTTCCAGACATTAATTATATATATTATATAAAAGAGGAAAAAATTTTAATTTAATAATTTCAAATTAAAATTATATGTTAATTATATTAATTATTTTTTACCATTTTTTTTAGAACCCTTTTTAGAGGCTTTCTTAGATGATTTCTTTCCACCAGTCATTTTACGAGAGCCCTTTTTGGAACCCTTTTTAGAGGCTTTTTTAGAGGTTTTCTTAGATGATTTCTTTCCGCCAGTCATTTTACGAGAGCCCTTTTTGGAACCATTTTTAGAGGCTTTTTTAGAAGTTTTCTTAGATGATTTCTTTCCGCCAGTCATTTTACGAGAGCCCTTTTTGGAACCCTTTTTAGAGGCTTTTTTAGAAGTTTTCTTAGATGATTTCTTTCCACCAGTCATTTTACGAGAGCCCTTTTTGGAACCCTTTTTAGAGGCTTTTTTAGAGGTTTTCTTAGATGATTTCTTTCCACCAGTCATTTTACGAGAGCCCTTTTTAGAGGCTTTTTTAGAGGCTTTTTTAATTTTTCTTTTACCACCTTCAGCTCTTCCAGCTGCTGCACTTATTTCAGGTCTAGCCTTCAAACCACTAGCATCTAATCCTGCAGTTTCGGCTTTTTCTAATAATGCTTGTGCTGCAGCTCTTACAGCTGTTTCTTGATCAGCATTTAATACTTCGTCTGTATTTAAAGCAGCAATTAACGCATCTATTATTTTTTTAGGAGTTTGAGGACCAGCTGCAACAGCAGCAGCATCGACAGCAGCAGAACCTGAAGCAGATGCAGCGGCAGCCCCGTCGGCACCTGCAGTAGGTGCAGCAGTGCGTTCAGCTGGTACACATCCACCACCGTTCATTCTTTTACCTTTTTTGGAGGTTTTCTTAGAAGACTTTTTAGATTTTTTAGCACCACCTAAGGAGAGTTTCTTAGAGGATTTTTTGGATCCTTTTTTGGAGATTTTTTTGGCGGCTTTTTTACCACCGGCCTTATTAGTTAAACCTAATAATTTACCAAGATCAAGATCATCAGTATTCATTTTTATATATTATTAAAAAATATTTAATTTTTTTTATATTATTTAGTTTTTAAAAAAATTGATTTTTACATAATAAGTCTATAAGTAACTTAATAAACTATTAATAAAATGGATAGAAAAATTCAAGTACTAGAAAGTTGGAAATCCAAAACCGCAGTTATAAAAGAATATAAGGTAACTGATAATTCCTTAGAATTAGAATTTGAAAAAGTAAATTTTAAATTTATTTTTCCCAAAGCAAAAAATGATTTTATGACAGTTGATTCTGATTATGATATTAGTTGGTTAGATAATTTAAACATGAAAATCATAGAAAAAAATTATTCTGAAGAAAATATTGATAAAATTCTAACAATGATTAACAATCAATTAGTTAAATTAAACAAAGAATATCAAAAAAAGAGAAACAATAAAATTGTAATTGAAGAAATGAAACTAATTGATGAAAATGAAATCAAATTTTTAAAGATGAAAAAAAAGTTAGGGGAATTAATTGAAAAAGAAATGCCAAAAAAAATCAGTATAAGTTCTCCTGGAAGTACTAATTCAATCGATTGTCAAAACACAAAATTTAGCAATTCTAATGAAAAAAAGATTTTTGATAAAGAAACAGTAATTAAAATCATTGGGGAAGAATTCTTAGAATTATACAAAAAATCTTTAAATACTAGTAAGTTTAAAGTTTCTCTTAATAATGATAATATTAAAAGTTGGAAAATTATTCTGGGAAATTTTAGTAATACTAATTTAGTAGATGATTTAAAACAAGTAAAGGAAAAACATGGATATGATAATATTGAATTTACAATTAATCTAAATGATGAATTATATCCAAATTATCCTCCTCAAATTGAATTCAATAAACCAAAATTCAGAAATTCACTTACTTATAAATTATCAAATCTAAAAATGTTACATCTAGATTATTGGTCTCCGGCAAGAACAGTAGAATTTATTATAAATAAACTACACAGTATTCTTGATAAACATTGTAGAATTGATTTAGACAATTTATCACAAAAAAATAATTCTACCTACTCAGTATTAGAGACAGCATTAATGCAATTATGTTCTCATTTTGACCAACAAGATGACAATTTAGATGATGAGAAATATGAAAAAATTAATTTTTCTAAAAGCCCAAGTAAATCACAGACTAAATACTGGAAGAGTGGAACAGGATATGGCTATAATGGAGCAAAAGATTGGGATATTGATGCTTATATTGAATCCCAAAAACAAAAAGATAGGGAACTAAGTAATATTCTAAAAACGATATATTTAGGAATGCTTGATGATTCTGAAAAGAATAAAGAAACCATAAAAGAATCATTTATCATGAAATATATCATATCAAAACTTGATGGTTGTACATTACTTGAAATTACAAAGAAACAAGAATCATATGATAAAATTCTAAGTATATTAGAAGTATTACTTGATAAATATCAAAATGAAATAATTTCTCCTGAATTTATGAAATTACATAGTAAAATTATGGAAATTTATGCTGATATTGAACTTGCTGCAAAAATGGGAACTCAAGATGATTTATCCATTAGAATTTCTGTAATTAAAATGAAAATGGATGAAGTAAAATCAAAGAATATTGATATAATTGAGAAAGATAAAGAAATAGAAAAAGATAATTCATCTGATAAAACAATTCAACAGAAATATTCTGAAGAAATGGAAAAATACAAATTTATGGATACACCAATTATTCATTCTGGGAGTAAATATTATTTCCAGAAGAATTTTGATATGGGTAAACATAAAAAAGTAACATATCATAAAAGAATGGTACAAGAATTAAGCATTCTAAGAAAATCAATTTTAGCAGATTATGGTGCATCTATTTATGTAGCAATGGACCCTGATAATATATCAGTTCTAAGAGTACTAATTACTGGTCCACATGATACTCCATATGATTCTGGCTGCTTTATTTTCGATGTATATATTCCAGAAGAATTTCCAAATGGTCCGCCATTAGTATATATGCAAAATACTGGTAATGTGCGGTTTAATCCAAACTTATATAATTGCGGTAAAGTATGCCTATCTATTTTAGGAACATGGTCTGGAAACAAAGGAGAAACTTGGAATAAAGAAACATCTTCACTATTACAAGTATTTATGTCAATCCAATCATTAATTTTAATAGAAGAACCATATTTCAACGAACCTGGATATGAATCAAGTATAAATACAACTCGCGGAAGAGAAGCAAGTAGTAATTATAATAATAAAATTAGATTGTATACTATGAGACATGCAATGAAAGAATTAATTGATTCATCAGAGTATCCTCAATTTACTGAAGTACTAAATAGTCATTTTAGACTAAAAAGAGAACATATATTAAATGTGTGCAAAAAATGGGTTGACGATGCACCCATACATGCACCTACATATGATGGATTTAATAAAAATGATTACAAAAAAGTATATGAAGAACTAGAAAGTAAACTAAAAAAATTATAAACAAATTTTAATTTATTTTATTGATTGATTGCTCTTTTACATTTACAAGTATGACAATTCATAAAAATAATTTTTTTTTCTTTTGTAATTTCAGTCTGACCACTTTTACAAGTTTGACACTGAATATAAGCAATACAATAACTTTTAATAATCTTTTCAAAAGATGGGTTTCTAAAAATTCCAGTAAGAACAAGATGATTATCGCCATTAATAGATGCTTCTACAGATAAATCATTTTTTAGAAAGTCAACAAAACTAGTTACATGTTCTCTCTCAATTTTAGATTTAATTTCAGTAAAATTAAGAAGAAAGGTTTTTTTATTTTCGATTTTTGATTCAGGTTTTGGTAAAGAAATCTTACCTTTAACACCATTTTCACCAATAGAATCATAAAGCCTGTTTAATAGATATTCTTCGCTATAAAAATCCATTTTATATATAATTATTAGTATATTATTAAATAAAATATCAAATTTTTTTAAAAAAATAACCTTAAAAAAATATTACTACTTTTAAATAAGTATGTTAGAACCTCAATTAAGAGAGTTAATAAGAAAATTTTTATATTACTTTATTGGAATAGGTATATATCTATCATATGATGTTAAAAATAGAAATTTTAAATCAATAATATCATTTACTGTAGGTTATATAATGAGTTATAAATATATTAATAATTTCGTAAGCTTGTATATTGGTCGTTTAAATTTTATTTTAATTATTGGTGTTGGATATTTTTTATATAAAATTGGAAAAGTTATCTATAACATGTATAATAAAAATAATTTATTAGAACAATATAAATATTTATATGAAAAAGAAATATTAGAGAATAAAATAATTGAACCATATGAAAATTATATTTTAAGAGTAGAATTTAACAATATAATTGATAATAAATATTTAAATAAACCATTTGATGAAAAATATAAAGAGATAATGCTAAATATAAGTAAAAAAATAATGGAAGAATATAAACCATTTTTAATAAATGTTCAATATAATGAATTAAATATAATATTTAAAAATTTATGCAGCCAAGATGTCAATAATTATAATATATTAGAATATGTACATCTCAATAATGGTTCAATAATTAGAATTAATAATAATATTACTGATTTTATAAATAATGAATTTAATAAAGAAATAAAACAAACTAAATTAAAAAACTTAAAATTAGATATAAAATCAAAAATCGTATTTATAGCGGAAGAGAGAGCAGGAGATAACGAAATATTAAAATATTTAATTGAAAGACAAAATATGGAAAATTATAAAAATTCAATTATTTATTTTAGTCATAATACCTCAAAAGATAATTTTCAAAATCAAAAAAATCATTTAAAATACGGATGGTTAATAAAAAATACATATCTTGAATTAGAAAAACAAAAATTAAAATTTTTAACAAAAAAAGTAAAAGTATTATTAGCTTATTCATTTCAATTATCTAATAAAAATGAATTTAAAGAAATTTTAATGGATGATATATGGGCCGAAATTAAATTAAAATCACAAGTTAGAAATTATGAAGTAAGATTTATTGAGTAAAAAAATTGATATAAAATTATTATACTAGAATAGAATTATATAAACTTAAAATGCCATTAAATATTAAGGTAAAGTCTCTCGATTGTACTGGAATTTGGAAATATAATTTCCCACAAAATACAGATGATAAATGCCAAATTTGCAGACGTTCAATTATGGCACCATCTCATGAAGATATTAATAACAAAAATTTAATTTCTCGTATTTCAATTGGCAAATGCGGGCATGCATTTCATAGCGAATGTATTAAAAACTATTGTAAAAAAAATGTTTCTTGTCCAATTGATTATACACAATGGGACACTCTAAAAGAACTAGAAGGACCTAATATTATTAGTAAAAAATAAAAATTAATCAGATTTTTTTAATTTATATTTTCTTTTAATAACAATACCAATATTTAAGTCTTTAACACAATCTTCCAAATCGCATAATTGCATACTAGAACATAGTAAACTCATAAGTTTTAATTCATCGATAGTAGGCAATCCTTTAAATTCTCCATCTTTTTCTTTCATAGGAATTGCATTATATCTCATAAATTTAATAATTTTTTCACATTCAATATTTCTATTATTATATTCTTCAGAATTTCTTTTATTTGTAACAATATCTTCATAATAATTAAGTTTATCAAAACTAACTCCTCTTTTTTCAGCATAATCTTTGAAATAAAGAGCTACTTTTTTTGGAATTATATTGCATTGTTTTTTATCAGTTGCTTTATATGATTCTGCTTTCAGTTCTAAAGGCATTTGACAATCTTTAACATTAACTACACACTTTGCGCGAGCAGCTTCATAAAAATCACACATTTCTTCATAAGTTGTACCATAATCAACTCCTAACTTTTTATTAACACGATTATGTATATTATATACCCATTCAGTTAAATTTTTTCTATTTTTTAAAACTTCATCTGTTAATATAGTATTACCATCTTTTATAAAAAACTGATATGATTGCCTACAATAAATACAAGGTAAAACAAATCCAAGATGTTCTAAGAATGTTTTATATTGTTGCTTTTGTTCTTCAGTTGGATTAACAGGATAGCCGAAAACAACACTATGTATAGCTATCCACATATGAGGACCCCATATTTTAGTCATTAATCCATTATTTTCATTAAAATTATTATTAGACATAGTTGAATCTATATATTAATATTATAAAATAGAAATTAATAAATTATTTAGATGCTTTTAATTGGATGGAAAATATAGGTTTTTACATTATTTTTATTTTTAATAATTCTATTGAAAGATTCTATATTATGAGAATTATATTCAGGATTACTTGTCCAAATTCCTTGAATAAAATTATTTAAGTAAGTATAATTATAAGTAAAATTATATTTTTTGCAAATAGTCGCGTAAATTGTTTCATTATTATAATATATGCCTTTTTTTAAATTTTTATTAATTTTTTTTAATAATAATTTAGATAGTCTGCAAATTTGAGTACTTGTATAAAATTTATCATCTTTGCATAAAATATTTTTGGGAATTAATAAATCAAAGGTAGATTTATCAGAAAATATATCAATTGAATTGCCTAAAATCCGAACATCATAATCTATTGACCAAAAAAAATCATAACTTTCTCCAAAATATTTATAAAACCATAAAGTAATAAAATAGTTTGAATTATGAATATTTTTAAAATCTTCATCTTTTATATTTTTATATAAATTTTTTATATCATCTTCTTCATTATATATTTTTGTAAATTCTTTAAATTCATCAGGTATTTTATAAGTTATATTATCTGGAATTAATAATTGAAATATTAGAAAATGATTTGTTTGATTAATATTGTAATTATTACATTCATTATAGATTTTTTTTATATAATTGCATAAGGCATAATTTAAAATATGGGTTTTAAAAAGAACAGCTATATACATTTTTTAATTATAATAAAATAGTAAAAAAATTGAATATAAAAGAGCGATTATTATATTAAATATCTAAAAAATGAATATTCTAAAGGGTAATTTTATCGAAAGCGAAACAAATACTTATAATAAGGAACTAATTAAGTTCCCTTACGAATGCGACCATTTTCAAAAGCATTCTTTCAAGTGCATCGATGAAGTGTCAAATGTACTAATTACAGCACATACTGGTTCAGGAAAAACTGTAGTGGCAATGTATGCAATTGCTCATGCAATTAAAAATAATAAGAAAGTTGTATATACTTCTCCAATTAAGTCGCTATCAAATGAAAAGTATAAAGATTTTCGTGAAAGGTTTGGTGACAAGTTTAAAGAAGAAACTGGACTAGATGTATCAATCGGTCTTCTTACTGGAGATAATAAAATTAATCCAGACGGTAATCTTCTTATTATGACGGCAGAAATTCTACGAAACTCTCTGTTTAAGACCAAAACACCAGATTCTGAAACTAAGGATTTTATTGAGGACCTTGGTTGTATTATTATGGATGAAGTCCATTTTATTAATGATCCTGACCGTGGTAAAGTATGGGAAGAAACAATTGTACTAGCGCCTCAAGAAATTCAACTAGTTATGTTATCTGCAACTATTGATAAGGCCGAAGAATTTGCTACATGGATTAGTAAAATTCGTGAAAAGAAGATTTATCTAATTCCAACTAGTCATCGTGTTGTACCTCTTGACCATTATATCTATATTAATAACAATATTCATAAAATTATGGATACTACTGATAATTATATGTATTCTGGATATAAAACAGCACTTGAAGTTTACCAAAAGAAACAGAAAGATAAGGAAAAAATTAATATGAATCTAATTCAGGAAATGGTGCGTTATCTAAAAGATAATGACCTTCTTCAAACAATTTTCTTTTCTTTCTCAAGAAAAAATTGCGAGACATATGCAAACATTGTAAATACTGAACTTATTACTGATAGTGAATTTAGGGAAATTTCTCGCATCTGGTCTAAATATCTAGAGAAAGATGAAGTAAAGTATCTACCTCTTGACCAGTATAATACACTTAAAAAACTTGTTCATAGCGGTGTAGCATTTCACCATTCGGGACTAATTCCAATCCTCAAGGAAATTGTAGAAATTCTTTTTCAAAAAGGACTAATCAAAATTCTTTTTGCAACAGAGACCTTTGCTGTTGGTGTAAATATGCCAACTCGTTCTGTTGTATTTACTGAACTAGAAAAGTATACTAATCGTGGAAAGAGGTTTTTAAATACTGCAGAATACAAGCAAATGAGTGGAAGAGCTGGTCGTCGCGGTATTGATACTGTTGGTTATTCTATTCTACTTCCTCTTTATAATTTTCCTGATGAATCTGAACTAAAAACAGTTCTAACTGGAAAAATGCCAAAGATTGAGTCAAAGTTTAATATTGATTACCAATTTGTACTTAAAGCGATGATTAACAAGATGCTTGATAATAATCTAATTGTCAATAAATCTCTAAAAGAACAAGAAAAAGTAGTAATTAAGGCTAGCCTACAAAAAGACTTAGTAAATGTTACTGAACAAATCTTAAAACTTGGAAATCTAGAGGAGAAGCTTGAATCAAAAGATAAAGATGTAGTAAAAGTAAGAACTATGATTGACCTAGAGAAAAAACTAAAAAATTACTCTAGTATGGGTCTAATGATTACTCTAAGCAAAAAAGAATCAAAGGATTATCAAACGATTCAAAATGAAATGAAGAAAAACGAACCACTAAAAAAGCTATATCAAGAGATTTCTAAATTTTACGAACTACAAGAAAAACAAAGCCGAGTAGAAACTAATCTAAAACTAGTTGATGATGAGAATAATATTGTAATAACTAATATTTGTGAAATTCTAAAAGAAATGAATTATCTAAGCGAAGATTATTCCCCACTTCAAAAGGGTATTATTGCATCACACATTAATGAATGTAATCCAATTATTTTTACAGAAATGATTTTATCAGGAATGTTTGATAATATTACAGAAATTGATATTGTCACACTACTATCATTATTTGTAGAAGATAGAACAGATGAAGAAGTTTTTAAATCAGACCTATCATATTCATCTCATCTCTTAGATAAAGTAAAAGAAGTTGAGACAGTTGTTGATAAATTTGTTGTACTTGAAAATAAATACAGACAACATTCTCAAACTGATTTCTGGAAAACTTCAGTTGGGTCAATGGATGCAACTTATCTATGGGCATCAGGTGAACATATTACAAAATTAAAAAAGGAAGGATTAATTGGTTATGAAGGTAATTTCATTAGAAATATGACCAAACTGTACAATATTACAAATGATGTGATTGATGTATGTAAGACAATTGGTAAAGTCGAACTACTTCCTAAACTGGAGAAAATTCCTTCTCTAATCATTCGCGATATTGTTAATATTTCTTCACTTTATTTTATTCAATAAAAAAAATTGAATTTATTTTATTAATATCTAATTTAATTATATACAATCAAAATGGATAATCAAGATTGGAACCCTGTAACTATTAAGCGTACGTACACTAAGAAGGAAGAAAAACAAAAGTATGGCGTGCCAACTAAGAAGAAAGCACCGGTAGTAAGTTCGACATCAACAGGCCAAGCTGCTCATACTATTGAGAAGGAAGATTATAAGCCTCCGCTTGTAACTAAAGAAATTGGTCAACAAATTATTCAAGCACGTTTGGCTAAGAAATGGAATCAAGAACAACTAGCACGCGAATCACAACTACCAATTTCAGTAATTAAGACTTTTGAAGTACCTACTTCTAATACTATTCTTAACAATGCTTATCTCCAAAAAATTAGTCGAGCACTTGGAGTACAAATTAAGCGTAGCTAATTTTTTTTATAAAAAGTTGAAAAGTTAGTTAAAAGAATAATAATTTAATATATTATTAAAAATGAATATTATCAAAACATTATTTTTAGCTATTGCAGGATTCTTTACTTTTGCAAACTCTCAAGAACTTGTCAAACTTACAGAAGATAATTTTGTAGTTCTTAGAGG
>JACCDY011202671.1_pt1 | contig 10723 bp, 11 predicted proteins | sample 7446391 | NCBI WGS metagenome assembly JACCDY01 (sample SAMN15323451, study PRJNA562643) | freshwater metagenome | isolation source: river surface water | place: USA:Blue River Watershed | collected 2017-08-18
ACGCAATCGAAGCTGGCACCATGGAGTTCGCGATTGACCAGCAGCAGTACGCACAGGGCTACATGTCAGTAGTTCTTTTGTACCTAAACCTAACTAACGGACACGAGCTTGGTGGCGGTCAGCCTGTATACACAGGTCCTGGCTTCGTAACCAAGGACAATGTAGCCAAGGTTAAGGAACTAGTAGCAGCTGGCTCACGCTAGTCACTAGCTTCAAAAGCTAAGCAGTATATAGAAGGTGGGCTGGGGAATCCCTGGCCCACCTTTTATCTCAAAATCAAAGCTTCAAATATTCAAGTTAGGTAACAAATGACACAGTCGTCAAAGGTAGATGAGCGAGTTAAACAAGCCTCGCTGATTACCAAAATTCTGCGCCGCCCCGAGTTCGGAGCGTTTCTGGGCGCCATCGCAATCTTCTTCTTATTTGCCACTACCGATACCACCGGCAACTTCGCTCAACTCGGCGGAATCTCCGGTTGGACAGACATTGCAGCTCCAATCGGGATCATCGGTATCTCAGTTGCATTGCTAATGATCGCTGGCGAGTTTGACCTTTCAACCGGTGTGCTCGTTGGAACTACTGGTCTGCTGATTGGTATGTTGGTCACCGAATTCAACATGAACATTTGGCTCGCAATTCTTTGCGCATTTATTTTTGCTGGAACAGTTGGATTCATTAATGGCTACGTGGTTGTAAAAACCAAGTTGCCGTCATTCATCGTGACCCTGGCAACTTTCTTCATTCTTAAGGGTGCAAACTTTGCTTACACAAAGATGGTAACGGGTTCTGTACGTGTAACCGGCACCAATAAAGCCGAGGGCTTTGATTTTGCCGAAGCCATCTTCGCTTCAAAATTTGGTGAGGCAAATTTTCAAATCGCTTTGGTCTGGTGGATTGCAATTACCATCATCGCTACGTTCGTTCTAACCCGCACTCGTTTTGGTAACTGGATTTTCGCAGCCGGTGGCGACGCAAACGCCGCACGCAACGCAGGTGTACCGGTAGACAGAACCAAGATCATGTTGTTCGTTTACACCGCACTCTCTGCAGCACTGGTTGGCACCATGTTTGTTCTTCGCTTGAAGGGCATGCAGGCTGGTCAGGGTGTTGGCCAGGAGTTCTACTACATTATCGCCGCAGCGGTAGGTGGAACCTTGCTTACCGGTGGCGCCGGTTCGGCTATCGGTGCTTCACTTGGTGCCTTGATCATGGGTATGGCTTACATTGGTATTCCTTACTCACGTTGGGATTCAGACTGGACCGCAACTTTCCTTGGTGTGATTTTGTTCACCGCAGTAATGATCAATACATACATAGGTCGCCGAGCTAAGGGAGGCAAAAAATGACAACGGTAAACGCCCTAGAGCTAAAAAATGTTGGCAAGCAATTCGGAAGCGTAATTGCCCTTCAGGGAATTTCGATTCAGGTTGAGCCAGGTTCAGTTACCTGTGTGCTTGGCGACAACGGTGCCGGCAAGTCAACTCTCATCAAGATTCTCTCCGGTGTGCACAAGCAGTCATCTGGTGAGTTCAAGGTAGAGGGTAAAGATGCTGTCTTTCAATCGCCTCGCGACGCACTGGCAAATGGAATCGCAACCGTGTTCCAGGATTTGGCAACAATTCCTTTGATGTCAGTTTGGCGAAACTTCTTCTTGGGTAACGAAATCCGTTCCGGGTTTGGTCCATTCAAGTGGTTGAACGTCAGCAAGATGAAAGAGATTGCCAAGTCTGAGCTACTAGCGATGGGTATCGACCTTCGCGATGTAAACCAGCCAATCGGAACACTTTCAGGTGGTGAGCGTCAGTCGGTAGCGATTGCCCGCTCTGTTTACTTTGGTGCCAAGGTGCTCATTCTTGATGAGCCAACCTCGGCCCTTGGTGTTCGCCAGTCTGGAATCGTATTGAAGTACGTGCTTGCCGCTAAGGATCGCGGTGTATCGGTTGTGTTTATTACTCACAACCCGCACCACGCTTACCTAGTTGGCGACCGCTTCTACCTGCTAAACCGGGGTCAGTTGCTCAACGCTTTTGAGCGCAAGAACGTGAAGCTTGAAGAGCTAACCAAGGCAATGGCTGGTGGTGCAGAGCTTGAGACTCTAACCCACGAGATCAACGTTGTACGCGGTAAATAATTAGACACCGATGCGAATCCCCCGGCCGAATGGCTGGGGGATTTCTCTTTAACTAGTATCAAAACATGACTATTGAAGTGCGTGAACTGAGCGCCACAGATTATGACTCGTGGCTTGTGCTGTGGAACGGCTACCTAGATTTTTACAGTGAAAACCTTCCAGAGGGCCTGACCGATCTTTCTTGGCAGCGGATTATCAACCCTGAGTTCAACCTGCACGGACTTGGCGCCTTCGAAGATGGCAACCTGCTTGGCATCGCGCACTTTAACTTCCAGAACTCCACCATTTCAGTCAATGGCTTTGTGCTGCTAGAGGATCTATTTGTCAGCTCTGCAGCCAGGGGCAAAGGAGTGGGCCGCAAACTTATTGACGCGGTGAAGGCGCGAGCCGAGGCTGCCGGCTGCTCTCGGCTTTACTGGGACACAGACCGAACCAATGAAACTGCTCGACGCCTGTATGACACTTACGTTCAAGAGGCTGGCAAGGTGCAGTACCGCCTGCCACTGAACTAATTCTTGACCAGCTACTTCTGAGCTAGCATTTCGTGGCGCACGATGATTGCATCACGACCAGGGCCAACACCAATCGCGCTGATTCGCGCACCGCTGATCTTCTCTAGCGCAACGATGTAATCCTGTGCGTTCTTTGGAAGATCTGCAAAAGTGCGGCAGCCAGTGATGTCTTCAGACCAACCAGGGAAGTTTTCGTAGATTGGCTTTGCGTGGTGAAAGTCAGACTGTGAAACTGGCATCTCATCAAAGCGCTTGCCGTTTACTTCGTAAGCCACACAAACTGGAATCTCTTTCAGTCCGGTAAGCACGTCAAGTTTGGTCAACACAAAATCAGTCACACCATTGATGCGGGCTGAGTAACGGGCAATCGGAGCGTCGTACCAACCGCAACGACGTGGTCGCCCGGTAGTGGTTCCAAATTCAAAACCAGTTGCGCGCAAGAATTCGCCGTTCTCGTCAAACAACTCGGTTGGGAATGGACCAGCACCAACGCGAGTGGTGTACGCCTTCACGATTCCAATTACGGTCTTGAACTCACCAGGGCCAATTCCGGAACCGGTTGATGCACCACCAGCGGTTGAGTTAGATGAGGTCACGAACGGGTAGGTGCCGTGGTCAACATCAAGCATGGTTGCCTGACCGCCTTCGAACAAAACAACCTTGTTTTCATCAAGTGCGGTGTGCAATTCCAATGCGGTGTCGGCGACCATTGGGCGCAGGCGCTCTGCGTAACCAAGAAGCTCGGCAACAACTTCGTCAACACGAATCGCTGCGCGGTTGTAGACCTTGGTTAGCAAGTTGTTCTTGGCAACAAGTGCGCCCTCAACCTTTTGACGCAAAATGCTTTCGTCGTAAAGATCCTGTACACGAATACCAACGCGGTTAATCTTGTCAGCGTAGGTTGGGCCAATGCCGCGACCGGTGGTACCAATCGCACGCTTACCTAGGAAGCGCTCTGAAACTTTGTCAACGATGACGTTGTAAGGGGTGATGATGTGCGCGTTGGCAGAAACGCGAAGCTTGCTGGTGTCAATGCCGCGAGCGTTCAGCGCTTCAATTTCTTGGAACAACACCGATAGGTCAATGACCACGCCGTTTGAAATAACCGGGGTGACGCCAGGGGTAAGAATGCCAGAAGGCAAAAGGTGAAGTGCGTACTTCTCGTTGCCGATCACAACTGTGTGGCCCGCGTTATTTCCGCCATTGAACTTAACTACGTAGTCAATGTGCTCTGCCAGAAGGTCTGTGGCTTTGCCTTTACCTTCGTCACCCCACTGGGCTCCGATAATCACTACTGCGGGCATACTCGCACCTCTTTATATAAAGGGTTCGTACGCGATGGCGTACATCTAAGTTTATCGGCCTAGCCCAGACCTGCCCAGTTGTTACCTTTTATTGAAGACGTGCTGCATAACCCACTGATGCATAGTGATGGCCGCTGCCGCCGAGGCGTTTATTGACCTGGTAGAGCCAAACTGGGTAATTTCAAGCACCACGTGGGCTGCCTCAATGGCGGCCTCGGATAGACCCGGGCCCTCTTGACCAAACAAAAGCACGCATTCCACTGGAAGTGCGTATTCCTCGATCTTTTGGCAGCCGGGAACGTTGTCGATAGCAATTATTGGCAAATTGCGGTCCTTGGCCCAGGCAACGAACTCTTCAACGGTTGGGTGATGGCTAACGTGCTGGTAGCGATCGGTCACCATTGCGCCACGTCGGTTCCAGCGCCGATTGCCAATAATGTGAACCTCTTCGGCCAGGAATGCGTTTGCGGTTCTAACAATTGACCCGATGTTTAGATCGTGCTGCCAATTCTCGATCGCGACGTGATACTTGTGGCGGCGACGGTCAAGCTCGGCAACGATTGCCTCCATCTTCCAATAGCGAAATTTATCCAGCACATTTCTGGTGTCACCGTTTGTCAGTAACTCTGGGTCAAGAATCGAATCGGGGTTTGGTGCCTCCGGAGTACCGGCATCTTCTGGCCACTCCCCTTGCCAAGGACCAACGCCCCAGGTGGTGAGTTCCGGCGATGAGTTATCTTGCATGTGCTCGTTTTCTAAATTGCAAAGCGACGGCTGCTAACACTGCCGCTACGGTTGATGCAATCAACACGGCTAGTGTTCCCATAGATGCGAAGTCTTCATTGCTCTTGAAAGCAAGTTCGTTTATCAAGAGTGAAACGGTGAATCCCACGCCCGCCAATATTCCTATGGTTGCAACATCCCACCACGACAACTCTTTAGCCAGCGATGCCTTGGTAAATCTGGCCATTAGCCAGGCGGTTCCCACTACCCCAAGTGGCTTACCAAGCACCAGACCAAAAATAATTCCAAGTGCAACTGGTGAATTGGCAACATCGTCAATTGAAAGACCCTGAACGTATACGCCAGCACTAAAGAATGCAAAGACTGGCACGGCAAATCCTGCTGAAATTGGGTGCACAGCGTGCATGACTTTATCGGATTGTTTTAGGTTCATCAGCAAACCCATTGCCACGCCGGCGACAGTCGCGTGTATGCCGCTCTCGTGAATCGTGTACCAAATAATTCCAGCCAGCGGCAAATAAAAATACCAGCCAGTTACATTCTTTTTTTGCAGCATGCCAAAGATAAAGAGTGCACCTGCGGCTACAGCTAGGGCAAGCAGGTTGAGTTGCGCAGTGTAGAAAATTGCAATCACAATAATTGCGCCCAGGTCATCAACCACGGCAAGGGTTAGTAGAAATGCTCGAAGTTCAATCGGAAGGGAGCGACCTGCAACCGCCAACACTGCAAGAGCGAAAGCAATGTCGGTGGCCATTGGAATACCCCAACCAGATGCGCTTGGCTGATTGAAATTAAACGCCGTGTAAATCACAGCCGGAAAAATCATGCCGCCAAGGGCAGCGGCGATTGGAACTGCTGCTACAGATTTGTCTCTGAGCGAGCCCACCACCAGTTCGTGCTTAAGTTCCATTCCGGCAACGAAAAAGAAGATAGCCAGCAAGCCATCTGCTGCCCATTTACCCAGGGATAATTCCAGGTGAAGATCAGCAAAACCAATCTTGTAATCCTTCAGGCTGCTGTAGGAACCAAAATCAAGGTTGGCCCAGATAATTGCAACCAATGCGGCGACCAACAACAAGATTCCACCGGTGGTTTCGTTGCGAAGTGCGTTGCCAAGCCAGCGAGTTTGACCCTTTGAGGCGCGTTCAAATAGCTTGGTTTTTCTCGACATGGCTTAAGCCTAGGTGAATTTCTGACTAGCCGGTTTGCTTCGCCGACTGCTGACTAGGGTGCTCTGTTAGCCTTGACGAATGGTAGATCGCAGCAAAATCACATCGTGGCTAACCGATATGGACGGCGTGCTGGTGCACGAAGGCCATGTACTTCCGGGGGCCGCCGAGCTTATTAGTAAGTGGCAGGCAGAAGACACTCCTTTCTTGGTGCTCACCAACAACTCCATCTACACGCCGCGTGATTTATCGGCCAGGCTTACCGCCGGTGGTCTGAATGTTCCTGAGGAGCGCATCTGGACCTCGGCGCTTGCCACCGCCGCGTTCCTCGACAAACAAATGCCAAAGGGCAGCGCGTATGTGATTGGCGAGACCGGTTTGACCCAGGCTCTGCACGACATTGGCTACACCCAAACAGACAACAACCCCGATTACGTGGTGCTTGGCGAGACACGCAATTTCAACTTTGAGAACCTGACCAAGGCCATTCGCCTGATCAATGCCGGTGCAAGATTTATTGCCACCAACCCCGATGCCACTGGCCCATCGGCCGATGGCCCGCTACCAGCTACCGGATCAGTTGCTGCCCTAATAACCAAGGCCACCGGAATGGAACCGTACATTGTTGGCAAACCAAACCCAATGATGTTCCGCAGCGCGATGCGCAAAATCGGTGCTCACTCGGAATCAACCGGCATGATTGGTGACCGCATGGATACTGACGTGGTTGCCGGAATCGAGGCCGGTTTGCACACCGTTCTGGTACTCACCGGAATTGCCGATGACGCCGAAATTAGAAAGTACCCATTCCGCCCAACCGAGATTCTTAACTCGGTCGCGGATCTCGTCTAGGAGTCCTAACCGGCAAACGATAACTGTTTATCAGTTTTCGTAATCAGCGGTGTTGATTTCCTTCATGTACTTACTGAAGGTAATCAACAGGCCGGCGAACGTTACGAAGCACGCCAAAAATAGGTAAACCGGTTGCACACCGAATGCATCAACGGCAACGCCAGCGAAGATCATTGAGATCATTGGGCCACCAGACCAAATCACCATTTCCAAACTGAATACGCGACCGCGCTTTGACGGTGGAATCTTGCGCTGGATCACGGTGTTCAAAAGCGGCATGAGTGGACCCCACACAGCTCCAAGAATTAGTCCAAAGAAAATCATGAATGCGTATGGCAGCAGGAACGACATTGGAATCATGCAACCGGCGATACCAAGAATTGCGATTCTAAAAATGGAGCTGTATTTGAATTTGCGAGCCAGGCGCTCAAAGGCAAGCGCGCCAAACACGGAAGCCCCGGCCATCGCCGAGAGCAACAGCCCAAGTCCCTGTGGATTATTGGTGCTGTTGAAGTAAGCCGGCAGCACAATCATCTCTGTTGGCAGATAGACCATCGCCAAAGTCATCACACCGGCAAGCAGAATAAACACCGATGGAGTCTTGAACAAAATTGTGAATCCTTCAAGCGCGTACTTGAAAAGATTCTTTTCCTCATCGTGATCTTCCTTGTGCTCAAGCGCCTTGATAGGAATCATGAACAAACCAGAAACGATGCAAAGCGCAGAGACTACATAGAAGGTGTTGTAAATACCAATCCAACCAATGCAGAAGGCCGCTATGGCTGGACCAAGTGCAAAGCCAGATGCAAACACTGCTTCTTGAATTGAGTTGGCGCGCTCAAGCGGCATCTTGGCAACGCGAGCGACATCGGGAACAAAAGATTTTCTTGCGCTACCAGAACCAGAACCAACTGTTGAACGAATTGTGCCAAGCACAATTAGCAGCGGCAAGGTCATGACCCAAATATTTGCCACGAACGGAATTAGCAATGTGACCAGGCCGGTAAGAATTTCAATCCATATTCCGGTAACCCGGCGACCAAGTTTGTCGATGATTGAACCCATTACCGGGGCAAGCAGCAATCCTGGAATCGCAGTGATTGTGACAAGAATTCCAGCGCTGGTGGCCGAACCAGTTAGTTGAATCGCAAGCCATGGAAAAGCCATGAACACCATCGATCCAGCCATCACGCTGAGAATCGAAGAAATTTGCATGTAGACAAATGGTCTACGAGTTTTTAATTCGTGCGCGAAGTCATCGGTGCTATCTAGACCGGTGTTAGAAGTTGCTGCAGATTTTTTAGCGGAGCTCAAGGTCGTCAAGACTTACCGCTGACAGATAACGGTAGCCAGCATCCCCGATCACTTTGTCGGCACCGGTGTCGCGATCAACCACGGTGGCGACCGCAACGATAATTGCGCCCGCTTCTTCAAGTGCCTTGGCAGCAGTCAACGGTGACCCGCCAGTTGTTGAGGTGTCCTCAACCACGATTACTTTTTTGCCCTTAACGTCTGGGCCCTCAACCTGGCGACCCATGCCGTGGGCCTTGGCGGCCTTGCGAACCACGAATGCGTCAATCGCACGGCCTCGCGCTGCAGCTTGGTGCATGATTGCGGTGGCAACTGGGTCTGCGCCCATGGTCAATCCGCCGACCGCGGCGAAATCGGTGATTCCGGCGGCGTCCAACATGTCTAGAACAACCTGCCCAATTAGGGGAGCGGCCTCGTGGTGCAGGGTGGCACGGCGAAGATCTACGTAGTAGTCGGCCTCAATACCGCTTGAAAGGGTTACCTTGCCATGCACAACGGCAAGCTCCTTGATTAGTTCAACAAGGCGCGGTTTTGCACTGGAAGTAAAGGTCATGTTGCCAGTTTACTTGGCAGCCTGCACCAGCCATTTAGGCTGTACTCATGCGCATCGCCACCCACAACGTAAACTCCATCCGCACACGCGTTGATCGTGTGGTTTCTTGGCTAGAGCGAACCAACACCGATGTTCTTGCCATGCAAGAGATCAAGTGCAAGCCAGATCAGTTTCCGTATAAGCAATTTGAGGACGCCGGCTACCAAATCACCATGCACGGCCTAAACCAGTGGAACGGCGTGGCCTTCGCCAGCAGATTTCCGGCCGAGGATGTAGAGATTGGCTTTAGCGGAATGCCGGCTTTTGGCAAAGAGGGCAAAGAAGCCGTCGAAGAGGCTCGCGCTATCGGTGCCACATTTAACGGCTTACGTCTATGGAGTTTGTATGTGCCCAACGGTCGCGACATTGGCGACCCGCACTTTAACTACAAGCTTGACTGGCTTGACCGCTTGGCCGGCAACGTTGCCGAATGGGTTGAGCACGAACCAGATCAGCCGCTGGCGCTGATGGGTGATTTCAACATTGCGCCCCTGGACACCGATGTCTGGAACATCGACGACTTCGCCGGATTGACTCACGTGACACCAGAAGAGCGCCAAGCATTTGAAGCATTTGAGCAAATTGGATTGCAAGATGTTGTTCGCGAAAGAATTCCCGATGGCTACACCTACTGGGATTACCAGCAACTTAGATTCCCGCGCAACGAGGGAATGCGAATCGACTTTATTTTGGGCTCTGAGACTTTTGCCTCTCGCGTTACCTCTGCCGTGATTGATCGCGACGAACGCAAGGGTGAGGCACCAAGTGATCACGTGCCCGTGGTCGTTGACATTGACTAGTTGACTTAGCGTTTAGCGCTTCAACCATTCTTTGCGCTCGCGTTCGCTCATCTTTTCAATCGCATATCGCAACATCGTGCGCGGCATCTTGTTTACGTTTGCAGCTAGAAATTCTCGCAGCGCGCCCAAGTCTTGCTTGCCCAATTCACGCAGCATCCAACCGCAAGCCTTGTGCATCAGGTCGTGTGGATCATTCAAAAGTTTTTTGCAGAGGCGCAGAGTGTCGTCAAGTTCAAATTCGCGAATGAAGGCAAAGGTAAACATCACCGCTGCACGTCGTTCCCATAAGGATTCACTTGCCGCAAGCTGGTTTAGTAACTTGGTGGTTCCTGGCCTGCCAAGCAGGTAGTAGCCAAGATAAGGCGCTGTTGAATCAATTAGATCCCAATTGTTGACTCGCTGGGCATAAAGATTCACAAGGTAGAAATCAAAGATTTCTTTCTGCAGATGCAGATCAACCGACTTTGGGTGCTGTGCTTTTTTGAATCGGTAAACCAGAATCGCCAGGCCAACAAAACGTTCCTCGTGAATCTTGGAATCAAGCAACTTTTGAATTTCACTCAGTGGCAAGTCCTTGTGTGCTTTTGCCACCTCGCGCGAATCAGGAACTCGCACGCCAATAAACTCATCACCCTCGCCGTACTCACCTGGGCCTGCCTTGAAAAACCTTAGATAATCACTTACCCGGTTTAGACGTGCAAAAGCGGCCAGGTCCTTTCGAACATTGGCCGCGTTACTCGCACTCAAGTTTCCTCGCACAAGCGTCGCTCAGCGCGTCTCAGCACAGCTTCGCCCGCGCTCAGAGCTCGCCAATTACAACTAATCCGTCACCCTCAGCAGGCTTGAACTGATCGGTCTTCAACGGGTTCAACTTAACCCCCGATGCTGGGTCGTGCTTTGAGCCCTTCAGGGTGCGATAACCGATGACCGACTCCCCGTGTGAGCGACCAATGGCTACAAGCTCGGCGAATTCAATTGACTTGCCCAGTGGTACGTAGTGTTCAATTGGGTTCACGTTTAGCGATGCACCCTCGGCGTCGAACAGGTCGTCGAATACTGGAGCCAGAGAAGGATTCTCAGAAACCTGTGCAATCAGCAGTGCAGCTAGGTTGTCACTAACCACCATGTCGTCGGCGGCTGCCACGCGGGCTAGCTCTGCCTTGCGGCTGTCAAGAATCTCGGCAACCAATCGGGTTGGCTCAACACCATTGCCCTTGGCCTCGAATAGCTGGTTCATCTGCAGCATGGTCAGCATGGTTTGCGCGTCTGCCTCAGTCTCGCTGATTGCCTCACGGTAGCCAAGAATGA
>JACCDY010200501.1_pt1 | contig 10722 bp, 9 predicted proteins | sample 7446391 | NCBI WGS metagenome assembly JACCDY01 (sample SAMN15323451, study PRJNA562643) | freshwater metagenome | isolation source: river surface water | place: USA:Blue River Watershed | collected 2017-08-18
CTCGCGCCGGAATATCTAACGAGTGAGTTCCGTAAACTGCATCAGTGGGTTACCTTTTCGAGTGCGACGCCCCTGCAACATGCCTTAGCGGATTATCTGAAAACGCCAGCGCATTATCTAGGGCTGTCGGATTTCTACCAACAAAAACGAGACTTATTTGCCTCTTTCTTCACCGATTCCCGTTGGAAGATTTTACCATCCAAAGGTAGTTTTTTCCAATGCCTCGATTATTCGGCGATTAGTGATGAGAAGGATGTGGATTTGGCGGTACGCCTGACCAAGGAATTAAAGGTGGCCTCCATTCCTGTTTCCGTCTTTTATGAAACACCTCCAGCTGATCGCATTTTGCGCTTCTGTTTCGCGAAAAACGACGATATGTTGCAAGAAGCGGCCCAAAGGCTCGCGCCCTTATAGGTATTTTAACGCGATAGCTTCTCCGATTTGTGTCAGGTATTTTGCCGCATTTTCAATGGCATCCGTCGGGCTCTCCGCGATATCTGTGATACTGTAAACCTCTCTCGGGTCCAGAAATAAAGGAATGCGTTCCGGATCCTCAAACAAACCACAGACTAAAATCGATTGCTTTAATTGCTTGTCGGCCCGGTCGACAATGTTCGAAACCAACTTCCCCGACCAGCTTTGTTGGTCAATTTTACCTTCCCCGGTAATCACAAATTCTGCCTTACGAATCGCGCGGTTGATGTGTAATTTATTCAACAACCATTCAGCTCCTGGTTCCATCCGTGCGCCTAAAAAATACATCGCACCGGCACCTAATCCGCCGGCTGCTCCGGCGCCAGGAGTGTCCGCCGATAACCACTTACTGACATTAATTAGACCTTTGTCTAATTGTTTAATTGTAGTGGTATTTGCACCTTTTTGTTTTGCATATACATGGGCTGCTCCGTCAGGGCCATGGAGCGGATTGTCCACATCGCTTAATACGATAAACTGAATGGCAGGGTATGGATTTGAGCCTTTGATTTCGGTGATTTCGCTGAGATTTTCACCAATAGCCGTCAATTGTGCTCCTTTTTGATCGATAAACTGATATCCCAATGCCGCCGCCATTCCGATTCCCGCGTCATTCGTCGCGGAACCTCCGATGGTCAACACAATGGTTGTTGCGCCCGCATCTGCCGCATGGCGAATTAATTCCCCGGTTCCATAGGTGCTTGTTTTCAAGGGGTTTTGTTCCTTCTTGGCGAGTAATCCCAATCCAGATGCGCGCGCCATTTCGATGTAGGCGGTTTTTTGGTCGGCCAACCATAAATATTCCGCCTGAATGGGTCGAAACAAGGGGTCGTTTACTTGAACGGAAATCCATTGGCCGCCATGAATTTGTTGGACAACTTCCAATGTCCCCTCTCCGCCATCCGCTAATGGAATGCATTGGATGCTTGATTTTTTCCGCCTTGCCAAAATTCCTTGTGCAATGGCGTCCGCTGCGGCTTGCGCGCTTAGGCTTCCTTTAAATTTATCGGGACAGATTAATATGTTCACAACTTGAATTTAATGGCTCAATTTACTGACAATTCTTTACTTTTGTGCAGCTAAATCAAACCCATGAAATACCTCGCATTTCTTATTGGTCTTTTCTTCCTCGCGTCCTGTACGCATCAACCCGATTTACAGGGATTCGATGCGGAGGCGTTTAAAAAGGACCGTGGGGCATGCGCTGGGAAACGAGGCCAGCAACTCGCTTGGTTGAAAGCGCATAAAATGACCTTCCGTGGCGTTACTTCGAACAACATGGAGGATATTTTGGGGAAACCCGATATCCAACAATTAGCGGATCGTAATCAAGAATATTACATCTATTTTCTAGAGCCGGGACCGCATTGCAACCAAAAGGCCTCGCAAGCGAAGTCGGTCGCCTTCCGCTTCAGTGCCATGGGCATTGCAACGGAGGTTACCTTCCAACAAGGGATCCCGCTCTAATTTAACGTCTTCTTTTTCCGCGAGGAATTACTTTGGAACTACGTGCTCCGCGTGGCATATCGCGCTTACGGGAACGGTTATTCGCATAAGCCCCCGCACCTCGCATGCCGACCATCTCCAAATCGATTGTTCGTTTCGCTAAGTTGGTATCCCGAACTTTGACCTTGACCGTATCCCCAAAGGTGAATACGCGGCCATTTGATTTACCTACGATTCGATAATTTTCTTTATCTAAATCATAGAAATCGTCGTTCAAATCCACCATGCGAACTAAGCCCTCACACGAGGTATCCCCGATTTCCACGAATAAACCAAACTCGGTTACTCCGGTGATGATTCCGTCGAAGATTTGTGGCTCATGCAAACTCATGTATTCCACTTGCTTGTATTTGATAGATGCGCGTTCCGCATCGGCCGCTAATTTTTCACGGTCCGAAGAGTGCTTACATTGAATCTCTAAAGGTGCGCGCTCCGGGGAAGCTCCACCATCCAAATAATGTTGCAATAAACGGTGTGTCATCACGTCGGGATAGCGACGAATCGGACTCGTAAAGTGCGAATAAAACGGAAATGCCAAACCAAAGTGGCCAATGGCATCCGTACTGTAACGTGCCTTGGACATCGTGCGAACGGCCAAACTTTGTAGTACATGTTCTTCGCCTTTGCCCTCAATCGATTCCATCAAGGCATTAAATGACTTGCTTACCTGCTTAGGTTCCGTGGTTACTTGGTACCCAAATTTCTTCGCAAAAGTTGAGAATACGCGCAATTTTTCCGGATCCGGTGCTTCGTGCACCCGGTAAACCATCGTGTTGCGAGGGTCTGTTTTCTTTAAGTCGTATACGTAGGTGGCCACACGCTTGTTGGCCAATAACATAAACTCCTCAATCAACTTATGGGCATCCTTTCTAACCCGTGGATGCACGGCAATCGGCTTGCCGTCGGCATCTAATTCAAAACGGACTTCTGCCGTTTCAAAATTTACCGAACCATTCGCAAAACGCGCATCGCGCAATTTATGTGCTAATTGATTTAATGCTTTAACGATGGGTTCATACGGATCGGTCACTTCGCCCGTATGTTCGATTAATTCTTGTGCTTGTTCATAGGCAAAACGGCGGTCGGAGTGAATAACCGTACGCCCAAACCATTCCTTCACAATCACCCCACTCGCGTTAAATTCAAAGACGGCGGAGAAGGTTAATTTATCTTCATTGGGACGCAAGGAACAAAGTCCATTGGATAATTTTTCGGGCAGCATCGGTACGACGCGGTCCACTAAATAAACGGAGGTTGCTCGTTTGTAAGCTTCTTGGTCCAGTAAACTTCCCGGTTTGACGTAATGCGATACGTCGGCGATATGCACCCCAATCTCCACATTTCCATTCTTCAATACCTCGTAACTCAAGGCATCGTCGAAGTCTTTGGCATCGATGGGGTCAATCGTAAAGCTTAACACCTTGCGCATGTCTCGGCGTTTCTCGATTTCTTCTTTGGGAATTGTCGTGTTGATTGATTCCGCCATGGCTTCCACTTCGGCAGGGAATTCGTAAGGCAAGCCAAATTCCGCCAGAATCGAGTGCATTTCAGTCTCGTTCTCGCCTGCTTTTCCTAAAACTTTGATAACACGACCTTCCGCTTTTTTCCCGGGACTTCCCCAGCGGGTTACTTCGACAATCACTTTATCGAGGTGATTGGCGCCCATGACTTCGGTGCGGGGAACGTAAATGTCTTCGTAAATCTTCTTCGAATCGGGGATGAGGAAGGCATAGTGTGGGGTCACTTGAATGACGCCAACAACCTCACTGGATCCGCGTTCGAGGATTTCGATTACCTCACCTTCGGGGCGGTCGTTCTTCTTCTTTTCGGAGGGTTTACGCGCTTGAACGCGGACACGGTCCCCGTCTTTGGCATTCATCAGGTCGGCCGATGCCACCCAAATATCTTTACCTTCTCCCTCGACAATCACAAAAGCGAAACGCGAGTTGACGTGGTCTACACGGCCTTCTACGACGAAGGACTCATTATCGTAACGGTAATTTCCGTCGGCATGCCGAATTAATCGACCTTCTTTGGCGAGATTCGTTAGGGCATCGCCATATATTTCTTTCGTTTTCCGATCACGGATCGCAAACGCTTTGTGTATCTGATTGAGGGAGTAGGAGCGGTAGTCGTTTAGCTCGAAAAAGTCTAATAACTCGATCTGTATACCTTTTAAAAATCGTTCTTCTTTGGGGTTCATACCCTTGTATTTATAATATTAGTCTGCAAGGTACATAACCTTCACAGCGTTTCAAATCTTAAAACCTTATTTGTATCTTTGCCGGATGAATCGCTCCCGCATCGCGCTAATGTTATTGGTACTCCTTGTCCTTTCAGGAGTCTATTACGGATACCAATCTTTCCAAACAGGTACTACATCAACGACATCGGCACCCAATATAGTTCCAACACCGGAATTTGCTGCGGATTCTGCCTATGCGCATATTGCTAAACAAGTCGCATTTGGTCCACGAGTACCTAATTCTTCTGCCCAAAAACAATGTGCCGACTGGATTGTTGGCAAGATGAAATCCTATGGCTTGCAAGTTTCGACGCAGCCCTTTGAAGCGAATCGTTATGATGGGAAGAAATTGAATGGAACCAATATCATCGCATCTTTTAATCCTGCGGCAACAAAACGTATCTTAATTGCGGCGCACTGGGATTCACGTTCGATTGCGGATAAAGATTCGGTACGTAAGGATGAACCAATAGATGCCGCCAATGATGGGGCATCGGGTGTTGGTGTAATGATCGAATTAGCGCGCGTTCTGTCGCAAACGAAAGATAAACCTGCTGTGGGGGTGGATTTTGTGTTCTTTGACTTGGAAGATCATGGAGAGCCGCATGACATGGATGCCGGAAATCCCTTGAGTTGGGCCCTTGGTTCACAGTATTGGGCGGCGCATTTAATGCCAGAAAATTACCGACCGTATTATGGAATTTTATTGGACATGGTGGGTGCCAAAGGCGCGGTTTTCCCACATGAGGGCTCCTCGATGCAATATGCACCCGGCTTAGTTCGCTCGATTTGGGCGACGGCGGCTGATTTGGGTTATGGATCCCAATTTGTGGACATGGAAGCATTTGGTATTTCGGATGACCATACGGCGGTGAATGAGATCGCTAAAATTCAAATGATTGATATCATAGACATACGTCCGGTGAATGGCGGATTTGATTTCGGATCTTACCACCATACGCATCAAGATAATTTATCGATCATCGATAAATCCACGTTGAAAGTCGTGGGCCAAACCCTTTTACAAGTTTTATACCGAGAATAATGGAAGAATTATTGCAAGTACATTTGAATGATACGCACGTTGCATTGGGCGCCAAAATGGTTCCTTTTGCTGGTTATAACATGCCCGTGTTGTATACGAATTTGATTGAGGAGCACAATTGCGTGCGTAATTCGGTGGGGGTTTTTGATGTGAGTCACATGGGCGAATTCTTCTTGAAAGGGGAGAAGGCCTTGGATTTAATTCAATACGTGACATCGAACGATGCGTCGAAATTGGTGGATGGCAAGGTGCAATATTCTTGTTTGCCTAATGCCGAGGGTGGTATTGTGGATGATTTATTGGTTTACAAGATTCGCGATAATGAATATTTATTGGTCGTGAATGCGTCCAACATCGAAAAGGATTGGAATTGGATTTCCTCGCACAATACCTTTGGGGTTGAGATGACCAATGCGAGTTCGGAATATTCCTTATTCGCCGTTCAAGGTCCTAAGGCGACGGGTGTTTTACAGCGATTGACTTCGGTGGATTTATCGGCCATGCCTTATTATACCTTCAAAATTGGCTCGATGGCTGGATTTGAGGATATTATTATTTCGAATACGGGATATACGGGTGCCGGTGGATTTGAGATTTACGTGAAGAATGAAAATGCCTTGGCGATGTGGAATGCGATTTTCGCGGCCGGTGAACCGGAGGGTATTCAAGCCATAGGTTTAGGTGCGCGCGATACGCTTCGTACGGAGAAAGGATATTGCTTGTATGGACACGATATTGATGACACAACCTCGCCGATAGAAGCAGGTTTGGGTTGGATTACGTCCTTCAACAAGGATTTTATCATGAAAGATCACCATGCGGCGATTAAAGCGGCGGGACCTTCGAAGAAATTAATAGGTTTTGAGATGATTGATCGCGGGATTCCTCGCCAACATTACCCGATTTTGAATGCGGCGGGCGAGGTGATTGGTGAAGTAACATCGGGAACCCAATCGCCCACCTTGTCCAAGGGAATTGGGATGGGTTATGTGTCCACGAAACATGTGGAATCGGAGATATTTATTTCGATTCGGGAGAAGGCTTTGAAGGCTGAAATTGTAAAAATGCCCTTTGTATAAATGCAAAAGATCGATGTTTGTTTATCGCCGGATTTAATCCACCTCTATGAGTTGGCGGGCAAGGCCGTTGTCGTCGTGGATGTTTTTCGGGCTACGTCTTGTATGGTGACTGCTTTTGCGCATGGTGCTGTCGAGATTATTCCTGTGGAGGATGTTGACCTATGTGCTTCACATCGCGATCAGGGCTATTTGATTTCGGCTGAGCGGAACGGAATTACACCGGAGGGTTTTGATTTTGACAATTCGCCCTTTTCGTATCAAGTTGAACGCGTCAAAGGAGCCAAAATATGTGTGACTACGACGAATGGGACGGTCGCGCTTCGTCGGTCGGTCAGCGCAGATCGTGTCTATGTAGGCGCATTTTTGAATATTTCCTCGGTCGTTGGGGCCTTGAAAGCCTGGTCAGGAGACGCCTTGGTGGTTTGTGCGGGATGGAAAGGAAAGCCGAACTTGGAGGATACCTTGTTTGCGGGTGCCTTAATTGATGAATTAGTAGGCCAATATACCGTGGCCGATGATGCAGCATTGATGGCATGGAAACAATACCATGTGGCATCAAGTGATTTGATTACGGCTGTGAAAAAATCATCCCATGTGAATCGTCTATTGGGATTGGGAATTGAAAAAGATATTGCTTTTTGTTTGGAGCGGGATCGCTATGATGTGTTGCCACACCTGCAAGGGGATAAATTAGTGTTATGAAGTTATACAGTACCAAACACGAAAGTGCCGATGTAGATTTACAGGAGGCGATTTTCAGGGGTTTACCTCCGGATAACGGATTGTATATGCCCTATGAAATTCCGGCAATGCCTGCGTCCTTTTTTGAGTCAATCCATACGCTTTCCCTTCCTGAAATCGCTAAAGCCGTTTGTCAAAACCTTTTGGGCGATGATTTGTCGGTTGCAGAAATCGAGGGGATCATTGATTCATCGATGACTTTTGAGGCGCCTGTGGTGCCCTTGGAGGAAAATGTGGGTGTGTTGGAATTGTTCCATGGCCCATCCATGGCGTTTAAGGATTTTGGCGCGCGCTTTATGGCGGCGATCATGTCGCATTATTTATTGAAGGCCAAACGGGAGATTCGTATTCTGGTAGCGACTTCGGGAGATACGGGTGGTGCGGTGGCACAGGGTTTTTACAATACGCCGGGTATTTCGGTGACGATTTTGTATCCAAGGGGTAAGGTATCTGATATTCAGGAGAAGCAGTTGACGACGCTCGGAGGCAATGTGACGGCTTTGGAAATTGATGGTACATTCGATGATTGCCAACGATTGGTGAAGGAGGCATTTTTGGATGCCGATTTGCGATCAGCGTTTAATTTGGCTTCGGCCAATTCGATTAATATCGCGCGGTTGATTCCGCAGTCCTTTTATTATTTTGCGGCCTATGCAGCCTTGCGTAAGCAAGGTATTCAGAAGTCCGTGGTATTCAGTGTTCCTTCGGGTAACTTCGGGAATTTAAGTGCGGGCTTGATGGCTTACCAAATGGGTTTACCTATTCAGGCTTTTGTAGCGGCGTGTAATGCTAATCATCCCGTGCCGGATTATTTAGCCACGGGAAATTATGAGCCTAAGCCATCCGTGGAAACAATTTCGAATGCGATGGACGTAGGTGCTCCGTCCAACTTCATTCGTATGCAGATTTTAGCTGGAACGGATATCGAGAAGGTACGTGCTTTGGTGAAGGGGTATTTCACTTCGGATGAGACGACTAAAGACATCATGCTGGAGGTTTATCAGCGTACGGGCTATGTGATGTGTCCGCATACGGCAGTGGCGTATGATGGCTTGAAACAATATGAAGCAGAATATGGTGGAGATTTCTATGGCGTGATGTTGTCGACGGCACATTATGCGAAATTCTTGCCGACGGTCGAAGCGACCTTAGGTACGCAAGTCGAGGTTCCTACTCGTCTAGCCGAGCTTCTCGATAAAGAAAAAAAATCCATTCCCATGGGAACGGATTTCGAAGGATTCAAAAAGTATTTATTGGGATAAAAAAAGGCCATCTTTCGGATGGCCTTTTTTATTATAAAAGTGCTTTGAATTTATCTTGGTCGATAAATGCTTGTGCCAAAATCAATAGAATTAGCACGGCTCCAATTCCGACACTACCTGCGATGTAGATTTCAAACAATAGGATATTTACCGAAATTGGCCCTAAGATTAAAAGAGCTTTTGCCCGTTGAGCAGGGAATAAGATTAATAGACCACCGATTACTTCTAATACTTTGATGGCTGTCATATAGCCGGATCCTCCGAAAAGTACCATGAAGTCTAAGGGCTTTCCTGTCATCGCTGGATCGGGTACAAAATGGAAGAAAAAGTTTAGCCCGCCAAACAAGAATAAGAAGGCAAGTGCTGCTGCTGGTACGTGTTTTAATAGTTTCATTTGTTTGAGTTTTTTGATTAATGAGATGGCAAGTAACTAGTATCTTTTTAAAAATCCAATTTATTTTAGGCTACCTAAGTAAGCCAACTTCGACGTTTTGTCGGCCTGAATTGTATATAACCAGAGGTTTTTATGGTTTAGGTCGGCTAACTGCATTGAGTTTACTTCGAGTATTTTGGGCCTATTGGACTTATCGGCATGGAAAGGTAAAATCAATTGACTAGCTGGATTCTCGGCAGATTGAATGATTATCCAGCGTAAATCCTCGCTGTTTACTTTGTTCGGAATGTTCTTTATTCGGACACTAAACGCACCATCATTTTTCTTCTCAATTTCCAAATCAATTTCCTTGATTATGGAAGGATTAGGTAGCGTCATTTTGAGTAGCTCATCGGAATTAACTCGGTAATAGGACGCGAATATAAATGAATGGATTTGTGCCGATGGCATCGGATAACTAGTAGAAGCCGCCTGGAAATATGCATTACTTACATCGGCCCGCAGTCTACTGTGTAGTTTGTTAGGATTGAAAAAGGCAGATGATCCTCCAAAATAGAGTAGGCAAATTGAGATGCATATCCATTTACTCGGTGTTTTCTCAAGGTTGGGAATAATGAGTAGAAAAGTGGCCACGAGGGCTAAGTTCGCATACGAATGAAAGCGCTCGGAAAGGATGAGTGTGCTGATGGAATCACCTTGGCTGCGCCCGAGAACAATCATAGCTCCCGTTAAAATAAGTTGGAGCCAAATGATAAGCGGGAATTCCCACTTCGAAGGATAAGTAATTTTTCTTCGAATTGCCCATAAGCTCAGCAAGACCAATAATCCCCCTAAACTAGCATTCAACCCAATTTTATAGGTGTCTGAGATGGGCCATGCGGCATTTCCCAGAAAGGTGAGAAGGGCGATGGGTGCTTGAGTTAGGGTATCTAGTATAGGCGTTTTGTTTGAAGGTGTGGGCTGTTGGCCGACTAAATAAGTAAGTCCTCCAATGGCCACAATTCCCATCCCAATGACATATTTTTTTAATGGGTGTTTGGTGATCCACATGTATAGGGCCACAAAAGGTAGCATCGCCCAGCCTTCTGTGGAGATTAGTGGATAGACGGCAAGGAGAATCAATAATGTAAGGGAATGCCTTTTTTGAGTTACTAAATAAGCGATCGAAACCAAGCATCCGATAGAGCCAGTATGTTGGACTACACCGATTAAGTTATAGTTGTCTGTGTTTGCATTTGGGGCAAAGAGCAGGCAAGTGATGGGAATGAGGTAAGCAGTAGAAAAACGTTGGCTTTTTAGGTAACGGTAAAGTGTAAATGTGATTCCAAGGAGCATTAAATTGGCAGCGATAATAATCCATTTTACTTGTAGGCTACCCAAGATTACATAACTCAGCAGGACGAATAATTTGCCAAAAACGAGGAGATGTATCTGATTATGAGGTTTGAATAAAAATGCAACGAAATCGGGTAATGTATCTTTTTTGAGATGTTCAATTAATTCAAAAAATAGGAAATCATCTCCCCAGGTTGGGAAGTTGACGATTGTTGATGATACTAGATAGAAATGAAGGACAACGGGAATTGCAGCAAGACAAAGAAATAAGTGGTTTCTTGTCAATTTCATGCTAGTTTTCTCTTTTTAAATAGTCATTCCGCGATAGGTATTTTTCGATAATGACATAAAGTAAAATGAAGAGGTATCGACTGCCCATTTCTTTGATCTTCAAATTGGATTCTCCAGCTTTTCGATTACGCCAGGAGTTCGGCAAGATGCCATAGCTATAACCGCGGATAATTGCTTTTAGGGGCAATTCAATTGTCAGGTTAAAGTGGGCCGATAGAAATGGTTTCAGACCCAATATGGTCGACTTTTTGTACATCTTAAACGCGTTGGTGGAATCATTGTAAGGAATCCCGAGCAACAAACGAATTAAGGTATTCGCGAAGCGATTAATGAGGTATTTGTGTTTTGGA
>JACCDY011112579.1_pt1 | contig 10722 bp, 12 predicted proteins | sample 7446391 | NCBI WGS metagenome assembly JACCDY01 (sample SAMN15323451, study PRJNA562643) | freshwater metagenome | isolation source: river surface water | place: USA:Blue River Watershed | collected 2017-08-18
CCGTTGCCGCCGCCTTTGGCAATAGGCGTCTTGTGGTCGACGTCTTTGCCGTCACCCTTGGACACCACACCCTTCTTCTCCATCTCGGAGCGGGCAGCGTTGCGCTTTGCACGGTTGGCAATTTGCTCTGGTTTGCCTTGGTAGTTGGCGTACTCTTTCTTGTAGTCGCGTGGCATGGTTGTTCCTCAGTAAAGGTTGTTCAACACAGGGGGCTTGTAGTTGGGCCCCTTCATGATTTTGCCGTGCTCATTGAACACAGGCTCACCGTTGTCATTGTATTTCGACCAGTTGCTGCGGTTCACGGCATCCACAGCATCGGCCATTCTCATGTAGGCACAGTGGCCAACACCCACAGAAGTAACGATCTGGTCAGCCAGAGAGTCCAGCAGCTCTTTGCGGTCATGAATGACCACGTTCTCCTGACCGCTTTTCAGGCGGTCAGCCAGCAGCTTGAGCTCGTAGCGCAGGTTATTCCACCCACCGTTGAACTGCACGCAGTCCAGCATCTCCACGAACTCCTCCACGTGGCATCCTAGCTGAATGTCCAGTTCCCGGGCAGTGGGGTCAGGCCGACCCCTACGGTGCCACAACTCAATCGAATCAATGCTCATGCAACTGCTCCTAGTACTGCGAGGGTAATCTTACTCTGTGCGCGGGCTGTTGTGCCCGTCAGGCTGTCAACAAAGCGTGGGTGGTTCAGGTTCACGATCATGCACTGCATCTGTCCCGGTGCGTGCTTGGGGCAACCCTTGAACATCGTGATGCGGTCACGACGGCGCAGCAGTGCGTTCTCAGCTTCCAGTTCCCGCTCGATGCGGTCAAGTCCGTCACGCTTGATCTTGAGCCAGCTGCGGAACTTCTCAGCGTTGATCGCCACTTGGCTACCCGGCATGATGGGGTTCTTGTCGTCGTAGACGATCTTGACCCGTGCCACTGCACGCTCTGGTGCTGGCATCGTGACTTGCTCAACGCCTGAACCGTATTTCTCTTTGCACTCGACGATCTGGTCGTTGTGCTCTGCAAGGAACTGGCCCACGATGTCAAACACATCGGTCTTGTGGTCGATGGCAAACTGGCGTGTCTTCTTGATGTGCGCGATCAAGTGGTCAATGGTGCCCTTCACATCGAACGGGAACAAGCCCAAGGTTTGGCCAATGCGTCCCATACCCCATGCAGAGATGATGGCCGTACGGTAGAAGCGCTCCTGCGGCTCGAACATGAAGTTGAACGTCTTGGCAAACGATGCCTCAGCCCACTCCCACACGACCTCTGGGCCACCCTTGTCCAGCACCACTTGCACCAGCTCAGGGAATGCCCAGCCGTTGTTCTTGGCCATGATGTCGAAGAACTCGTAGCCATCACTCTTGCCGTCTTCGCGGGTCTCGATGAACGTACGGTCATGTTGTGGCAGCTCTAAGCAGCGGGCCTTGAGCGGTTCATTGCCAGCCTGTGCGCCCTCGAACTTCTGCCAGATCGAGATGTTGGTCGTGAGCAGCGTTGGGCCGTTCCATGTCGCAGGATCGCGCAAGTCACGGTCTTTGGTCATGGACACTTTCTCACGCCCCATGCTCAACTGATACGTCATGTCAGCGATTTCTTTGTCGTCAGCTGCGGTCATCTCGTCGATGCAGCATGGCAGGCTGTTGAGCACACCGCGCTGTTTGTACAGGGCGTTGACCGTGTCTTTCTGGCTCAGGAACAGCTGCTTGGGCGAGCCGATGAGGCTGTTGGCAGCGATCAACGACAGGGTCTTGCCCGTGGTCGTCTCTGTTGAGTAGATGGACACCACGACAGTGCCGTTGCCAGCCACAGAACCTAGGATGCCAGTCAGAGCCAGCAACACAGCAGAGCGTATCGTCTCAGAGCCCGGGCGGTTGAGCATGTCCATGCCACGTATCCACTCGTCACGAGAGCCGTGCGCACCGATCAAGTTCTCGAAAGATTTTGCTGGGCCGCGCAGGCGTGTGTCAATGCCAGCATGTTCTGCACCAAGCAGTGTCGGGCCGCACATGAATGAGCCGTCCTTCTGCCAGCCAAAGCTCACGTAGTCCTGCCCAGTCGGTGCTTGCTGCTGCACCATCGTCAAGTAATCCATCAGGAACCCCCGTACTTTTTCTTGTTGGCCAATGTTCTTTACGTAAATCTGGCGGTTGAGCAAAAAGGAACTGAAGTCTTTGCCCAGTGATGCCAGCACCGTCATCTCGTGTGGCTTTTCTTTCCAGCCCGTCATCGGGTATTTCACCATCAGCTTGAACGCTGACTTGCCACTCTCGTCGTCGTTGTACACACCAGTGATGTGCATCTCATACGGGCTGATGTGGTCAAACTCGATCACCTCTTGCGCCACCTCGTTGCCGTTGGCATCGGTCGTTGTAACTTCTGTCTTGACTTCACGGAAGACCTGCCCGTTCTGCACAACATAACCCTTGGGCATGGTGAACACAATTTCTTCGCCTTCGTCGTTCTCGACAGCCACCTCGGTAGCCACGGACAACTGGGCAGGGCTTGTGATCTTTCCACGACTCGGGCATCCCTCACAGCCTTTGGCGCACAGCTGCTCGAACTTGGCGCATGTCGTTGGCCCTGTACCGTTCCAGCCATTGATCTTGTCGAGGCTGCTGTTGAGGTCGAAGTCTTTGTGTTTGCCAGCAATCTTGATGACTGCTTCGCTTACATCGGTGCAGTGCTTGGCCAGACCCAGTGAAGCACGCCATAAAGGCTCAGGGACGTCACGACCAGCAGCATCAAGGACTCCACCCGATTCAACAAGCGCTCTGACTTGATTACATCTGGAGGCCACTGCATCAAGGATGACGTCGTTGCTGTTGAGCACGGCATCAAGTATCGAGGACTTTGACTTGCCTGCGCGTGGCGTGAGCGCGTTGGATGATAGTTTGGCACTCTTGCCAAACCAAGGCTTGAGCGTTGTGAAGAGCGCAGCAGCGTCGTAGTCTGGGCAGTCCGCAACGCACCTGACATCCTTCCATGGCTGCTGCTTCTTGTGGTGCGTGCCAACGGGGCGGAGCACCATAGATGGGTCGTGGATTTTTGAAGTGTCGATCTCAACGCCGTTCTCCTCTAATGCAATGCGCAGCGCAGTGGATGCCTTGACCCAGTGATCTTTGCGCACGCTGGCAATAAGTGGCCAGTAGCAGTGGATGCCGTTACCAGACGAGATGACCATTGGCATCGGCATGCCGATCGTCTTGAGTGCTGCGACCATTGCGGCCCAGCCTTCTTTCTGTGTCTGGTATGGTTTGTCTGCACCGATGTCGAGGTCAAGAGCCAGTGCCTTGAACCACTGTGCATGCTCTTGCTTGCGATGCCATTTCTGCTTGTTGTTGCTGTCTGTGTAGCCGTGTCCGGCAAACGAACCAACGCCAAAATAGACGGTGGTGTTGGGCTCTGAGTCCCAGTCAATGATTGATGCAACCGCGTCGTCGATGTCGGCGAACGAACCCCTGTTCCAAAATATCCCGCGTGGGTTTTGGCCTGATCTGTCAGGCTTGTGGGTGCAGATAACAAGTTCGTCTGTCTGGGCAAAAACGCGAGTAAGAAAGTGTTTGGTGTCCAAAATGTGCCCCTAGATGAAAAACCCCGGCCTAAGCCGGGGAGCCCGTAACGAGCTGTGATTCTATTACTCGTCAAACAGGCTGTCGAGCTTCGCAGCCAATTCATCCGACGCTTTTACTGGGGCAACCGTGGGCTTGGTTTTGGGTTGCACAGAAACAACAGGTGCTGGTGCTGCGGCCTCATCCTCATAGGCGTCATCCACGGCAGGTGCAGCAGGAGCCGAGATAGCAGTCTGCGCTTTTGGTGCAGCCAGTGCAGGGCCAGTAGCTGTTGGAGCCATCTGACGAGTCGCCACTTTGACAGGGTCACTTGCCAACAGGTTATCCACACGGGCGATGGCTTTCTCTGGCACATATCCCTTCTGTTTGAAGGTGATCTTGGGGAAGCTGGCTTGGTCGTCGAAGCCCAACTCAGTCACGACTTCTTCAGGCCCGATGCCGTAGTTGCCCAGTTCCTTGAAGTACTCACGCAAAGCTTTCATGCCGCTTACAGGCACGGTCAGGCTGTAGACCTTCGTGGGGTCGGCAGCAGCCACAACAGCGAGGTGACGCTGGTCAGCGCACATCTTGGACTTGGCACCCGAGGGCAGAATCTTGGAGCCCAGCACGTTGTTGGGGCAGTCAGCGCAGGCGCTGTGCACAGGGGCGTCAATGCTTGCATCGGGCTTCAGGCCATCGTTTGACCAGCAGTCAGGGCGGACATTCTCAGCAGATGCGTCGAAGGCTTTGCCGTAGAACACTTTGGAAACGCGAGGGTTAGCACCCACGATGATGGTGTCCAGCGTCACGCCCACGGTGGTCTCAACGCCTTCTTCGTTCAGGCGATAGCGGCCAGCACGGATGCTGATACGTGGAATGCTGATGCCGTCAGAGACGATGGCAGATGCCACGGAGGACTTGGTGCCAGCTTGTTGGCGGGCTGCGATACGCGCTGCAATGTGCGCTGGGACGTTTGCGATCATGTTGCTCATTTGTTTACTCCTTGGATTGCGCTTTGCGCATGTTGAACACTTTTGTCGATGAGAAATTTACCCCGGGTGGGGGTGCGCCGTTGGCCTCGATGTAACTCTTGACCCCGGTCTTTGACGCACGGGACTCGACCATGTCCCAAGCATCATGCTCTTTGCAAAAGCTGAAGAACTCTTCACGAGAACCAACTGTCGCGGTGTGGTGTGTGGACCAGTAGCCTGTGCCATGCGGAGTCTTGATCGTCTCAAGACCATCCTCAGTAGCTTTTGCAGTAATCCAGTTTTCGAGGGCCACCAGCTTCTCTGTGAGTTTGGCTTTGACCGTCTTGTGTTCGCGCTCAAGGTCTTCGATCTCTTTGCGCACTTTCAGGTATCGCTCTGCTGCGATGTCGTAATTCATCAGTTACCTCGTTTCTTACTCGTCACTGTTGATGCCTTGCACCAAATTTAAAAATTCCGCCAGTGTGTTTTTCTTTGCGCGGAGTCGGCGGTATAACTCTGCTTCAAAGCCAGTGGCCCAGATGTGCCACACGGTCGTTTTGCCAGTTGTTGTCAACCGACGAATCCTTGCATTGGCCTGCTCGTACTGCTCAAGTGAATAAATGGGCGCAAACCAGATGATGTCCTTGGCGCGTGTCAGTGTCAAACCGTGCGCAGCAACCTTGGGGTGAGCCAACAAAATCTGTGGCTTGTCTGTGTGCTGGAAGTCGTTGAATATCTGATCACGTTCCTTCTTGCTCGTATCTCCGTTGACCATCGCAACATCGAAACCATCTGCGGTGAGCCTGCTCAGCATGCGTTGTTGAGACGCTTTGAACGGCATGAAGATGATTGCTTTGTCGCCGATCTCCGTGAGTAATTCAGTGAGTGTATTGTACCTCTCTGAGTCGTCCATGTCAATCACACCAGTCTCGCTGATGACTGAGCCGCAGCAGATTTGCAACAGCTTGGCCAGCACCACGGCTGCGTTGGGCGCAGTCACTTCGCCACCAGCGAAGATCGTCACCGCCTTGTCCTTCATGTCCTTGAACGCCTTCTCCTGCTGCTTGGTCAGCTCGGTCTTGCGACCTACGAAGTTAGTGTCAGGCAAGTCCTTGCACTCGTCCAGCGAAAACCTGATAGACGGCTGCAGCACCTTGCGGCATGTCTCCAGCGCATCGTGGCGTGGCGTCCACTTGAACGTCGTCACCTTCTGCATCACCATGTCCTTAAACGTGGTGTAGCTCTTCGGGCAGCTCGGTGAGTCCACAAGTCGTGCCAGTGTCCATGCGTCAGCGGGTGTCTGAGAAATGGGCGTGCCCGTCAGCATCCACAGCCACGGCTGGTGCTTGGCCATCCACTTGGCAAATATCTTGTACCGCTGTGAGCTCGGTGACTTCAGCGCTGTCGCCTCGTCGTAGATCACCACGTCGAAGTCTTTCAACTCCGCGTGCATGTTGGTGAACCCATCATGGTTGATGATGACGTACTGCACCCCGGGCGTAGCCAGCAGGTCGAGCCGCTTTTGCTTTGTCCCCGTGCAGATCACGAACGAGCGGTGCGGCAAGTGATGCTTGAGCTCACGACCCCACACGACTTTCACCGTGGACAGCGGAGCGACGATGAGCACCTTCTTGGCCACACCTTCGTCAAGCAGGAAGTCAGCAGCCCAGATCGAGCTGATGGACTTGCCAGTACCCGGCGCGTTCAGGCACAGGGCACGCTTGTGGGTTGTGAGAAACGCAGCAGTGTCTTTCTGGTGTTCCATCGCAGCGAAGCGACCGGGCCAGTTGTAGTATTGCAAGATCGGTGCAGGCACACTGAAGCCAAGGTTCTTGAGCACCATCGACTCGTCCACGCCGTAGGGCATGGCCAGCATATCTTCGCCGTTGTGCGTGAACTTCTTGGCGTGTGGAATCACCTGCGCAACAGCATCGTTCTCGTTGCTGTTGATGATGATCTTGCGCTTGTCAGGTATTACGAGCATTCAGTGCCGCCCATGCTTTGAACGTGAGCGCCCATTCGTCCACGTTGGTTTCTCTTACGATCCAGACTTCTCCGCCTGCTTGTGATACAGCCTCGATCTCGCGCTCTTGGTTCGCTGTAGTAGTCCCCTTACCGAACTTTGTCTCCACAGCAAAGCCAAGACCATTGACGATCCCCACAAAGTCAGGGATACCAGCGCGACCAAAGCCATTGGCAGGAGGCATAAACCACCAACAATCTGGTGTGCTCTTGAGTACGGCTTTGACCACCTTCTTGACATCTTCTTCTTTCTTCATCGCTTACCTTTCAGTCGTGCGTCAGGGCAGAACCCTTTCGCTGGGCACCATGGGCAAAGGCCCGATGGTTTTGTTTTGAACACGCCAAGGTCAATGACTTCTTGCACCATGTCAAAGCGAGGCTCCAGTGCCCGCCACAGCGAGTCAAGGAACCTGCGCTCATACGTGGCGTTTGTCACCTCGTCGAACTTGAGCCAGATGAACGAGGTCTTCACCTTCGTCACTTGTGGGTAGTGCCAGAACACCATGGCCGCAAACAGCTGCAGCTGTGTCGGGTTCTCCTTGACCTTGCCTGTCTTGTAGTCGAGGCAGTACGCAGTGTCGCCGTCAATGACCAGCACGTCAGCGATCGAGCGAATCCACACGTCCTTGGCAAACCAATCCACAGGCTGCAGCTGACGGTTCACGGCCATCTGATGCTCGAACAACTTCTCGCCATTGCGTGAGGTGATCTTCTCGACCAATGGCCCCCAGCGTTCAAGCGACTGCTTGTTCTCCAGTGTGTCTTCCAGCGCAATAGCTGCTTCGGTAGCTTCTTTGCCAGCAACCATTGCATGGCCGTAGGCCTCCAGCACCTTATGCACTCTGTCGCCATACTCTGACGCTTCGTTCATCGTGTTCTGCACGCGCTTGGACACGTACAGGTAATCGAACTGCGCAGGGCATTGCTCGAAGGTGGACAGTCGGCTGAACGACAGTGGCATCAGAGTGGTCATGTTTCTTCCAGAGTTGCTTTCGCAAGTTGCACAGTTAATTGCTCAATCATGTCTTGAAGAATCCTGCGTCGGTTTGGTGACGGCTGCGCGAATTGCTCCGGCATAGTCACCGATACCTGTATCGGGCCATCTATGCACTGAACGCCAAACCAGACCTTCGACTCGTATTTGTACGGGTCGTGTTCCCAATGGGTTCGTGCCCAGTGAGGCAAGCGGTCAGTAGCTGAGTAAGTCAGTGCCATTACTTCGCGTCTCCATACGACGGGCCAACACCAGTCTCGCACGCCACGGGGATGCTGCGGCACCACTTGGGAGTCAACGACAGGCACTCTTCCATGTACGCACGGGCTTCATCAAGTTCTTCAGTCTTCACCACACAGACAGCTTCGTCATGGACAGACAGCTTAACTGGGTAGCGTTGATTGATACGTGCAGTTTGCCACATAACGATCTGCATTGCAGCATGTTGCGATAAATTTTCTACAACTTTCGCGCCGTGCAGGTGTACACGCTGGCGACCCATGACATAAGTCCAGTCCTTGCCGTCCCACTTCAGGTCGTTGTACATCACACCGGGCTCGCCGGGGCGACCAAAGCCATCCCACTGCGTAACAAACCAGCCGTTTACGTCCACGTTGATCATGCTGCAGCCGTTGGCGATGTCAGGCAGAACCACGTCGTTGCAACGCTTCCACAACTCCACCACTTTGTAGTGCACAGACCTGTACAAGTCCACGATGGCGTACGCACGATCAAGGGTGATCAGCTCCACGCCGGGGTCAGTGCGCTTGGCCAGCCGCACCATCTCTTGGAACCGCGCAGCACCCGCACCGTACTGCAAACCCAGCATGGCGGTCTTGCCCAAGAAGCGCTCAGCCTTGTCGGCCTTGGTGATCACACGCCCGAACAGCTTACTGGCGAAGTCGCAGTACAAGTCAACGCCGTTGCGCAACTTCTCGGTCACGTCATCTTGGCCAGCCAGCGCCATCACTGTGCGCAGCTCGATGTTGGAAGAGTCGCCCACCAGCACGGTGTATCCATCGGGAGCAAGCAATGCGTCACGCAGGCCCGCAGACGGGCCACGAGCAGGGATGTTCTGCCAGTTGATGGAGTTGCCCCCAGAGTAGCGTCCAGTGGTCTTAGCGCCCCAGAAGTTGAGGTACACAGGCAGTGGGCCGCGCTTGGCAGTCTCCAAGAACTTCAGCGCACGTGTTTCAGCGATAGTCGTTTTGACACCAAGGCGAGCCGCAACCAACGCCTGTACGTCCGCATCGTCGGACTCCAGCAGGTCGGTGAACTCTTTGTCTGATTTTGCAAAGGCATAGGTCTGTTTGTCGGGGTTGGCTTTGCTTGTTTTCATCGGCGGGGTCACGCCCAGCTCCAGCAAACGAGCAGCAAATTTGTCGTTGGACATGATGGTCTCGCGGTTGGTCGCAGCTGTCTGCAGCAGCGTCTCCTTGCGAGTCACCTCATCGTCGTAGAGTTGTTTCATCTTGGCCTGATCGCCCACCAGCAGTGGCTCTGTGAACATCCGCACAGTCATGTCGATCAGCCTTGCAGCCAGTGGCGGTGTGAACGGGTCGAACTTCTTACCCAGCTCTTTGCACAGCCACGTGTCGTGCTTGCAGTACTCAGCGTACTCTTCTAATTCCATGGGATTAAAGTCGGCGCGGCGCTTGCCCAGCGCCTTGACCACAGCCGTGCCCTTGTCCGGCAGGTTGTATTGCTTGGCGAGGTTGGCCAGTGAATGTGAGGTCAGGTAAGGCAGCAGCATGCGCCCTTGCCCGAGGGTGTCCATCCACAGCTTAGGCTTGATGCCGCAGCGTTGCGTCAGGATGAACCCATCGAACATGGTGTTGTGGCAGCGCACAGCGCTGTTGGCCCAGTCGAACGTACCGTGCATCCAGCCAATGGTCTCCAGCTCGGAGCCAGAGAACCACACAGCAGGCTCGTCGTTCTTGATGACCGACACGCCGATGATCTCAAAGCGGTCGTCATTGATATACGCATCAGTCTGCATCTTGCTGAGACTGAACTGCTGGTCGTAGTAGGTCTCTAGGTCAACGGTGAGGATGTCCATCACTTGCCCTCTTCGAGTACGAGTTTGCTCACAACCTGTGCAATGATTTGCGCCTGCAGCTCTTCCAAGTCTTTGGCGATCATGCGTTCACTGCCCACAGCCAGCACGTAGCCGTTGGTCACGCGGTCAATCTCGATGCTCACACGGTTGTACATAGAGAACATGCCACGAGCAATTGCTTGGTTGAACGCAGTCTGCTGCTGCGTTGATACAGAAGTGCCATTGGCGAGATGCCCCTGCCCCATGTTGGTCATGACAGCGTTGCCAATAGACGCGCCCAACATCCCTTGCGCAGCGTTCTGTAGTGAGTTACTCATGGCTCTTCCCCTCCAGCTCGATAAGCAGTTCAATGTAGTGCTTAGCTTTTTCCAAATCTTTGATGCCATTCTTCGCTCTCCAGCGTGATACGTACTTGATGACGTTGCCCTCGAAGTACCCGATGCCGTTGGCGTGAATGTACTCAACGGGCTGAATGGCCAAGTCTTTGTAGTGGTTGCCCGCCACTTGTATGTCAAGGGCACTCGTGCCATTCAGGCCTCTGCTCAGCATCTGCTGCATAGCCTCTTCTTCCTGCGGTGTCCAAGTTGTCAGGTCAGGGAACAGTTCAAGTTGTTTCATGATCTCTCCAATGCTGCAATGCCCAGTAGGCGAACGACCGCGTCTTGCACGGTCTCGTTATCTTTGACGATGAATGTTGGTGGGGTGCGTCGAGAACTTGGGTGTGGCGCGTAGTCGTCTTGTGGGCGATATGTCTCCATACGCACCAGTGTGCCGTTGTCCACGTTGATGATGGTGAACCGCAACTGCTCACAGTTGCTCAGTGGGTCAGAGCGATATGACTCATCTCTTGTCGTCGCCTGCAGCGGCTCACCTCTGTAGGTCAGCTCAACTTTCTTTCTCTCTTGCTGCCGCATCGCCCAGTCGATGGCTTTCTTCTTGAACCAGTTCATTTATCTTCTCCTGTGTTGATGACGTGAAGTGTCATATGCGCTGTTGCATAAATCTGCTCCATGGCCTGCCGCAAGCGCAGGGCTTCATAGAACGCGTTGTTGAGCTGGTGCCGCAGATAGCGGTTCTCAGCCTTTGCTTGTTCAAGCTCCAATGCAAGCTCCTCGTTCATCATTC
>JACCDY011463137.1_pt1 | contig 10719 bp, 10 predicted proteins | sample 7446391 | NCBI WGS metagenome assembly JACCDY01 (sample SAMN15323451, study PRJNA562643) | freshwater metagenome | isolation source: river surface water | place: USA:Blue River Watershed | collected 2017-08-18
CATGTGCTCTGGTATGAACCAACCTTCTCATCCCTCTATTTAGCGCCACTTTCTGTCTCTGAAGTACTTCGTGAGAATTTGTTAACGAAGACTCCGGTCATTGCAACATCGGCAACCCTCACCGTTGGCAGTGGCTTTGATGCGATGGCACGTTCACTTGGATTTCTGACAGCTGGTGTCACTACCGAAGATGAGAGCGACGATGACGAGGGAGAGATTGATCCCTCTAATTTCCAGACACTTGATGTGGGTTCCCCATTTGATTTTGCAGCACAAGGTGTTCTCTATCTTCCCAAGCATCTTCCTGAACCAGGACGAGATGGTCCAAGTAAAGAAGTACTCACCGAACTCGGTGAACTCATCGACGCAGCAGGTGGTCGTACCTTGGCTCTCTTTAGTTCATGGCGCGGAGTCGAGGCAGCGGATGCACATCTTCGTGATGTCTTGAAAGAACTTCCCATCACAATCATTACGCAGAAACGTGGTGATGCCGTAGGCCCATTAGTAGAACGTTTTGCTAAAGATGAAACATCAATCTTGCTCGGCACCATGTCACTTTGGCAGGGCGTAGATGTTCCAGGAAATTCTTGCATCTTGGTTGCTATCGATCGCATTCCATTTCCACGCACGGACGAACCCGTGTTGGCCGCACGATCTTCACAAGCCGATGCCGCCGGTGGTAGTGGATTTATGCAAGTCTCTATGCCACGCGCTGCGCTCTTGCTTGCACAAGGTACAGGGCGCTTGATTCGCAGCGTTGAAGATCGCGGTGTAGTTGCAATCCTGGATTCCCGAATAGTTACAAAGCGCTATGGCAGCGTCCTTCTTAATTCAATGCCACCACTCTGGCGAACTTCGGATAAAAGTGTGGTGCGCGACTCACTTCGCAGGTTGAGCCAGGGTCTGCCAGATTAAGTTCTGCGCCTATCTAGACTTTGTTGTAGCCTCCAACTCAGAGAGTTTTTGAATTGAGAGGGGAGACTTGTAATGCCAAAGATCACCGCGCCGACTTTGGTCGAGCAACGCGCGTGGCGTCGCTCGCAACTGCTCGATGCCGCCTCAGCTATAGCGCTAGAAAACGGCCCAACCTCAATTACTGTCTCAACAATTGCTGCGCGCGCGGGATTGTCACGTACATCATTTTATGAATACTTTGCTAGCAGCAGTGAGATTGTTGCTGAGTTAATCACTGATGAACTTAACGACTTCACCGAATTTTTAACGCAGAGGGTAGCGTCGGTAAGCGCCCCTGAAGATGCGATTACGGCATGGATAGATGGCTCTCTTGAGTACGTAGCTGACGGACGTCACCTGCTAGCCCGAGCCCTGAGCACTCTCGAACTTTCAACTGAGAGATCTATGCAGATCGGAATTGCTCACAGAAAGATGCTCGCACCACTTGCCACGCCTTTGAGCCAATTAGGAATTACAGATGTGCGCCAAGCGCTAGCGCTGATTCACGCAACAACAGAGAGTGCCACTCGCAGAATAGAAGCTGGGGTGGAAGCAGCAAGTGAGATTGAATCGACCCGCAACTTCATCGTGGCGGGATTGCGCGCTCTCCAGCGCTGAGTCTTTACTTAACCGGAATCGAAATATTACGCACGAGCGGTTTCCACATATCGGCCTTACCGGCAGCCGTTGCAGTTACTACACATGAGCCCTTTTTGATTCCCCTGAGCACACCCTTGCTTACCTGACAATTCTTACTTGAAGTCTTATAGCCAATCTTTTCTCCGAATGAGGTCTCGTCAGGAAGTGTCAGTCTCTTACCAACTTTTACCGATGCTGCAATTGTTGCTATTGACTGCTCGCCGAGGCCGACAAAGAATGGATAATTCGCTGAAGTCCGAGCGAAACTTGTATTGCCAGTAGTAGTAACGCTCATGGCACAGACACCACTTCCCTTAAGAGCGGTAAAGACGCCGGCTGCATATGTGCAATCGGGGGTGAGAGAAATTATTTCAGGAGTTAAACCTGATTGGGTAGTAACGACAATGGCCACTGGCTTGCGATAGAAAATGTTCGAACCAACGTTCTTAGTAAGCATCTGCCCATCAGCAGTTACAGTGAATGCATCTGATGCTAAAGCTGGGGCTGCAGTGCCTGCTGCGAATGTAATTGGTAGAAATTTATCTTCGCTGAAATCTTTGGCATCCAAGTGATCTAATTGAAAGAAGAGTCCGCAAGAGACTTGGTGCAGTCAGCGCTACCGGCCCGACCAGTAATGGTGGCTGTAGGGTTTATGGTGATTCCTGACGTTGATTTCACTGTTCCACGAGCACCTGAATCCGAGACCCAAACTTGTACGGTGTCGCTACAAATTGTTGGTCGAGCACCTGCAACGGGTTCAATACATTGCGAGATGTATAGACCTTTGCCCGCAGGAAACTTTGTGAAACCACCGTTAATTGTGGCTCCTGCCGGATTGAGATTAGTCAACGGGCTGCTCGTAAACACAAAGGTTTCTGCCTGAGCAGCTGGCGCGGTCATAAATCCAAAGAGCAAAGCCGCAACGGTGATCGAAACTAGCGATGGTCTGATGTTCTTTTTCATATCTCTCTTCATTCTTTTCTTGAGGTTATTTGGAAATCGTTATTGGGATAAATAGATCTTGAGTGCGATCAGAAGATCGCAGATGGTCAGCACGGACCGTGATAGCGCATCTGACTTTTCGACAATCTGTTTTTCCAACAAATCGTGAGATTTTTACTGTGTGCGTAAATCTGCCACCAGGAAGAAACTCATCGGTGAGGCCTACGGCGTACGGTGGGGGATTAGATGAAATCCAGTAAGAAGCTTCGCCCATTCCTGCTTTATTTACTCCGCCACCGCAAGGAGTAGGAGCGTTTCCTTTTTTCGGAAGAACACAGAAGGCTAGATAGATGCCAATGGTTTCATCAAAACCCTTTCCAGTTACGGTGACCATAGATCCTGCACGGACACTGGATTTTTCCACCGAGAGTATCTGTCCGTAAGAGCCTTTGCTGCTCACGGAAGCGATTGCCGGAGTTTGTACGGCACAGAGCAAGGCGACAGAAAGAGCGAAGAGACGGATTCTCACGTAAGAAATATATGCTCGCTCCTTCGATTTTTTAGCCGACAACAAGGGAAGATCCGTCGACAAAGTTCTGAGAGGCTTATCCTGTGAAACACAAAGTAGCTGGCAGTGTGACTTTGGCGATCTCATTGCTCTTCGCTACTGGATGCTCTAGTCAACCAACAGCTGTAGAAGAAATTAGTAGTGTCGAATCTATCAATGTGATCGCAAGCCAAACACCTGAGTTTTCACGTGTCGTTGCGCTGGCAAATGGCAGCGCTGAAATCATCTCTTCGATGGGTCATCTCGATCTTTTGATTGGCCGCGATATCGCAAGCGACTCTGCGCCACTGCAATCAGTTGAAGTAGTAACTTCAGGACATCAAATTGTTGCCGAAAAAATCCTCTCCCTCAAACCTGACTTACTGATTATCGACGCCTCATCTGGTCCAGCATCTGCTCTTGCAGTTCTGCGCTCGGCTGGAATTCGAATTGTGAAGATTTCTGAAGCATGGACACTTGCTGAGATTGATCGAAAGGTGGGCGAAGTTGCAGCAGCAATTGGAGCAGTTGCTGATGGAAAAGCGCTCATCGCTGCTTTGCAGGAGAGCACAAGTGCGGTCACACAGATCTCAGCAGGAAAGAAAATTGCATTCTTGTATTTGCGCGGAGGCAGCGCTGTTTACCTCATCGGTGGAAAAGGCTCTGGAACAGATTCGCTGATTACAGCGATAGGCGGAATCGATGCCGGTGCCCAAAAGTTTGATACCCCGTTTACGCCGATGAGTGCGGAAGCAATTGCCGAACTCAATCCTGATGTATTTCTGGTGATGAGCAAAGGTTTGGAGTCAGTCGGTGGAGTTGATGGATTGATTCAATTACCTGGAATCGCTCAGACTCAGGCGGGAAAGAATCGAGCAGTTGTTGCTGTTGATGACTCACTCCTTCTCTCATTTGGGCCACGCTCGTACTCACTTCTCGAAGCGCTTTCTCAATCGATAGAGCGAGTACTCGCGCGATGAGGAAAATTTACCTACTCGTTCTTCTTGTGATTGCCCTCGCCGTCGTTGCACTCTCTGTGGGAGCAACATCTGTAGAAAATGTATGGACGGAAATTCTTAACCCTACCTTTGGGTCAGCAGAACTTTCAGATCAGATCATTTGGCAGATTAGAGCACCGCGCATCCTTGGCGCAGTCCTTCTTGGAGCAATCCTGGCTATCGCAGGTGCATTAGCTCAAGGATCAACCAATAATCCGCTGGCAGACCCCGCTTTTCTTGGCACAACGGCAGGAGCGGCACTCGGTGTTGTCATCGGAGTACTTACCAATACAGTAAACATTGCTTCAATCGGATCTATTGCTTGGGCGACTTTCGGAGCGTTATCAGCGACGCTGCTTACCTTTTGGTTGGCACGTAATGCCTTGCAATTAATCATTATTGGTATTGCAGTGTCAGCAACCCTCTCAGCGATTGTGGGGATTGCCATAACTGTTGCAGATCGAAGCGATGTACGTTCGGTGACGTTCTGGTCTTTAGGTTCATTATCACTGCTTACTTGGTCCAACGTTGTCGTGCTTGCAGTTGCTACGATAACTATTTTTCTGGGTGCTCGAACCCTGGCATCGCAATTGGATCTACTCTCACTGGGTGACGCTCAAGTGCGGCATAGCGGAAGAGATCCTCAGCGAATTCGCCTGATCGCATTTCTCATTCTCTCCATCGCAATTGCAACGGCAGTCAGCCAAGTGGGAACAATTGCCTTTCTCGCACTTGCAGCCCCACATATTGCTCGCTTTTTAGTAGGCCCAAGCCATAAGTATTTAGTGGGCGCTGCTGCAGTCATTGGTGCGCTGATATTACTGATTGCCGATACGGCGGCTAGAAGTATTGCACCGCCACAGGATCTTCCAATTGGGCTACTTATCTCACTCATTGGCGCACCGGTATTGATTTTGGCTCTGAAGCGCGGCGGCGTGCAATGGCGTTAATCGAAGTAAGGGATGTAACAATCTCACGAGGAGATCTACAAGTTATTCAAGGTCTCTCTCTTACGATTAAAGAGGGATCTATCACAGCGATTGTTGGAGCAAATGGTTCTGGCAAGAGCACACTCATCGGTGCACTCGCCGGTGATTACCCACTTGATGCAGGGCAGATATCTATTCGTGGAAGAGATCTCGCAGAACTTTCATTAGCTGAGCAATCGCAATTACGTAGCGTTGTTACTCAAAATCAATTCTTCTGGCTGGCATTTACTGTGCGGCAGGTAATTGAGATGGGGCAGACGAATGAGTGCTTGTCTCGAGTGGATTCAGTGGTATCTCAGTTAGGTATAGATCAGATTCTCGATCAATCGGTCCTGACGCTCTCCGGTGGCCAATTGCAACGCGTTTCAATTGCCAGGGCGCTGGTCTGCGATACACCTATCTATCTCTTCGATGAACCGCTTGCTTCTCAGGATAGGAAGAGCAGAGCAGATCTCATCGCACTTTTCGGAAAGATGAGAGATGAAGGAAAGACACTTGTGATTGTGATGCACTCCGAAAAGAGTGATTTAGATTGGTGCGACCAAGTTATCGAGGAGTTGTCGTAGGTCAGACCACGTCTTTGCAAAACTTGGATGCAGCGCCAATAGTGTTACTTCATCGACTGGTACCCATCGCATCTCCTGGCTCTCATCATTGGGGGAGTCAGCAGATAGTCGATCATCTGCAGCGGCAAGCACTGTGTCATATCGCCAGTCGCCATGATCATCGCTAAAGAGGGCTAGCGGATTGAGATGTTCTGGGCTAATTCCAGTCTCTTCATTAGCTTCGCGCAGGGCAGCTTCAGTAACGCTTTCGTGTGAATCTCTAGCACCACCTGGGATTCCCCACGTATCGCCGTTATGAACCCACGGTGCGCGATGTTGCAGAAAAATCTCGCGTCCACCAAGAACGTTTTCGCGGAAAATTAAAATTCCAGCAGCGCCAAATTTTCCCCAGTGCTTGCTTCCGCATTGGCATTGGATCCATCCATCTCCATCGCGGGCTGCCATGTACCTAGATTGCCATATCCATCCACAGAGCGCTCATCTCATAGCTCCCATGGTCACCCTTAACTTCTACCTTGCCCCACATGAAACTCACTCAGATCATCCTCATCTCAATTCTCGTCACCACCGCATCAATCACTACTCCATCGGCGCAAGCAGAAGAGTGCCAGGTCAGCGCATGTGTTGATGTCTATACCCAAGATGGCAAGATCATCATCGAAGGTCGCAAAGGTGGAACAACAGCCGTTACACCGAAACCGCCAGTCAAAGTTATTCCAAAGAAGGTAGCGCCAAAGAAAGTTGCACCGCCGCCGGTAAAGAAGACAGTGGCACCACCGAAGCCGAAACCGACTACGAAAGCTATTCCGAAGAAGAGCACGCCAACTCCACAACCCCCAGTAACCCAGAGTGCATCTCTTAACGATCGCCTCATCAAAGCGCTACCTACAGCAGGAATTGCCTACCAACCAGAGTACGAACCACTTGTTGGTGTTCCCGTATTTATGTGGACTGACTTGCCTACTTCTTTTATGACACAGGTAAAAATCGTTGGCGAGATTGTTGATGTTGCACTTCGACCAAGTTTTACCTGGTCTTTTGGAGATGGAACATTTCTTTCGACAACCGATGTCGGCGCACCATTTCCTGATGGAAAGATCACTCACACATACTCAAATCCAGGTACTTATCTCATCACTTTGATTAGTACCTGGAATGGCACATATACACATAACGCACAGACTCGTGCTATCACCGGAACCGTCAAGACAACTTCGATTGTCACGATCACTGTTGTTAATTCCCCGACCCGATTTAAGAATTGAGAAGGCATGACAACACTTACAAGTCCGCACGATCTTCTTGCAGCAATTCCATTTCTGATTGGCTACCACCCCATTGACTCACTGGTTCTGGTCTCAATCAAAGAAGATTGCGTCGGAATGGCGATGCGTATTGATTACCCGATAGATCAGAACGAAGTTGCATTCGATCTCTGTGCCAGCCATATCAGTGCAGAGGAGGCGGAAGGCGCACTGATCGTTGCTTATCAGCCGCACGGTAGGAGCGATGGTGAGCAAGTACTTGCCCAGACCACTGCCGCCCTTTCACGAGCTGGGGTCGCAATATATGAATCGATTGTGATCGCTGATGGCACTTATCGTTCAGTCCTTTGTCACGACATCACATGTTGTCCGATTGAAGGCCGTCCTGTTCCACCACTAGATTCTTCAAGGATTGCAGTTGAGAGTGTTGTTGCGGGCCATCCCATGCCCTTTGCATCATTTGCAGAGTTAGGTGCATCGGTGCGCTCAAATCTTCTGGCACAGGAAGAGCAATGGTTAGATCGAGTTCAGAAGTCTTACGTTGACCCTGCCAATACCGATCTCAATAATCTGCAACGTGATGGAGCAACTGCTGTTATTGATCTGGTAAATGATTTCATCGCACATGGCATCTCCACCGATCAAGATTTGATCGCGCACGTTCTCGGTCGGTTGAGCGATATTCAAGTACGCGACTTTGCACTTGGTAGCCATGATGGAGACAGCGCCGATGGATATCGATCAATGTGGATGCATTTACTGCGCTCAGCCCCACCAGGATTTATAGCCCCGGTCGCTTGTCTTGCTGCAGCGATTGCCTATGAATATGGCGATGGCGCACTTGCACGCGCGGCGCTGGATCGAGCATTTACTGATGCGCCAACCTACTCGCTGGCACTCTTGCTACAACGGGTATTTAGCGCAGGGTGGCCGCCACAATCCTTTGCTCAGATGCGTGGCGAGCTTCATCCCAAAGTCTGTGCAGCAATCTTCGGCTAGTTGCATCGATACCGCGGTGGGTTAAGATATGCCTAGGTCACGAGTTCTAGATCGGTTGCTCTTTGCGGTAACCAAAGCCCCGGCTTACTAGACGGCAACCCTCCACCGCGGTGGGGTGCTCCCGGGTGACGACCAGGCACAGTCTGATCTGTGCAAGTGCGTGAAGGAATTCTCATGAGTGCTCTACCGATCAAACAAGTTCTCACTAGCGATGTCACTGGTGCATGGCTTGAAAGTTACGATCCTGGTGATCGCAAATTTATCAAGATCGGATTTCTCCTTTTAGAAAATGGTCAGACCCTGGCCGATGTCACTATCGCTTATCAAACATGGGGAACTCTTAACGCTGCTGGCGATAACGCAATTCTGATTCAGCATGCAATGACAGGTTGGTCAGATGTTCCTGGCTGGTGGCCCAATATGGTGGGACCAGGACTTGCCTTTGATACAGATAAATACTTCATCGTCTGTCCTAATGTCATCGGCGGATGCCAGGGAAGTACGGGACCATCAAGTATTGCTCCAGATGGAAAACGTTACGGATCTCGCTTTCCTGCCATCACAATCCGCGACATGGTCGCAGCCGAGATTGCTTTCTCCGATGCAATAGGAATTAAGAAATACAAATTAGCTGTCGGCCCATCACTGGGTGGCATGCGTTCGCTGGAATGGGCGGTAACTCACCCAGATCGAGTGGAATCTATCTGCACGATCGGATCCTCCGCCGTTGCCACCGGTGATCAAATCGGAACCGCTTCGATTCAAATTCGTGCGATCAAGAGCGATCCGCACTTTCACAATGGTGATTACTACGAACACGATCGTGGACCGATTGCGGGTATGGGAATTGCACGCAGAATTGCCCATCTGACCTACCGAACAGAGTCCGAGATGGATGTGCGCTTTGGTCGCGAGCTACAGGGAGATGAGACGGGGCGTTTTGCCGTCGAGTCCTACCTTGATCACCAGGCCGACAAACTGGCCAAGCGCTTTGATGCCAACACCTATATCGCTCTAACCGAGGCGATGAACTCCCATGACATTGGCTTCAACCGTGGAGGAGTGGTTGAGGCTTTACGCGCAATTACGATCCCAGTACTCGTCGTTTCGATCGACACCGACCGACTTTTCCCACCGCGCCTTCAGGTCGAGATTGCAGACCTGGTTCCGAAGGCAAAAAAGTTGGTAACAATCTCTTCAGATTTCGGCCACGACGGCTTTTTGGTCGAATCTGAGGCCATGACGGCAGCAATTCGCGGTATAATATAGCCATCACTTCGATCGGCTTTAAGAAAAGAATTTCTTAAAGATCGCATCAAAAACCAAAGGACAATTGTGGCTGTATTTAGTGCGCTCAAAAACAAGGCAAAGAAGGCCGTTGCTAAGAAATCTCCTGCAAAGCCTGCAAAGAAGGCGGCTGTAAAGAAGGCCGTCGCCAAGAAAGCCCCAGCTAAGAAAGTTGTAGCAAAGAAAGCGGCCGTCAAGAAGGCACCTGCGAAAAAAGTCGTAGCAAAGAAGGCCCCTGCCAAGATTGAACTGAAGAAAGTCCTTGATGCAAAAGATGTACAACTGATCTCAGATGCAAAGACTGCAGTCTCACGCCAGAAGGAAGTTCTAGCTGAACTTGAATCACGTGGAGTGACATCCCTTGGCCGCATTCCAAAGAAGGCTGATAAAGATTTAGTTGATGAAGCACGCGCTCTAGCAATCACAGTTCCAAAGCTCACTGAAGGACTTCGCAAGAAGGGACTTGGAAGTCCAAGCCGAATTTTGAAGAAGGCTGAATGGGATCTCATTAAGCCTAAGGAAGTACCAGTCGCTGTGCCAAAGGCGACCGCAGATGGCAAGAAGGTTGTCACTAACATCGATGGTGAAGAAGTTGAGCTAGAAGAAGTTGAGTTAGAAGATGTAGAGACTCTCGTTGCAGATGTTCTTGAAATCGTAGAGGCAGAAGAAGGGGCCAAGGTCTCTGAGACGCGCACTGTCAATCTAGTTGATGATGCCAAATCCGAAGATGGCTCATTCATTCTGCAAGATTCAGATGCAGAAGAAGATGAGAGTGAGAAGACCGAACGTGCAAAGCATAAGAAGGACCTTGCTAACGTCAACATCGTTCTTGATGCTGTCAGCGCGAAGCGAGCTAACCACCCATATGTAGGCAAGGGCCATGTAGATCCTGAAGATGCGAAGGCTCTGACATTCCGTCAGGTGCAACAGCAACTCTCGATGAACAACTTCACCGAAAAGGGCGCTCGCGTTATTGCAGAGGCAGTGACTCAGGGCTACCTCAAAAATATTGAAGAGCTCTACGACATCTTTAACGCCGAAGCTCGCCGCATTCAGACTGAAATCAAACATCTTCCACCAGAGCAGATGGTGATGACTGCAGGTGCAACTGCTGACCCAGTAAAGGATTACCTCAAGCAGATCGGTCGTGTAGCACTCCTTAACGCCGAACTCGAAGTGGAACTTGCAACTCGTATGGAAGCTGGTCTCTTCGCAGAAGAGAAGTTAGCAACCGATAAGAAGATTGATAAAAAACTTAAGCGCGAACTCGAGTGGATCGTTGAAGATGGAAAGCGCGCAAAGAATCACCTACTCGAAGCGAACCTTCGATTGGTGGTCTCTCTTGCAAAGCGTTACACCGGTCGTGGAATGCTCTTCCTTGATCTCATTCAAGAGGGAAACCTCGGACTTATTCGTGCGGTTGAAAAGTTTGACTACACAAAGGGATACAAGTTCTCGACCTACGCCACTTGGTGGATTCGCCAGGCTATCACCCGCGCCTTGGCCGACCAGAGCCGCACCATCCGCATACCC
>JACCDY010806555.1_pt1 | contig 10718 bp, 11 predicted proteins | sample 7446391 | NCBI WGS metagenome assembly JACCDY01 (sample SAMN15323451, study PRJNA562643) | freshwater metagenome | isolation source: river surface water | place: USA:Blue River Watershed | collected 2017-08-18
AGTCGGTGAAGAACACCGCCCAGATCACCAAGGCGATGCAGATGGTCGCCGCCGCCAAGATGAGGAAGGCCCAGCAGGCCGCCCTGGCGGGGCATCCCTACGCCGAGGTGCTCAACCGCGTTCTCGTCTCCCTCCGGGAGAGGGTCAGCGAGGGGGCGCATCCCCTTCTGGAGCAGCGCCCGGTCAAGAAGTCGCTCGTCCTTGTCCTCACCACCGACAAGGGACTTTGCGGAGCGCTCAATACCAACGTCCTCCGCGAGGCCGCGACGCTCGATACCGCCACCACCGAGTTCGTCGCCTCGGGCAAGAAGGGGGCCTCCTTCTTTGCCCGCACCGGCAGGAAGATGATCGCGGACTTCTCCCTGCCCGACAGCCCGACCTTCCTCCAGACCAAGGCGATCTCGAAGTTCTGCCTCGAGAAGTTCCTTTCCGGCGAGGTCGATTCCGTCTCGGTTCTCTATCCGAAGTTCGTCAATACCCTGACCCAGAAGCCGGTGCTTGTCCCGATGCTTCCCATCTCCGAGGAAGCCGCCGCCGGGGTGGACGGCGCCCATCAGAAGGACGGGGCCCAGTACCTCTTCGAACCCGACAGCGACGAGGTGCTCAACGCGGTGCTCCCGTATTACTTCCACTTCACCGTCTTCCAGATGATCCTCGATGCCCGTGCTTCCGAGCAGAGCGCGCGGATGGTCGCGATGAAGAGCGCCACCGACAACGCGAAGGGCCTCGTGAAGGACCTGACGCTCGAGTATAACAAGGCCCGTCAGGCCAGCATCACCACGGAACTCCTCGAAATCACCACCGCCCAGATGGCGCTGGCCTAACCCGTTTCCCAACCAACCACCACACTCTCATGAGCAACACAGGCACCATCGTTCAAATCATCGGCCCGGTCATCGATGCCGAGTTCAACACCAAGGAGGGCAAGTTGCCCAAGATCTACGACGCTCTCGAGGTCGACTACGTGATCGACGGGAAGCCGTCCAAGGTAACCCTCGAGGTCCAGCAACACCTCGGCGAGAACTGGGTTCGTGCGATCGCCATGTCCTCCACCGAGGGACTCAAGCGCGGCATGCCTGTCCGCGCCCTTGGGAAGCCGATCTCCGTGCCCGTGGGCGAGGGGGTTCTCGGCCGTATCTTCAACGTCCTTGGCGAACCCTGCGACGAGCGTGGCCCCGTGAAGGCCGACAAGACTCTTCCCATTCACCGTCATGCACCCCCCCTCGTCGATCAGGACACCAAGGCGCAGGTTCTCGAGACCGGCATCAAGGTCATCGACCTCATCTGTCCCTTTACCAAGGGAGGCAAGGTGGGTGCCTTCGGCGGCGCCGGCGTCGGCAAGACCGTCGTCATCATGGAGCTCATCAACAACATCGCCAAGGGACACGGCGGTTATTCCCTCTTCGCGGGTGTCGGCGAGCGTACCCGCGAGGGCAACGATCTCTACGGGGAAATGATCGAGTCCGGCGTCATCGCCGTGAAGAAGGACGAGAAGGGTCACCCGGTCAAGGATGCCGACGGCAACTTCATCTTCCTCGAAGAGGGATCCAAGGTGGGTCTGGTCTACGGCCAGATGAACGAGCCTCCGGGCGCCCGTCTGCGTGTGGCGCTCACCGCGCTGGCGATGGCGGAATACTTCCGCGACGAGAAGCACCAGGACGTTCTCCTCTTCGTCGACAACATCTTCCGTTTCTCGCAGGCGGGTTCCGAGGTCTCCGCGCTTCTCGGCCGTACCCCGAGCGCCGTCGGTTACCAGCCGACCCTTGCCGCCGAGATGGGCAACCTCCAGGAGCGCATCACCTCCACCAAGGACGGTTCCATCACCTCATTCCAGGCGGTCTATGTTCCCGCGGACGATCTCACCGATCCGGCTCCCGCCAACACCTTCGCCCACCTCGATTCCACGATCGTTCTGGAGCGTTCCATCGCTGAGCTCGGCATCTATCCCGCCGTCGATCCCCTGGCCTCGACCTCCAAGGCCCTTGCCCCCGAAATCGTGGGCGAGGAGCACTATGCGGTTGCACGCGGCGTCCAGAAGGTGCTCCAGCGCTACAAGGACCTTCAGGACATCATCGCGATCCTGGGCATGGACGAGCTTTCCCCCGAGGACAAGCTCACCGTTTACCGCGCCCGCAAGATCCAGCGCTTCCTCAGCCAGCCCTTCCACGTCGCCGAAATCTTCACCGGCTCCAAGGGACAGTACGTTCCCATCGCCGAGACGATCCGCGGCTTCAAGGAGATCCTTGACGGCAAGCTCGACGAGATTCCCGAGGGTGACTTCTACATGAAGGGTGGCATCGACCAGGTGATCGCCGCGGCAAAGGCCTCCTGATCATGAGCACCCTCAACCTCGAGATCGTCACTCCCGAAGCCCGCGCCTTCTCCGGAAGCGCGCGGATGGTGGTTGTCCCCGGCGTCGAGGGTGAACTCGGGATCCTTCCCGACCACATGCCGCTCATGACTCAGATCCTCCCCGGGGAGCTTCACGTCACGACGGAGGCTGGTGAGGATCTCTTCCTCGCCGTCGGCGAGGGATTCCTGGAGGTTCGCCCGGACCGCGTCTCCGTCCTGACGGACATGGCGATCAGCGAGGCCGAGATCGACGAAAAGGCGGCCCAGGAGGCCGTTGCCAAGGCAGAGAAGGAGATGAAGGAAAAGGCGCTTGCCGGCGAGGAACTGGCATTCGTCCAGGCCTCGCTGCTCAAGTCCCTGGCTCAGCTTCACGTCAAGCGCCGCTCCCGCCACTGATCCGAAGAACGGGGCTGACTCATGGACGCCCCCGCGACGCCACGCGAACTGCTTGGCCGTTGCCTCGATTCGGGCCGGTTTCTGATCGGGGAAATCCTTCTTGGGAGGGATTTCACGCTTCGTCATGTTTCTGACGCTGACAAATCTGGGCTGAAGCGCTACTTCTCCGCTTCGGATGCGAGGAAGATTAGCCGTTATGACGGGGAGGGAAACTTCCGCCCCCTCAAGACCGCCCCGAACCTGATCAGGGGATGGCTTCTTGAAGCGGGTTCGCTTGAGGGGATGGAACTGGCCCTCGAGTTCTTTTATCCGGCGGCACTGGGACTCTGGCTTTCCGCCCTCAATGGAACCCTGGAGACGACCCCGCTTCGCTCGACGCTGGACCGCCAGACCGGAATGTACCGGGTCACGCGGTTGCTCAACGATGAGCAGGCGCTTGATCTCGTCGGGCGTTGCTGCTCCTCGGATGGAGGTTGTCTCAGAACGGTGCTCTGGGACGTTCGGGAAGGTGTTCAAGTCGATTCGCTTCCCTCCGAAAAGAGATCCCTGGATTTCCTGCCAGCGGACCGCATTCCGCTCATCTGCCGCGAGCTTTGCAATCTCGTCGTGGCCGCGGCGCGACCCCTTGCCAAAGGGAATCTTCCAAAGAAGGAATAGTCAGTCCACGATCCCTCCATGCCAGAACCGGTAGCAACCCGACTTTACCGCGCGCGCCATCTCCTGCCGATGTGCTCGCCCGGTATCCCCGAAGGGGGACTGGCCGAGAGGGGTGGCGAGATTCTGGCGGTCGGATCCTGGAAGGATCTGCTCCGGGAGCATCCCGGCGCCCTTAGGGAGGATCTCGGTGACGTGATCCTGATGCCCGGATTGATCAACGCCCATTGCCATCTCGATTACACGATGATGAGGGGGGCTCTTTTCGGCAGGGGCGGCTTTGCGGACTGGATCCGGCGTCTCAACGCCATGCGTCGCTCCCTGGATCAGGGCGATTACCTCGACGCGATCGCGGCGGGGCTTGCGGAGCTTCGTCACTGGGGCTGCACGACGGTCCTCAACATCGAGTCGTTGCCCGAGCTTGTCCACTTCCTGCCCGAGTCGCCGATCCGTGTCTGGTGGTTCCTTGAGGTCATGGACATCCGCAGCCGACTGCATTCCGCGGAGGCGCTGGCAGGTGCGATCCGTTTCTTCGAGCGTGCGGGGGAGGGGAGAGGCGGATTCGGGATCTCGCCCCACGCCCCCTACACCGTTTCCAAGGATCTCTACGGCCTCTCCGCCGCTTTCTCGCACAAGTACCGGCTTCCCCTCTGCACCCACTTGGCGGAGTCCTCCGAAGAGATGGCCATGTTTCGGAGCGGGGAGGGGGAGTTGCACGACTTCCTTCGCTCGATCGGTCGGCCGATGGAGGATTGCGGCGGTACCACGCCCGTCCGCGCGGTCATCGGGCAGGGCTTGCTCCCGGAGGGGGCGCTGCTCGTCCACATGAATGAGCTTGATGAAGCCGACCGGGATCTGCTCCGCCGTAATCCCCTCCGTTATCCGGTGATCCATTGTCCGCGCACCCATGCCTTTTTCGAGCGTCCGCCGTTTGACCTTGGCTTTTTCCATGATGCCGGCATTCCCGTGCTGCTCGGCACCGACAGTCTGGCGAGCAATCAGGATCTCAACATGTTTGCCGAGATGAGGGCGTTTGCGGCGGCCTTTCCCGGCATGGATCCCGAGAGGATCCTGGCCATGGCAACCACGGCTCCCGCCGCCGCCATCGGACGTTCAGGAAGGCTTGGGGAGCTTTCGCCGGGTGCCGTGGCCGATTTTCTGACGATTCCCCATGAGGATGGGGCAGGTTCCCCCGCGGAGCAGGTGCTCGCCAACAGGATGCCTCCGCGGGTATGGGTTGGAGGTCTCCCATGACAAGCTTCCCCCGCTTTTTCGAAAAGTTCTCCACCCCGACGATCCTCGGGAGAATTGTTCTTGCAGCCGTCCTCTGCCTGGTCGCCGGGGTTTATGCGCAGGCCGTGACGTTCCAGTTTCTTCCCTTCTGGGATGATGACACGAACATCCACAGGAATCCGCTGTATGCGCCTCTCTCGCCGGGAAGCGTGCTGATGTTCTGGAAGGGGCCTTTCCAGCAGCTTTACATTCCCGTCACCTATTCGGCCTGGGCGGCGCTGGTCGCGCTCTCGAGGGTGATCGCCGGCACGTCGATCAGTTTCGGTCCGATCAATGCGGCTCTCTTCCACGGGGCCAACGTGCTGGCGCACCTTCTCGCCGTGGCGATGGTCTTCATGATCCTGCGACGTCTCCTTTCGGCCTCCTTCCGGGAGTCCGATTGCCCTAGCCGGCGCGTGATCGCCGCCTCGGCTGCGGGGGCCCTCGCCTTTGGCCTTCATCCCGTGCAGGTCGAGACGGTCGCCTGGGTCTCAGGTCTGCGGGATCTCCTGGGCGGGGCGCTGGCGCTCGTGGCGCTGGAGATGTTTCTTTCCTGGCTCGACCGCCGCGGTGACGGTGATCGTCGGAACTGGCTCCGATACGCCGGAGCCAGCGTTTTTCTTCTGCTGGCTTTCGGCTCCAAGCCGGCCAGCGTCGTCACGCCCGCACTGGCGCTCCTTTGCGGTGCTTGGCTTCTTCATGCCAGGGGGAGGGGGTTTGTGTCGTTGCTCTGGCTTCTGCCATGGTTTCTGTTCGCCTTTGCCGGGGTGGTGATGACCTCCCACGCCCAGCCCGCCGCCGAACTCGCTCGCTCCCTTGTTCCCCTGTGGGCGCGCCCCCTGGTGGCGTGCGACGCCCTGGCCTTCTATCTTTGGAAGCTGCTCTGGCCTTTCAATCTCTGCGCCGATTACGGTCGCTCCCCCAATTCCCTCCTGGCCGCGGGTGTCCTTTACTGGAGTTGGTCGATTCCTGCGGCGTTGACGGTTCTGCTGGCCTCCTTCAGGCGACTGCGGATCTATCTCATTCCCTGCGCGCTGCTGGCCGTGGGGGTCCTGCCGACACTTGGACTCATCCCCTTCAATTTCCAGGTCGTTTCCACCGTCAGTGACCGCTACCTCTACCTCGGGATGATCGGTCCGGCGTTGGCGCTGGCTCTCTTTGTCTGCCTTGGTCGCGGCTTCCTTAACGCGATTGTCGCCGTGATTTTTCTCTCCGGATGGAGCGTGCTGAGCTTCCTGCAGTTGCCGGAGTGGAGGGAGGGGGCAACCTTTTTCCCGGCCACGCTTTCCCGCAACCCCGAGAGCTGGAAGTCGCGGCACAACTACGCCTGCACGCTCGATGCGCAGGGAAAGCTCGCGCAGGCGCTTGGGGAGTTCACCGAGGCGATCCGGTTGCGTCCCTCCAACGCCGAGGCCCACAATGACATGGCGCTCACACTGCTGAGAATGGGGCGTCGTCAGGAAGCCATTGTCTCGTTTCAGAACTCCCTCCGGGTCAGGGCCACCCCCGGCGCCGCACGGAATCTCGCCGCGGCCCTGCTTCTCAACGGACAACCCGCCGCAGCCGCCCAGATCTACCGTCTCGCGATGAAGATCGATCCTTCGGATCTCCAGAATCAGAGAGCCTTGGCATGGCTCCTCGCCACCCATCCCGACGACCATGTGCGCGACGGCCGTGAGGCTGTGGAACTGTCCCGGCAGATCGTGACGGCCACGAACGGCCAGGTGCCGCTGTTCCTGCTGACCCTGGCGGCTTCTTTGGCCGAAGCGGGTGATTTTTCCAACGCGGCGACGGTGGCGGCTCAGGCCGAGGAGACCTACCGGCGGGCCGGTGATCCCGGGATGGCCCAGGTGATCGCCCAGAGGATTCTTCCCGCACTCAGGAACCGCCAGACCGTCAGGGACGATCCGTTCCGGGCCCCTTGAACGGCAGGCAAGGGGATCGGTTTGGCTTGCGCTCCTTCCGGGGAAGTTGAAGGCTCTCCCGCCTCATGACGACCCGACAACGCTCCTCCTCAAGGCCCCATGACGGCCTTCGTGAAATTTCCTTCCGGACAGGCATCGCCCCGCAGGCCTCCGGATCAGTGCTTGTCTCCTTCGGCCGCACGCAGGTCCTTTGCGCCGCGTCGATCGAGGAGGGCGTTCCCCGCTGGATGAAGGAGCAGGGGGTGACGGGAGGCTGGCTGACCGCCGAATACTCGATGCTTCCCTATTCGACCTCGCCCCGTAAGGCCCGCGACAGCTCCCGGGGAAAAATCGACGGGCGCTCCACGGAGATCCAGCGCCTGATCGGCAGGTCGCTGCGCGCCGGGATCGACATGGAGGCGCTCGGTTCCAGAACCCTCTGGGTCGACTGTGACGTCCTTCAGGCGGACGGAGGCACCAGGACCGCCGCCATCACCGGTGCCAGCGTGGCGATCGACCTTGCGTGCAGGCGGTTGATGGAGGAGGGGAAGCTTGCGGCCAATCCCGTTTCCCGGAGGATCGCCGCGGTCAGCATCGGCATCGTGGGGGGTGAGGTTCTCCTTGATCTTGATTATCCCGAAGATAGGGACGCCGAGGTCGACCTGAACCTGGTGATGACCGGGAACCTTGAATTCATCGAGCTTCAGGCCTCGGGGGAGGAGAGCGTTTTCGGGGACGAACACCTCGGCCGGATGCTGGAGTACGGCCGCAAGGGAATCAGGGAACTGACCGCCCGGCAGGAGGAAATTCTGGCCGTTTCCTGAAGGGAAACGTCAAAAACTCTTGACCGAATGCCTTCCAACTGACCATATCAACCACTCAACAGATTTCATTATGTCCAGAAAGTGCTCCATCACAGGGTCCCGCCCCACGCGCGGTTCCAAAATCCACCGCAGGGGTCTCGCCAAGAAGAAGGGCGGCATCGGCATGCACGTCACCGCCATGACCCCCCGTTACTTCAACCCCAACCTCAAGACCAAGCGCATCTGGGTACCCGAGCTCAAGAAGTTCGTCACCGTCAAGGTCACGGCCCATGCCCTCAAGACCATTTCCAAGAACGGCGCTCACGCGACCCTCTCCAAGGCCGGTCTGATCTAGTTTTTCACCCACACCCAACCCCCAACACACGAAAGGAACCAACACCATGGCATTCAGCGTCGTCAGCAAGAAGAGCGGCAAGACCTATTTCCTCCATCATCGCCTGCAGAAGCTCCGCGGCGGTCAGGAAGTGACCCTTTACTACTTTGGTGGTGAGGCCAAGGAGGGAGCCCTTGATGCGCTTCCCGCCGGATACGAGATTTCCGAGAACGAGCGCACGGGTCTTCCCCTTCTCAAGAAGAAGAAGTAAGTCCGTCCTTTGATTTCCTCCCCGAGGATGCGGGCGCCGGAGAAATCCGGCGCCCGTTTTTTTCCGTGGCGAAGGTCTGAACCCTGCGGGTTTGACCCGTCGCCGATGACCGATTAAAACAGACGGATGAGCATCGACAGCAACTACACCCACCCCGAGGTCCTCGTCAGCACCTCCTGGATGGCGGACCACCTCAAGGACGCCGATCTCCGGATCATCGAGAGCAACGAGGATGTCCTTCTTTATGACATGGGGCATCTCCCCGGAGCCGTGCACATCGACTGGCAGCGGGACCTTCAGGATCACACGATCCGCGACTACATCCAGCCCGAGGCATTCGCGGAGCTCTGCCGCAGGAACGGCATCACCCCGGAGACGACCTGTGTTTTCTACGGAGACAAGTCCAACTGGTGGTCCTGCTACGCCCTCTGGGTGTTCCGCCTCTTCGGCCACGAGAAGGTCATGATCATGGACGGTGGACGCGACAAGTGGATCGCCGAGGGGCGTCCCCTGACGCGCGAGATGCCCCATTATGCGGCGACTTCCTATCCGGTGCCTTCCGCGCGGCGTGACGCGGAGATCCGCGCCTTTTACGAGGATGCCCTTGCGCACAGCCGGGCCAAGCTCCCGCTCATCGACGTGCGTTCCCCCGGCGAGTACAAGGGACTGGTCACCCACATGCCCGAGTATCCCCAGGAGGGTGTGCTTCGCGGCGGTCACATTCCCGGTGCCCATGGCGTCCCCTGGAAGACGGCCGTCAACGACGACGCCACCTTCAAGAGCGCGGCCGAACTTCGCAAGATCTACCAGGAGGATCTCGGCCTCAAGAAGGACGACGACGTGATCGCTTACTGCCGCATCGGCGAGCGTTCCAGCCACACCTGGTTCGTCCTCAATTACCTTCTCGGTTTCACCAAGGTCCGCAACTACGACGGATCGTGGACGGAGTGGGGCAACAGGGTCGGCGCCCCGATCGAGAAATCCGCCTGATGTCCTATCCCTCGAAGCTCTCGGCGATCATCGATCTCTTTTCGGGTCTTTCGGATGCCGAAAAGCGCGAAACGCTGATTGCCTACGCCGACCAGGCCCGATCCCAGGAGCCGAAGGAGGGGGAGTCGTTCGATCTGGAGGACATCCGCAAGGATGAGGAGTGCACCGACACCGTTGCCGTCTTTCTCAGGCTCGACGAGGAGGGTGGTGCTCATTTCAGGGTCACCCTCGGACCCCAGGTTCAGACGCTCACCAAGGCGATGAGCTCCATTCTCTGCAAGGGGCTCGACGGCATCACCCCCGCCGATGTTCTCGAGATCCCGGCCGATTTTGTCCCAAAAATCGTCGGTGCCGAGCTTGTCCGTGTCCGCAGCCAGACCGTCTACTACCTGCTCACCAGGATGAAGGGGGTTGCCAAGGTGTGGTTGCAGCGTCAGCGTTCCGCGGCGGCAGGGTAGCTTTTACCCGCGGGGCCCCTCGTGAAGCGCTGTTTTCTTTTCAAGCCTGACGGGATCGGGGATTTCTTCCTCGTTTCCGGAGTGATCAGGTTTCTTGGAAGGGAATTCGGTGAGAGAAACCTTACGATCGCGGTCTTGCCCGTGATGGAGTCCGTGGTGAGGGGGCAGTTTCCGGAGGCCACCTGCGTGCCCCTTCCCATCATCAAGAAGAGGATCATCCTCAACGTTTTTGCCGCGAATTGCCTCCGTTGCTTCCGACCCTGGCTCTCACTTCTTGGAACCCGTGCCGATCTGTCCATTTCCCTGAGGCACATGAGGGATTACCTCATGAATGTTCTCTTCTACAGCGTCCCGGCTCCCAGGCGTGTGGTTGTGGAAAACATGCTTTTGGGCAACGGCCGCCCCGTCCGCCGATGGACGGAGCGGGCCTTCCTCTTCCTGTTCCGTCCGCGGGTCCTCTCCTATCCCGTGGCCGCGGAGGGAGTGCCACGCGAACTGGAAGCCTGCCGCAGGCTGGTCAGCGAGGCCCTTGGTCGCGATGTCAGCATCGGAGAGGTCTGGCCCGAGCTCCGCAGGGTGGGGGACTCACCCGTGAAGGAGCCCTATTGGATCTGCGCCCCTTTCGCCAATGGAGGAGGCAAGGATTTTCCCGTGGAACGCTGGGCCGAACTCTTCACCGCTCTCCACGCCGGAGGAAAGACAGCCAAACTGCTGCTCACCGGTTCCCGTGATCAAGCGGATCGTCTTCGCTCCTTCCGTCAGAGCCTTGATCCTGGGGTCGCGTCTAGGACGGAGATCATGCACCCGGCGACGCTGCAGGATTTCATCGACCTGCTGGCCGGAGCGGCTCTGGTTCTTACGGTTGACACCGCCGCCGCCCATGCCTCTACCGCCCTCGACTGCAGGACACTGGTTCTTTTTTCGGGGCAGCACCACGGAACCTACGGACCCTGGGTCAGGAGTCCGAGGCAACGCTGGATGCATGCCCCGGCAGGCGGCGGAAAGCAGCCTTGGCATGAGAGCCTTGCCACTTCCGCCATCCTGCGGAATGTGGAGGAGATTCTCAGCGCGGAGTAGCCTGATCGGTAGAGTTTTTTGATTGCAGGAAGGAACATGCCGGTGTTTCTTATTCCACCTCCACTGATCCAGCGTAGCTCAGCGGTAGAGCGGTCGGCTGTTAACCGATTGGTCGTAGGTTCAAATCCTACCGCTGGAGCCATTTTGGGATGCCGTTCCCATTCCCTTTTCCCTTCGGCTCACTGCATTCGCCTCAAGAGGAGACTA
>JACCDY011465853.1_pt1 | contig 10718 bp, 10 predicted proteins | sample 7446391 | NCBI WGS metagenome assembly JACCDY01 (sample SAMN15323451, study PRJNA562643) | freshwater metagenome | isolation source: river surface water | place: USA:Blue River Watershed | collected 2017-08-18
ATCTCTCTAACATATTGGTCCCATTCAGTTTTAGTATTATTACTATAATGTGATGAAAAGATACTAAGTACAATTTTAAATATTTTATCAGCACTACTTCCTCCAGCTCCTCCTCCTGCTGCACTTGATGCAGATGATGCATCTGAAATATTTAAATATTTATCAAAATTATTACCATAATATTTTCTCCATAATCCTTGATCATTAAAATAACGATCTTGTATATTTTTTTCCCAAGGAATACTTATATTAATTGGTATAAATTCTACATAGTTACGACTTCCTTGTAATTTTTGAAATTTTTGTTTACCTTCAGCTAATTTTGAAATATCAATATCAATACCGAGATATCCACCAGTCCATTCATTAAATTCTCTTGCATACTGACCAGCTGAGCCACAACCAATATCTAGTATAGATAATGTTCTATCATTTTTATATTTTTCAACAATAAGATGAATATAAGCTTTATAAATTTCTTGACTATAAGCATATAAATGTTTTAATTGTTCTCTATTAATTTCTTCACCAACATACCAAGGAGGTGATTTATAAATATCTACTAATTCAGACAAATTAAAATATGTTCTATGTAATCTTTGAATTTCATAACAATGATTTAAACCATTTGCGCTTTTACCTTCTTCTCGTTTTTCTCGTGGTATAAATAAACTTCTTTCATTAGGATAACATCTATAAACACTACCTTTATCTAAATGAATACTTTCAATAAAAAATACATCTATTAATTCAGTTACATCATTACCTTCACCAGAAATAAATTGTCCATTACCATTATATCTTAAATCAATTGTCATTTCTTCTTTTGGTTTTATTTTTACAAGACAACATTTATTTGGTGGATTTGGTGTAATAACAAGACCATCATGTTTAATAATATCTCTATTATGAGGTGTTGTTATTAATTGTAATACATTATCTAATGTTTTTACATAAAGATTCCATTTATCTATATGACTAAGGTCTCGTTGCTTTTGAATATATGGCATTAAATCTATATATAATTTTGGAACCCATTTACAATTAGTAACATGATTGTTAATTTTTTCTTCTCCTTCCCATGGATAACCTGCACCTGTATTTAAATATCCTTCTTCTACAGTATCTCTATATCTAAATACTTGACCTAAATTTCTCATAAATGTATACATTATATGGTCAGCAAATATTTTAGCTACTTTATCTATATTAAAAGGTTCATCTGTAATTTCTGGTATTTCAGTTGTACTATTTATATCTGGTAAATGTATACTAGCACAATGATTTAATTCTCTCATCATTTCTGTAATAGATAGTTCTTTGGATGATAGATCAGCTAAACTTTCTGATGTACAATCTTCACCAGCATTATGTGATAAAGGAACAGTTATTTTAAATATAAATAATAAAGGAGGAACTGATGGATTAGGTCTATATAATTCACCTTCAATAGAACGCCAGTGAGGAGGAAGTCTATTAAAAAATTGTGTTGATTTATTATTATAAAAAATACCATCGATTTTAATTGTTAAATGTGGATTATATGTTGAGTTAAATGTTTGTGCAACTAATTCAGGTGTTGCATGCATTGGAAATCTAAATGACATTGATTCTTTAGATTTTCTATGTAATTTATTACATTCGTATGTATGTAAATATAAATTACGTGCACTTGATGCCTCAAATCCACAATTACTACATTTATATAATGTTGGTTCATCTTTACTAGATACATTCGTTGATTTTTTATGTGATTTATTACATTCTCGTGCATGTAAATATAATTCATGTTTATTAGATGTTTCAAATCCACAATTACTACATTTATATAAAGTAGGTTCATTTTTAACAAATACACTTAGATTATTAATATCACCTCTACCACTATTACTATTACCATATCCTCTACCACTATTACCATATCCTCTACCACTATTACTATTACCATATCCTCTACCACTATTACTATTACCATATCCTCTACCACTATTACTATTACTATTACCATATCCTCTACCACTATTACTATTACCATATCCTCTACCACTATTACTATTACTATTACCATATTCTCTACCACTATTACTATTACTATTACCATATCCTCTGCCACTATTACTATTATTATTTTCACTATTACTACTATTGTCTTGTTTCCAAGAACCACCTTTTTGTAAATTATTTTTTAGAGCAATATATTTATTTTTATATTTTAAGTATTTTGAAAAATAATCCATTATATATAATATTTAATAAAATATTATATATTTATTTTTCTTTTAAATATCTAATGTTAATATCATTAACTAATTTTTCTCTAATATCTAAACCAATATCTTCAGGAAATTTCATAGGTGGGCATATATAATAAATATTATTATTATGATCTTCTAATTGATAATAAGTTCTATTTTGTAAAATAATATTTTTTAAATTATATAAATTAAATTTTTGTATTGAACCTATTGTATCACTACAACATTTATAATCAGGAATAAATAATTCATTAGTTAATAAGTTATTAATAATTATTTTACTATAATCACTATTTAAATTAAACTTGCCTTTTAATTGTTCTTTTCTTTTTTTTAAATTTTCTAAATCAATATCATATTTAATAGTTGGTGTTGCTGATAAAGTATCTGGATACTCTTGTATAAATAATGGATTAGATTCAATTTGATTAGATAGGTGTTTCATTTTAATGTAACCAATATTTTTAAATGTTTCTTTGATATCATTTTCATTTATACAATCTATTTCATTATTAGTTTCATTCATATCATTATTAGTTTCATTCATATTAGCATTAAAACCATTATTATTATTAGCATTAAAACCATTATTATTATTAGCATTAAAACCATTATTATTATTAGTTCCATTCATATTATTATTACCATTATTATTATTAGTTCCATTCATATTATTATTACCATTATTATTATTAGTTCCATTCATATTATTATTATTATTATTATTATTAGTTTCATTCATATTATTAGTTTCATTCATATTATTATTAGTTCCATTCATATTATTATTATTACCATTATTATTATTACCATTATTATTATTACCATTAGTTCCATTCATATTATTATTATTACCATTATTATTACCATTCATATTATTAGTTCCATTCATATTATTATTAGTTTCATTCATATTATTAGCACCATTATTATTACCATTAGTTCCATTCATATTATTAGCACCATTATTATTACCATTAGCACCATTATTATTACCATTAGTACCATTCATATTATTATTAGCACCATTATTAATTTTATTTTGTTTAATCAAGTTATTATTATTATAATAATTATGTGCATTAATATTATCAATAATTAAATCTAATGGTATAACAATAACTAAATTATATATTGAAATATAATTTCTATGAATTAAATGTAAATCTAATCCAACAGGTTTATTATTATATGTGAATTTGCTTCTTTTCCATTCAATTCCCATTAAATTAAAATTTTTACCATCAATTTCGATAGTATGAAATAAAGGATCAATAATATTTTGAAATATAGAAATATTGTTATTATTAATAGTACTTGTATTTATACCATAATCTGCTTTAATATATTTTTTACAAGATGGTAAATTAGTTATTTCAATTAATTCATCAACTGAATATACTTTATTATATACTAAAGAAGAAACTTCATTATTTAAATATTTAAAATTATTATCATTACCCATATGTTCATATAAACCTGTATATAATACATATAAAGTAATAAATAATAAAAAAATTATAAAAATATCTTTAATCATATATTTAAAACTAGAAAAAAATTTACCAAATATTAACTCTTTCTTTGGGTGGTAAAAATAATTCACCATCTTTTATATTAAAAATTTCATAAAACATATCTATATTTTTAATAATACCGTTTACTCTATATTTTGGTTCTGGATGTGGGTCATTTGCTTTTTTTTGTTTTAAATATTCTTCACGAATATTATTAGCCCAACAATATGCAAAATTAATAAATAAATCTGAAAAATATTCATTATTTGTTTTATTTATTTTTTTCAAATACTCTTTTAATGCTAATACACTGAATTTAAGTCCACCTAAATCAGCAATTGTTTCTCCAATTGTTAATGATGTATTAACATTATATTTATCATATTGTTTTTTTAATTTATCAACTTGATTATTATAATATTTAATATCATCATTTGACCACCAATTATTTAAATTACCATATTGGTCATATAGTCTACCTTTATCATCAAATCCATGAATAATTTCATGACCAATAATCATACCAATACCACCAAAATTAGCACCTAATTTATTTTGGTCTGTATAATAAAATGGTTCTTGTAATATACCAGCAGGTATAACTATTTCATTAGATTGTGGTGAATAATATGCATTAATATGATGTGCAGACATATACCATTCATCTTTATTTTTAGGTTTATATAATTTATTTATTTCTAACATTGAATTATATATATTTAATTTAATATTACATTCTAAATAAGAATCTTTATTTGATAATTCTAAACCAGAATAGTCATATAAACCATTATTATTTGGATATCCTATTTTAATAGTAATTGCTAATAATTTTTCAATAGCTTTTTTTTTAGTATTTTCAGTTAACCATTTATTTTCTAATAATGATTTATGAATATTATTTTTTATATATGAGAATATTAATTGTATATCATCTTTTATTTTATCATTAAAATTATTTTTAATCCATAATAATCCTAATTCTTGACCAATTTGTTTATCAATATTTGATAATACTCTTTTTTTTAATGATTTTAAATTTTTAACCCCGCTTAATGTTTTTTCATAAAAATTCAACCAACAATTATTTATTTTTAATGATACTAATGAATTTATAGAACAAATAAATTTAAATTTAATATATAATTTTAAACTATTTAAAAAGTGTTCATTAAACATTTCATTAAGATGTTTAAAATATTTTGGATTTGATATAGAAATTTTATTAGGTGTAATATTATATTTATTAAAAAAATAACGTAACCATTTTAAATTATTATAATCTTGTTCAATTTGTTCAATACTTCTAATATTATTAATCATATTAGGGTCTCTTTCTTCAGTACTACTATATGTTTTATCAGCTAATATTTCTTCAATTAAATATAATGTGTCAATTTGTTTATCAGTTAAATTAAAATTAAATAAATCTGTGTATTCTTTAATAAATTTTTTAAATTCAACACGTTCTTTTTTATACATTTCTTTAAAATAATATTCTTTTTCAGGTAATGATAATCCACTTGTAAATATCCATAATATATTTATACTAGAATCACTTAATTCTGGTGAAATATTAAATAATAATGGTCCTTTTATATTAAATTGTTCAATTAAATCAATATATAAAATACCTAAATCATATGTTGATTTAACATTATCAATTTTAGATATAATTTTTTGTATAATATTATTATCATTATTATTTATAAAAATATCTGGTAAATTAATACCTTTATTCCATAATATTTGTAAATTTAAATTATTTGTATTATTTAAATTATTTGTATTATTTAAATAGTCCATTAATTTTTCATCAGTTTTTCTTTCTAAAATATCAAAATGACTCCATCTGGATTTATCATCAGGAATTGGATTATTACTAATCCAAAATGAATTTATATAATTATAAAAGTCATTATTTATTTTTATCATATATTAAAATATGCGATAAAAATATTTATATTATACCTTTTTTTACTGAAAAGTGTAATTATTCATAAAAATTATATGAATCAATATTATCAAAATTTTGATTTGTATTAGATAATACAATAAAATATGTGTGTTGTATGGTTTTATTTTTATATAATTGAAAGTTATGATCAATATATGTAAATTGTTCTTTATTAATAATACGTATTTTTTTTAAATATTTTGATTCTTTTATAGTTTTTATTATTTCAAAATCTCCATAATCAATTTTATTTTCACAACCTAATTCTTTTTGTCCTTCTTTATCCCATACAGGAATTGTTAAAAAAAATGTTAAATTTTGTACTTTTTTAAAACTATCTAAAATTTTATAGACACCATCGTCTATTATTTTTTTTTGATAAGGTGGATTAAATGTATAACTACCTTCTTTAATATCATAATTAAAAAAATTACCAAGAGAACCAAAATATTGTTCTAAATCATGATATACTGAACAATATTTAGTCAATGTAAAATTAATTGATGATGCAAAACTTTCAAATTGAACATTATAATCTTTAATCATATTATCAATAATATTAGGTAAAATACCTAATTGATGATTATTTGAACCTAATAATTGATATCTAAAAACAATAGACCAAATTAATATATCCATTATATCTTTTTTTCCAGTATAATTTTCAACCATTTTATTATAAACATTAACTGGAATTAAAATATTATTTAATATGTTTTCTAATTTTTCATTTTTAATGCCAAAATGAATATTAATTGTATATTTATAAAATCCTATTTTTTTATTATCTCTATCTTGTACAATATATTTTTTATAAATTGTATAATTTGTTTTTTCATTTAAATAAAATTGACTTTTTTTATAATTAGTTAAATTTTGATATTGTAAAGCATAATATTCTGTAAATTTTTCTAAAATTTCTTTAATTTTTTCTTTGGGATTTTCTATTGTTGTATCATATTTTGTAAAATCCATCAATGTAATTTCTAATATTGATGTATCATTAAAATTTGATGGAATAAATACATCACTGTCTTTATCAGTATTAGTTGAATATAATGTAAATAACCATGATGATAATATATTAGTTAATGTTCTTTGGTAAGATTTTTTAATATTAAAAATATTTTTATCAAGATGTTTTGTAATTATAAAAATAAAATAATTGATAATATTACAATAAATTTTTCCTCTGTATAATTCTAAAATTGGGTCAATTATAGATTTTTTTTTTACTATTAAACCATTCATTATAATAATATAAAATAATTCTTTAACCTTTAATCTTTATATTTTTAATACCTTGTTTTGTAAAATATTCATAAACATAATTTTTATGATTACCTTGAATATGAATACGAAAATATCCGTTAATTGATTCATCAGGTTCAAAAGATTTTGAATGTTGAATTGAACCACCACATCCTAATTTCTTTTTTAAATTTTTAAGATGTGATGCTAATTCAGCTTCTGAATATGGTAAATGTGAAATATATGTATCATATTTACGTCCCCGTTCACCAACCCATAATTCAATATCTTCATTTTCTTTTAATAAATTATCTAAATTATCTGATGTACTATTTGAAAAAGGGTCTAAATTATCTGATGTACTATTTGAAAAAGGATTTAAATTATCTGATGTACTATTTGAAAAAGGATTTAAATTATCTAAATTATCTGATGTACTATTTGAAAAAGGATTTAAATTATCTGAACTATTATTATTTGATAATGATTCTAATTTAGTATCTGTAAGAAAAGGATTCATAATTATATTAAATAATTAGTATTTAAATGAATTTAACTCAATTTTTTTTATTAATACATCATATAAGTTTTTAAAAGATAAATGTGTATTTTTAATATGTAATTTTTTTAGTTTTTCTTTATTTTTTATTTCAATAGATGATAGTTGATTATCATTTTTTTTAGAAATAATAATATTTTTTTTATGAAAATCATCATTTAACATTTTATTATCTGCATATAAAATTTCTCTAATATGTATTTCTTTTTTTTCTCTATTAACACCATATAATACAATAATTAAATCTAGTTCTTTATTTTTAATATTATTAATAAGTTCAGTGTAGTTACCACCATTACAAAAAATATCAATAGGTAAATCTTTTACAGATAAACATTTTGATTTAACTTCATAAATATGATTACATTCAGTGCATACTAAATCTATAGAAGGCGTATGATTACCTAATTTATATAATTTATCATTATTACATCGTGGGCATGTTATATTTTGTGTGATATGTTCTTCCATATACATTCCAACTTCTTTTTTAAAAATAGGAGCACAATATTGTTCAATATTACAATTTCTACTATTATGATTACCATTACAAAAAGAGCATTTATTAATATTAGTTAGTTTTTCTGTTTTTTCCATTTTTCCCATAATATATAAGGTTATATAATTAAAATATAATAATTCAATTTTTTTTTATAAAAATTGATTATTTATTATTTTATAATTAATACTAATACCTATTATGATTAATATTAATGGTAATATCAGTGATGCGAATTATCGCTATAAAATGGAAAAAATAAGTTTAAATAACTGTGGTTCTGGTAATGGACAATATACAATTATAAATAATATGGATAATATTGCTGAATCAATTAATACACCATCTGAAATATTATATAAATATTTCGCATTTGTATTAGGTTCATCATTTAATGAAAAAAAAAAATCACTAACAGGTACATATTCTATTACAAATATGGAAGAACATTTATATGATTATATTAATAAATTTGTAATGTGTCCAAATTGTAATATTCCTGAATTAATGTATAAAATAGAAAATAAAAATGTATGTGCTTCTTGTTCAGCTTGTGGTAAAAATAATAATATTAAATACAATACAAGAATACATATAAAAGTATTAGATTTAATTGAAAAATATCTTATAAAAAATAAAGTATGGGTAAAAACAAAAGGTTTATTAGTTGAACAAAAAGAATCAAAACCTGTTTTAGAAAATCTACAAATTAATCATGAATCAACATTATTAAATTCTAATAATGAATCAAAAATTAAATCTAATCATGAAGAAACATCAGATGATTTTAATCCTTTTTAATTAATTAATTTTATTTATAAAATAATCGTTTAATTTATTTTAATATAATATATATTATTATAAATAATGAGTAAACAATTAATTCAAAAAAATGTTTTTATACAAAAATCAAAAGATAAATTTAATCCAGATGTAGTCAAAAAAGTTGAATTAGAAGATAAAAATAGAAAAGTTTCAGTTTTTAAAAAAAGTAATCAAACATATAATTCAATAACTAATCAAACTCCAGATAATATTAAAACACAAAAAGATTTAGAATTAGAAAAAGACAATCCACTTAATAATATGGAACAAATTATTTTATTAAAAAAAAAAGAACGTGAAGAACAAGATGAAAAATTAAAACCAGTTAAACAAAAAGTATTAGTTAATTCAAGTGTTGAAACTACTGAAGTTATTCAAAATTTTGGTGAATTAAAAAATGAAAATACACATTATTTTAATCAACAAAAAAAAATAATAGAAACAAATAAAAGTAAATATGAAGATATTATGAAAAATTTAAAAAATTTAGGTATAGTTGATAAATAATAAATAATTTTTAGTTTAAATTATAATTTTAGTTTAGTTTGTTTATAGTTAATTAATATATAATTTATTTTAAATTATATATTAATAGTTAATGGATATTAAAGAAAAAAATATAGAAAAATATTATAAAGATATTGATAAACCAATTGTTAATAATATTATTAATAATTATAATTTAAAAAATTTACTAAATTTAACTACAATTATAGATCTTTCTATTTTTACACATAAAAAAAAAAATAATAAAGAATGGCAATTAAAAGACAAACGTAAATTATTAAAAGAATGTGAAATTAAAAAGAAAGAAAAAATTAAAGAAGCTACAAATACGTTAACTTCACTATTTACAAATAAATCAAAAAAAGCAATTGATGATGTTAAAAATAAAAATGAAACTATATTAAACGAAATAGAAAATATAGATACATTAATTGATACTATTGAAAAAGAATATCCCGATACTAATTCATTTTTAGAAACTTTTTCAAATTAATTATTTGTTTTCATTAAAAAAAGTAACAAGAGAATCAACATCACGAGGACCACTGTATTCAGTTGCGTTATCACCATTTTTAAAATAAATTGTTGGAAATCCTTCTACTTTCCATTCTTTAATTTCTTTTGGGTTTTTATCAGAATCATATGTTACAAAATGATATTTATTTCTATATTTTTCTTGTAAACCTTCCCAAGTTGGTTTAAAATTTTGACAATGACCACACCATTCTGCTTTAAATAAATATACAGTTGGTTTTTCAGCACTACCACCTTGTTGAACATGAGAAAGTTGATTTTTAAGAGAAATATATTTATTTTTATATTTTAAATATTTACTTTGGTAATCCATTATATATATATTGACGTATAAAAAATAAATAATTTATATTTTAATTATTTATTATATATTATTATAATATATAATGAATAATTTACCTAATGGTGGTTTTCCTCCTATCAAATACTGTATAGATAATAAAAATAAAAAAAATGAAAAAACTGAAGTATCCAGAGAACGTCATTTTGCTGCATCTGTTAATCAAATATTTTCTTCTAAAAATATTAAACCAATTATTAACATAAATTCAGATGTTAATAAAGATAATGATTATGAACTTAATGAAATTACTGATATTAGTGATGTATAAATAGTAATTATTTATGATTTAATGTTTTATTTTTTTTATTTATTTTAATTGTAAAAATTTATAATTATAATTATATATATGGATTATCAAAAAAAATATTTAAAATACAAAAATAAATATTTAGAGTTAAAACAAAAAGGAGGTAATAATAGAGCAAGTATTGATGACGAAAAAATAGGAATTACATGTGATGAATTACCTAA
>JACCDY011105464.1_pt1 | contig 10708 bp, 9 predicted proteins | sample 7446391 | NCBI WGS metagenome assembly JACCDY01 (sample SAMN15323451, study PRJNA562643) | freshwater metagenome | isolation source: river surface water | place: USA:Blue River Watershed | collected 2017-08-18
ACTACGCGGAATGGCACATCTGGAAAGAACTTTCCCTTGACGCTATCGGTCCAGCATACGCCATAGCCGAATAGCTTGTTGCGGATGGCCACCATGCTATCGGCGAATGTTTCGGAACTGACCTGGCAACTGCTTAAGAACTTGAAAGTGTTCATCGTTGCGGAGTGTGGTGTTGCGAGTAGTCGTTGATTGTATATTAGTATGTGTGGTCTGTCAATTTTGCATGCCTTATTGCAAATCTGCGATGTTATTCGCCACATAGTCGGCCAGAAAGTGCATCTTCAGCTTGTCTGCGTATCGACGTTTGGAAGATATGAACTCTGGGGTTTCATCGCTAACAAACGATTTAGTGTCTATGAAACGGGCGACTGTATCCATAGAGCTCTTAGACTTGTTGATCTTTATGTAATCCTTAAACGCCTTCTCTATCAACCAGAGCACACTGTTGTGCGGCTCAGAGGTTGAGAATGGCAACTCTGCATTAACCGTATAGATGCCGGACAGAATGTCTGTCGCTGGTTTCAGTATACTGTCGATGAACGCATCGTGCTTGCTAATATCCAGGTTCTTGGCAAGATGCCCGACGTTGTTGCGCATATCAGTGATGATCTTGCGGATGTTGAACACGAACCGGACGATGTCGTACATGACGTAGCAGTTGAACACCTGATTGTAGTCATCGACAATCGTATCCTTCACGGAGTCGAATGCGATGCCCATCTCCTCGTTGATCCGTTTCGCGATCTCGTCGAAGAAGTTGTGATGGTGGTGAGAGAGCACGGCCTTGTCGAAGTCTATTATAGTCATGTCCAGATTGCTCATGCCCATAGATATAAGCTTGCCGTTAGGAAGTCCTACAGACAGAGGAGCTGCCTTGCGGGTCGATATAAGAACGTTATTCATATGTGGGTCATTGTGTATGATGCCCTGTCTCGCCAGCAGCAGCACGGCGAATAGATATTGAAAGATCAGCCTCTTCAGCGATTCCACATCGAAGAGCAGATCCTTGACTGGATGATCGACACTGCTTAGCCCATTAGTTGCGATAAGGTCTATGACTGAGTTGATAGCGGAGTCCAGTGTTTGTTGCTTATTCTCAAAGAACATAAGCAGCGATATGTCGTCCAGGGCGTAGTTTATGTCCTTTGTCGATTCCACCAACTGGTCAGTGAGGTTCTTTATCTCGTTCAGCTCGTACTGCTTCATGGATCCAATTATCAGATCGTGGGATAGCTTGCTCTGCCGCCTGGCGGTGTGTCTGATGTAGTTGATGTTGGATCCAAAGTTGAGCTTGGATATCAATGCGTCGTTGGTGAACAACTGCTTGGATGGATACTTGACGACGCCCCAGTCGATCATTGGGCACAGATAATTACCACGCGTGGCGCTCGGGATACTGCGAATCAGCTTGTATATATAGATCTCCTTCCACACTGGGTACTTGAGATCGTTCGTATGCTCAAGATCGTTTCTGCTTAGCAGGAGCATCTTGCTGCCTACATTCTCCACGCCATCTGTAAACGACAAAAGATGATGCATCATGCCCGCAATATTGGCATGCGCGATGTCGCCAACGTGTTTGCGTATAACATCGAACAAAGGGATGACGCTTGAGAACTTGTTCATATTAATGATGTTGGCCTCGTTGTACCTGAAGAATACGCAGGCCAAGTAGTATATCAGCGCATAGTCTATGGCGTAGAGGGTGATGCGCTTTACCTCATCCTTCCCAGATGATATAGTGCCATTCTTCAATGCAGCATCCAGCTTTTTCTTGGCATCGTAGAACACCTTGTACTGCTTCAGGTCTCCGGCGATCAGCTTCCTTAGCTCCACTGAGTTTAGGTTGATCATTCGATACTCGGAGTTTACGCTCTGCAGCGATGCCCCCATCAGCGTGATATTGGACAGCTGATACCCCACCTGTAGATGTATGCCATTTACAGAGACGATATGGACCAGTGGCTCTTCGGAGCTTGACGTGCTTAGTAGTATATCCTTACTCTCCATCCCGTATCTGATGATAATGTTCCAGTATATATAACTTGATATATCATGCCCAAGAAAGCCGCTATCATTGGTACTCTGTTTTCGGACAGTTCATCCAGCTCCTCCGATGCGCCGTCGCACCGGAAGTATCATACATCGGTGTCAGACAACGGCAAGAGCCGCGTCAGAAGCGCTCTATCAGTGGCCAGTGCCGATGAACGCCGCAAGGTTGGAGGGATCAAACGATTGCCACCGCTGAAGGAGGCTATCGCCAAGGATACAGACCAGACGGCACCAGACGGGTTTGCCGTGTATAATAAATCCAGAATAGCTTCTATGGCCAGGAACACGGTGATTCGGTACTTAAAGACCAACGACACACTGGTCGCTGCCAAGTACTTCAAGGCGTATGATAGCATTGCTAACACCATTCTCGTTGGATACTTCCCTTACGACAAGCGGAACTATGTGGAGAAGATGGATAACATAAAATATCTGTACGTGCAGAATGATACAAACGCAGAAGACATACTGAAGGGAACGCTGCTGGTGGAGCGGGAGGATTGGAAGAATATCAAGAGAGACACGATCATATCGTACAGGAAGACCGACGGCGACTGGGTGTACAAGGTCAAGCTGAATGCATTCTTCAAAAATAAGGATGGCATGACGATGTTCAGCCTAAGCAGCGAACGCGGATACTCGTACAGGTGTCGTCAGGATAACCTGGAAGAGATCCGCCGGCACGTGTCCGACACAGACATGAAGATGTCGTTCATCCTCAAGACCGTCCATACGCTGGAGCAGCGCATTGCTCGCTTAGAGAAAAAAATAGCCCATTGATTACGTGGACCCAAAGCCACCATCGCCACGCGTGGTGTGCATCTTATCTTTTTTGTCGAATGCTATCGATTCGCTGTAGATGTATGGCTTGAGAATGATCTGGGCCACTCTGGCAGGCAGCTGTATGTCGGGCATGGATGGATCCGCCTTGATCAGCGCCACCTTCAGCGTACCAGTGTAACACGGATCGATAACCCCCACACTGTTGGCGAACACATATCCACTCTTGGATAAGCTACTCCGCGGGATTAGCTCCACGTAGTAGCCAAGTGGGATATCCAAGGATACGCCAGTCTCGAAGATCGTGGTCATGTCGGATACTTGTTTGTTGATGCCGATCACTGTTATGTCATAGCCAACATCGATAGGGCGCTTGGTAGGCAACACCGCGCGGCTATCCTCAAGGCAGAACCCGATACGGGGGATGTGCGCACGATTACGGAGATTCACTACATGGATCAGCAGCAGCGCCGCCTCTGAGTTTGTCTTGCTCATCGCGTGTAGCTTCTCTACGATATTGATGCCATAGTACTCCACGCCGTCCACGACCAGTTTCGGGACCTTGTCAAAGGAGAAGTTCATCATGTGTATATTACATTCACATATTCAATTCTATATGCGCGATCAGTCGACGAAGTAGTTGGCCAGCTTGCGGTCGAACAAGGGGGAATACGAAATCACGATGCCGCAGTAGGGAGATCCAGTAGTCCTATAGTTGATAGGAGTGTATAGCCCGGCGTTGGCCGCCTCTTGTAGCACAAACCTGAAGTTATTCCAGAAGATCGCATCGTGCCCATACCCCTTGGTGAATAAGTGCGTCAGTTCGTGCATCAGCACGAAGATAAGACTGTTCATCTTCGTATCCAGCTTGTTGTTGTTCCTGGGATCGCGAAGGCACATCGCAAAGACGGACCCCTTGTCTATCACATATGACGTGTCTCCTCCAGAACGCTCCGGGATGTTTTCTTCCAGGTTGGCCGCCTTGTAGTTTCTTCGCATGGCTGCTATGCCATAGAGCACGGTCTCCACATACTCCGGTTTGATGAAGTACCTTGCTTTATCCTCCGTGCTGTACTTGGTTTCTAAATGCCCCATCATGGTGTTTGCTATGATGTTCAGCTTGTCCATCGTCTCGGCCGCGCCCTCCGGGTTCTCCAGATCCTCGTGTACTCTATAGAACTGCTCTCCGCCGCGGACCTGCGCGAACCCTTCCTTCACATATGTGTCTTGCGCGGTGAACTGTCGATTCATCAGGTGGACTCTGCGGACGTCCATCGCACGGTCCATGACAAAGACAAGCATTGCGATAAGTAGCATCACCAGAATGACACATGCGTAGTTGTCCAGGAGTATTCTATGCACTGTAGAGCACATGGATACTATATAAGGCGTATAAGTTATATAGGATAGAATATAGTTTAGGAGATGAAGACCGATGACACTGTACTGAGGCCTGTCTACGCACGCATCGACATCATAGACTATGCAAACGCCAAGTTCTCGCGCAGCGCATCCGCATACCTGCTTGGAGACCATAGCAAGCTGACCAAGACTCCGTCCGATATAGCACAGACGAATAAAGAACTGGTATCTGCGATAGGAAGGTCAACCGTCAGAGAGCTCGTCATGGAGCAGGCGGCCGTCAGCGGCGGAGGCGAGTGGGAGGAACTGGACGATCTGGATGTAGAAGAATTGCTGAATACAGAAACTACGATGACAAGTACCGCCTCTATCGTAAGCCGGTACACCAAACTCACAAACGACATCATCAGCGATATCGCCGTGTTTGAAAAGGACAAACTGGACGACATCAAGGAGAAGATAGCCGTGGCGACCGGCATCGTCCCATACAAGCAATATCTATGGGTGCCGGCATTCAACAAGTCCATGGATGGAAGCGACATCAATCTGTTTAAGCATTACGAGGGGTCATATCGAAGCGTAGAGGGGTTTCCGATCGATAGCTACGTTAGAGGCATGGCGGAGTGGCGAGACGAATCCATAAGTAGGTATACCATCAATGGAGCGCTTATTGTATACTGTATCAGCATAGATGCGCTTATCGGCGACAAGTCCAAACTGGCAATGCTGCTCAACAGCGATTCCGAGACGTTTGATATGATCTACAATACTGCTATTGGACCATTCTTTTCGGCACTGAGCATTGGCGCGTTCGTTCAGTACATAACCGACGAGTTGAGCATGATTGATCAGTTCCCAGAATACGCATTCGACAAGAGCAGAGTCTCCGAGAAGCTATCGACCCAGAAGAAGCTCTTGGCGTATATAAGCGATACCCCAAGAGTGTCTATAGACAGTGGAGATACGGTGGCAGCTTCTATGATGAGCATCCTGCTACACAGTCCGAAGAAGAGCGCCCAGGTAGATATCGATACCATATCCATGTTCAAGTCGCTATCCATATCGGCAGAACCGCACATCGTGGCCGTGGATTTGTATCATGTAGACACAAACAAGAGAAATGTACGTCTGCGCAAGATACAGCAGTTCGATGAGTATCGAGAACGTCTTACTCTGCCCAACATGGTGTTCCCGCTGCCCAAAACAGATCTGCTGTTTGATCAATGCTTAATGGTCCACTTCATGCCGACGAGTGTGTACTCCGAGCTGATCATCGCGGTCAGCCAGAACTGCGCTGTTTGGATAAAGGCCGTCCCGAACGCGACCATGACGATGACCAAGGTGGCATTCATCGAAACGATCATGCCGGTAATCAACGCCGCCATCAGGCTGCTCAATGCACAGGAGGCGGCGTTCACGACCCTGAGCAAGATCCCGCTGCTGTCGGCAGATGTGTACACCATACTGAGCTCATCTTCCAGACTGGTGTTCAAGTTCTTCATATCATACGCGAATCTCATCGCTCTGCTGGTCGACAAGCTTCTCGACGCCGGCTTCATAGAGTTGGTTCGGTCGGACGCTCCGCCCCGCAGCCGCCTGGGCGCAACATTTATGCTTAAGTATGGAGTGGACCGGAGCAATCAGAGCAAGAAGTCGCACATCACGATAAAGAACTTGAGCGGAATGGCGCTTATCGAACTGGCGAATCTCGACGTGGACGAAACAAACCTGTATGTAGACATCCTGGGGAGACTGATATCGAAGAACAAGAACACGCTTAAGCTGCAGGCCAAGACCAACTCAAACCTGGCCATGGCCGATCCTGTGCTGTTCAACTACCAAGGTAGCAAGTCTAACTACGGCCGCTTGTGTCAGAAACCATTCCAGCCAACTATCGCATCCAAGAGCGACAAAGGCGCAGTTGAGTACTATAACTTCACATTCAATAGACCGGAGTACTACAAATGCCCCAATAAGAATGTACCGGCCTTGGGGTTTCTGCGGGGCAAGCACGCCAGCGGGTATTGTATGCCATGTTGTAGAAAGCTTGAACAGCCAGATGTCGAAAACATCAAGGCCAAGTGCATCAGTGGGGACGATGATGATGCCGCCAAATACAGTTCATACAAAATAGATTATCCGATCCACGGCATCGACAACCACAAGATCATGAACAGAAGGATACAGATGCCGGATCACATAATAAGGCTCTTTGGGGGCACGCCGCTTGTGGCCAATGGATCCATCATGTTTGCGCATGAAGATGCCAGGAATGGAATCAGCAGTGATGCCAAATCGTATCTACAATCAGCGATAATAATCGCCGCCATAGATAATGGAGAAGGACTATCCACCTACCCATCTATGCGCGAGTTTGTGCTCAGCATGGTAGAGTTCATCAAACATCCACAATCGCATATCGGCATAATGCAACAGTCCACTGTATCCAGAGAGTTCACAACGCCGAGCGAGGTGGTGGAGGCCATACAGGACCGATTCCTAAAACAAACCATACTGAAGAGGACCCAACTGCACATCAGCGACATGGAGTGGAACGACATCGTGATCTACATTGCAAACCGCATGAAGCTGAACGTGCTGATGCTGTCCGACGACCGACTGTCCGACATAAAGATAGACAACTTCGCGGACATCGATACGGAGCGGCCGATAACCATCTTACTGAAACGGCTCAATGTAGAGTGGTCTTCCATGACCCAAAACACAAGGTGTCTGTACCTGCCGTTAACCAACCCAGGATACCGAGTGTTCGCCAAGCAGTCTCTGATCATAGAACGGTTCGATATGGCCGCGCCCCTACGAAAGATAAAGAATGTCTACTTCAGGGACCGAGAGACCATACTGTCCAAGCAGTTCACCGCCGCGAATGTAGAGGCGTTTGCGATGGCCAGCAAGCAGTACAAGCTATTGGACGTGATGCGCGACCAGAAGTTAATCATCGTTGGCATAGGCTCGCGCAGGATGGTGTCCACCATATCCACGTCGGCCCCGACATTAGAAAGAAAAGAAATGGATGCGGAACCAACCGCGACTCTGCAAGATGTCATGACATTCATTCAAGCCTATAACGCAGCGCTGGTCGCGGCCGTATCTAAGGACGAACTGGATGGGTACCGGGAGTACATTAAGATGATCAGCAAAACATCCAATAAGTACGAACTGCTTGATATGCAGCAGTTCGCGCTGAAGGCTCACCGACTTATACGGGTTGGAGATCATGTCATTGGGGCCATAGTCAATGTAGTCGATAGAAGCCGAGTGATCGCCACCGAACTGATGTTCATAAAGCCTACTACGCTCGGCCAGGCGATGAAGGAGGTGGTCAATGTATGCAAGAATAGAGATGCAATGAGAGCATCTGCCAACATGCGGTTAATGTTGGCATTCCCCATGGACCAGTGCGTGGATGCCAAGGATGTGGTTATCGAATGGAGCATCCATCCATTAAGGATACCTACACGGCAGTCGTGCAAGACGGACATGACTAAGTCGTTCAACACAGGCGTGTACCTCAACAGTATATACCAGATGACCGTCATAGATGTTATCAACGAGTGGAGACAGGCCAAGCCGACTGAACTTGTAGAATATTTGGTAGCATTTATCAAGGAGTCCAAGACGGTGCCAATAGCCGAAACCCGCATAGATACCTTGGTGAATGACATGAATAAGCACCTGCCATATTACGACCAGGACATCACGCGCCCATATATAACTGATCTGTTCAGAGATATCAACTCGCTTGATAGAACCGCCGCGGCCGCCTCCCACAGAATCAGCAAGACAGATCTGCTGAATGGTATAGAGTTAACCAGCCTGCACAGATGGCCGGCCCAGCGCATACAAGACAGAGTTGCCAAGATAGCCAAGCAAGTGTGTATAGAGGTTGATGCATACCCAACATTCGACTTGGGGGCGAGTGTCATAGACCAGAAACGCCTGTTCTACACGAATGGGAAACTGCGCATCCATAAGAGCATATATCAAAGCGTTATCCAGATGATCGCCGCCGATCTGAGCAATCCGTTCCGCCGGGACTATGTGCTTAATATGCAACATACACTTTCCACGACAGAAGATATACATCCTCATATAGGCGAAGTCGTATACGTCAAACAACTCAACCAACTATGAGCGACTGTGAGGACATAACGCACTTCAGAAAGAAGACATCGATGCACAAAAAAAGCCACAAGGCGGACAGAGACGACCTGGGAGGAATGATCGTCAACATGGGCAGGCATATAGACGTCCGAGAGATGTTCATCATATGGATCATGTTTATATTCATACACACCGAGATGTTCGCCGAGCACTTCCTGAAGAAGATCAGCGGGACGGTCAACGACGACTGTTCGATGACTATGAAAGGGACGTTCGTATCATCCGTAATGATGATAGTGGTGGTGATGGTGTGCGCCATGACATTCTAAATGATGGCCATCGGCACGGCGGAAGATGCACTACTTGGCCTCTTCCGCGTCCGCCCACACCCAGTTGTAGGCCTTCTTCTTCTTCATATCATGCATGAAGTTCCACACAGACTTGCTGTCGTGAAGCTTCATGTCGTACAGAATATCGCTCGCACTGATGAGCATCGACGTAACCCCGCGGCCCTTGTCCTGGGCCTTTTTTATTAGCTTAGCGCACATAGGATGCACCAACCATGGCTTGGCGCCATTCAGCTCATCCTTGTTCAGAGTGATCTTGCCAGAGCGCACGGCCTTCTTGAACTTGTCTTCGCTGACGGCATTGGATATCTTCACAATCTCGTACCCGAGATAATCGCGCATCGTATATTGTAGCAATCATATAATTGACAAAGAAACAAACGCATCACTTGCGCTCGTCATATAAGTTGGACACCAATACGCACAGTTGGTCGTTGCGCTGAGCCTCTATCAATAGCTTCCGTTTCAACTCACGGTTGCTCCGCGCGAGGATACGATTACTCTCTGCCAGATCTTCGTACAGAGCGCACAGCCGCATGTATGCGTGCGAAGAAGTCGCCCTGGTGTCATCGTCGCCAAGGCCGCATAATAGATTGCCCATTCTATATTATACAGATGACCGATGAGTGGACACAAAAAAATCAATAATAGATCGCCTACTCGTCGTAGTACACGACATCCGCCCAGTTATCCATGATCATCATGACGATGAATGCTCGGATGCGGGTCGCCTGCTCATGGTTGTTGACATGGTCAAGGTTGATGCGGCCACTGCGGAAGAGCTTCACGGTGGTCAGCTTCGGGCGGAACCTCTTACTGGACTTGCCATTGATGTACCAATACGCCTGTATCTGCTTCGCCATGCGCAACATCTTGCGGTTGCTCAGACAGCCGTCCACGCAGTCGCCAACGCACGCGCAGTGGTCAGGGGCATACTCGGTGAAGTGGGACATCGGCTTTGGCTGACGAGACTTCTGCGCGCGCTTGTGGTAGATAAGCTTCACCATCTCCATGAACTTATCCAGCTTGTAGTTGTTCGTGATACACTGTGGCGTGCTGAACTTCACGAGCATCCCAGAGTAGCGTTCGGGGTTGAACGAAATGCTATCGATGGGGTATGGCGTGCGAGAACCGGTCTTGAACCGCAGGATCGCCTTCTCAAGCTCAGACAAGTCCAAGTTTGGCAGTAGCTGAAAGCGCTTCCCGGCGTCGATGACGATACGCGTCTCGTGCATACAGTCCTCCGCAAGCAGCGTCTTCGACTTGTAGTTCTGCAGGATCGGCATCAGGTAGTCCACATCGACAGAGTTGTTGCGGTTCAGCAGAAGGACATCTGGGTAGCTCATGATGTACGAACACATGTCGCTCAGAATGTCTTCCAACAGCTCATCGTTGCTCTTGGATAGCTTGCCGATGCCAGGAATCTGCACGCGACCATTGGTGAACAGCTTCACCTGATACGAGTTCACAGGATCCTTGTCCGACACGATCGTGAAGGTGATCTGCGAGTTGAAGTGCGTGCCCAAACCCTGCTTGCGCCCGGAGCGCTGCTCCACGCGGCGCTGCTTCTTGGTCATGCGGTCCTTGTAGCACTCCCACGTTTTGTACTCCTCCAGAATCTTATATCCATAGTTGCACCCGATCTCTACCACGCGGTTGGTCAGCTCCAGAGAGTCGATCGCAGTAACCTTATCGAACTTCACATTCTTGATCAGGCCATCCAGAGTCATCGTTGACAGGATGATATCGCCAGATGCCACAAGCTCATTCTTATCTCCAGGAAGAACCAGGGCGGTGATGGCGCTAACATGCTCATTGATCGATGCCATTGTGTACAGATGCAGTGCTTCTATATTATCTAACTGGCATCATCAATTTTGCATGTATGCCATTCCGGCAAAAAACAACCCATGCTCACCACGGGAACGTGGCAGTATGCGCACGACCCTCTGAGAATGGCACATATGGTCTTGCCGAGGATCTGTCGTCCACGCGCTTGCCAGTATAGCATTGAATTGATGCCATATACTGCTCGACACTTC
>JACCDY010016858.1_pt1 | contig 10705 bp, 10 predicted proteins | sample 7446391 | NCBI WGS metagenome assembly JACCDY01 (sample SAMN15323451, study PRJNA562643) | freshwater metagenome | isolation source: river surface water | place: USA:Blue River Watershed | collected 2017-08-18
GAAATATTGATTCGCCATTCAATTTGCTCACTCCAAACCTTGCACGACTTGTGGCTCTCGGTGGCTTTAGGCGACTCGCTCCTAAGGTCAATCAATTCTTGAAGGATCCACGCTTGCAGAAGGTCTATTCATTCCAAGCGATGTATGCCGGTGTAAGCCCACAGCAGGCGCTAGCAATTTACGCGGTTATCGCTTACATGGATTCAGTCAATGGTGTGTTCTTCCCTAAGGGTGGAATGCATGCTGTTCCTCGCGCAATGGCTGCGGCTGCAGAAAAGCATGGAGTTGAATTTAAGTACAACACAACTGTTACAAAGGTAGATGTTCAAAACGGTCGCGCAAAGGCGGTCATCACAGAGGATGGTCAGCGTATCGAGTGCGATGCAATCATATTGAACCCAGATCTACCTGTTGCTTGGCGTGATTTGTTGGGGAAGACACCGCTTTCTGTAAAGCGCCTGAACTACTCCCCTTCATGCGTAACAATGTTGGTTGGTTCATCTAAGAAGTATGACTTTGCGGCTCACCACAACATTCACTTTGGTGAATCATGGGATGGCGTTTTTGATGAATTAATCAAGCAGAAGAAGCTCATGAGCGATCCAAGTGTGTTGGTAACGATTCCTTCGATGGATGATCCATCACTTGCGCCAGAAGGAAAGCACTCGTATTACGTACTTTTCCCAACTCCTAACTTGGATGCAGATATTGATTGGACTAAGCAGGCCAAGCCATACCGCGATCACATGGTTGAGATCTTGGAACAACGTGGCTACACCGGCTTTGGTGATGCGATCGAGACTGAGGTTTTAACAACTCCACTTGATTGGCAGGCACAAGGCATGGAGGCTGGCGCACCATTTGCTAGCGCACATACCTTCTTCCAGACAGGTCCATTTAGACCACGCAACATGGCTGCAGGAATTGAAAATGTTGTCTTTGCAGGATCTGGAACTCAGCCAGGTGTTGGCGTTCCAATGGTTTTGATCTCTGGTCGTCTTGCTGCCGAGCGCATTGTGGGTCCGGTTAAATAAATGGATGAGTTAACCGCTGCAGGGATTACAGATCCTGATCTTCGTGCTTCGTATGAAGAGTGCAAGCGACTTAACGCGCTCCATGGAAAGACTTATTACTTAGCAACCTTGTTACTTCCAAAAGCTAAGCGTCCCTTTGTTCATGCCCTGTATGGCTTTGCACGGTATGCCGATGAGATCGTTGATGATTTAGCCTCAGAGCTAAGTGTTGAAGAAAAAGCTGAAGTTCTGAGCAAGTGGGGCAACGGCGTTCTTGCAGATCTCAAAAAGGGAACGAGCCAAGATCATGTTGGTCGCGCTTTAATTGATACCGTTAATCGTTTTGATATCCCCCACGAGCACTTTGAGGCTTTCTTGCATTCGATGACAATGGACTTAACAGTTCAAGAGTATGAAAGCTATGACGATTTACTGGAATATGTGTACGGATCAGCTGCGGTCATTGGTCTAGAGATGGTTCCGATTTTGGGCCCACTTCACAATGATGCCTTTGAGGCAGCCAAGAAACTTGGAATCGCTTTCCAGCTGGCAAACTTTATTCGCGATGTTGATGAAGATCTTGATCGTGGACGGGTGTACCTACCGCTTAAAGAGCTAGGTCAGTTTGGTGTAACCCGCGAAATGCTTGAAGAGCGTGTTCTTACCCCTGAAATCATTGAGGCGTTGAAGTTCCAAATTGCGCGTGTGCGTCAATTACAGGCCGAAGCTGCTGCCGGAATCAAGATGCTTGAACCATCAAGCCGACCATGTATTGAAGCCGCAAGCACTTTGTACTGCGGAATCGTGGATGAGGTAGAGAAGATCGGTTACGACATCTTTAACCACCGCGCTAAAACTTCAACGGCACGACGTATTCGTGTTGCGGGCGCTGCATTCGTTAAACGCCACCTCGTTTCACGCTAAAGTAACAACCACGGGAGCCCACAAGGCTGAGAGGGTCTGAAATTCAGACCGACCGATTGACCCATCCGGTAATGCGGATGTGGAAAGGAAGTAACTATGTCAACCATTTTATTTACCGCCTGGGGCTATGAAGTCTCAATCCTAGAATTTGTTGCAGCGCTGACTTCGCTATCTGCAGTTATTTTGGGAACAACCAAGAAGAGAATCACCTGGCCTTGGTGGGCTTTTAGCAGCGTTCTTTATGGTGTCTTCTTTTATCAAGTAGATCTCTTTGCAAGTGCAGCGTTACAGATTGTCTTTGTTATCGCTGCCATCTATGGGTGGTTTGGTTGGGCGCCAACTGGCGCGGTACCAGGAAATGTTTCTGGACGTGGTCGCCGAAATATTGCACTTGCAACATTTGCAAGCGTTGCATTGTTGGGACCCGTGCTTTCACATATTGGCGCTGCAGCAACTTGGACCGATGCCTTCGTTTTAATCGGCAGCTTGACCGCACAGTTGATGATGATTTACGAAAAGTATGAAACATGGATTGTCTGGGTCATCGTCGATGTTGTAGCAACAGTTCAATACTTGCTACTGGGCTACTGGTTCACTGCACTTCTATACGGAATCTTTACCGTAGTTGCGGTTGTTGGCTGGAAGCGTTGGCGTGACTCTCTTAGCTATTGATGGCCCGGCAGGTGCTGGTAAAACAACTCTTGCAGCGAAGTTAGAGGCTGAATACTCGGCGCATTCAACGGTTCGTACGATTCATATGGATGATCTGTATGACGGTTGGGAAAACGCTTTGGGTCAATCTCTAACCGATACTTTGCAGATGATTACATCCGCGCATTTTGCGGGTGAAAACTGCACCATCAAGCTATTTAACTGGCACCTGATGGGTTTTGACCGCGAAGAGGTAATTACCCCTACCGATTATTTAATCCTTGAAGGAGTTGGCGCTGCCCAAGAGATTGTTAGAAGAGCCGGCGCAATCACCTATTGGTTAGATATTGATGCAGCTACAGGATTGCAAAGGGTCTTAGCGCGTGATGGCGCCCATATTGAAAAGGAAATGCGACAGTGGCAAATCCAGCAATCTATTCACTTTGCTGCAGATAAAACTCGAGAAAACTGCGAGTTTAAACTCACTTCATAGCTGTTTTGGGCGCGCCCTTGGGCGTTGTTCAAGGCAGGCTCCATAAAATCTGCACATGTCTGATCTGACCGGAGAGCTCATTGATGGGCGCTATCAATTACTGCGTCAGGTCGCCAATGGTGGAATGGCTTCGATCTATGAAGCTATCGATACCCGTCTTGATCGAAAAGTTGCGGTCAAGATTATGCACTCCCATCTTGCACAAGATGAAGCCTTTGTCTCTCGCTTTATAAAGGAAGCAAAAGCTGCAGCCGCGTTGTCGCATCCCAATATCGTGGCGGTGCAGGATCAAGGATGGAATCAAAGCGGAGTCCCAGCGGTTTTCTTAGTAATGGAGTTAATCGAAGGACATACCCTTCGGGAGTATTTGAATGAACGTGGTCGCTTTGAAATCAAAGATGCGATCAATTACTTAACTCCCATTTTAAGTGCCCTTGCTGCTGCTCATGCACTGGGAATTGTTCACCGAGATATCAAGCCAGAAAATATCTTGATCTCTAAAGAAGGTCGCATCAAGATTGCAGATTTTGGTTTAGCTCGCGGAGAACTTATTGGTTCGACCATGACCGCTGAATCCAGCGTTATTTTGGGAAGCGTTTCTTACCTTTCCCCTGAGCAGGTTCAGCGGGGTGTTGCTGATTCTCGTAGCGATGTTTACGCCGCCGGAATCGTTGCTTACGAGATGCTGACTGGGGAAAAGCCCTTCTCTGCAGATTCGCCTATTCAAATTGCTTATATGCATGTCAATGAGGAAATCCCTCGCTTGCGCAGTAAGCGCAAGGAAATCCCACAAGCATTAGATGATTTGATTGCAAGCTCAACAGCAAAGAATCCTGATGAGCGCCCACGCACCGCTGGTGAATTTCTAGACAAGCTGCAGCAGATCCAGATTGATTTAGATCCTCGCAAGAACCAAATGGATTTGGGCCTAGATCTTCCAGTTGAGCCAATACGAGAAAAGGCGCGCAAGAAGGTCAAAGAGGTTGTTCCGGTTGAGGAAACAGCGCCTGTTGTTGAAACCACTAAAGAGATTCGCCGTAAAGAAGAGAAGAAAAAGCGTGCGAGCAAGCGAGTACGTCGTAACCGCAAGGTTGCGCTGATTCTTGCAATTTCATTAGGAGTTGGTGGCTGGTGGACTTTAGTTGGTCCTGGTTCACGTGTTGTTGTTCCATCAACAGTGGGTGGCAGCTTTGATGAAGCGGTTAATGTGATTTCACCATTGGGATTAACGGCCGTTGTTGTCGAAAATCGTTTTGATGAGGAGATTCCAAAGGGAAGAATCATCGAAAGTATTCCGGCAGGTGGCGGCAAGGTCGATGCGGGTGGAACGGTAAAGCTAATTGTTTCTAAGGGTCCCGAGCGTTATGCGGTTCCTATGACAACTGGATTGACGCCCGAAGCTGCGCAAACAACACTCAAGAAGTATCCACTTCTAGTTGGAACCATAAGCGAAGTATTTAATTCAGATATTCCAAAGGGATTTGTGATCTCATCATCTCCGGCATCGGGAACATCTGTAAAGCGCGATACAAAGGTAAACCTGCTGGTTTCAAAGGGAATCGAACAAGTAGCACTGGCTTCATATCTTGGAAAAAGTGGCGAGCAAGCGCTCAACGAATTAACTGAAGCAGGTTTTTCTGTTGAAGCAGGGTATGCATTTAATGAAACCGTTCCCGAACTTGCTGTTATTTCTCAAACTCCAGCAGGCGGGGCTACCGCCAATAAGGGTGGCAAGGTTTCAATTCTGATTTCTAAGGGACCTCGATATACATACATTCCCAAGACGGTAATTACTATGGAAGCAAACGCTGCAAAGGCGATGCTTGAATCCCTAGGCCTCAAGGTCAAAGTAGTAACGATCGGAAACAACAAGAAAAAGGTTGTTAAGAAAGTTTCACCTGCGGTCAACACCAAGGTAAAACGTGGCAGCTTGGTGACGATTACCGTAGGGTAAGGCAATGCCCTCATCAGTAAAGAAGCCTCGTATCGGTGCCCACACCCCTACTACTGGTGGAATGGCCAAGCGATCTATCGCCTACGCACAAGAGATCGGCGCTGAGGCGATTCAAGTTTTTGCATCAAGCCCGCGAACATGGGCGATGCCTGAAGCAAAGCCTGAACTAGATGAAGCTTTCAAGATCAAAGCCGCTGAGCTTGATATCGAAACTTACGTTCACGCCCCTTTCTTAATTAACTTGGGCTCGCCTACTGAAGCTACTTACCTAAACTCTTTGGCATCAACCAAGTATTCGCTGCAACGCGGTGCAGAGATCGGCGCACTTGGCGTGGTTATTCATACAGGCTCTGCCGTGGATGTAAACCATGTTGAAAAAGCATGGAAGCAGATCCATGAAGGCATGATGCCGATTCTCAATGCGTTAGGTGACGATGCTCCGTACTTGTTGCTAGAACCAACAGCTGGGCAGGGACAAAGCCTTGTAAAGAAGTTAGATGATCTTGAAATGTATTTGAAAGCACTTGAATATCATCCAAAGGTTGGCATCTGTCTAGATACCTGCCATGTTTTTGCAGCAGGACATGACATCTCAGTTAAGGGCGGCATGACTGCAACGATCGATCTATTGGTCGAAGTTGCCGGAATCGAACGTTTCCAGTTGGTTCATGCCAATGATTCAATGGATGTGTGCGGTGCGTTGAAGGATCGCCATCAAAATATTGGTGATGGCCATATCGGCGTTGATCCATTTAAGGAATTACTGTCCCACCCTGCAGTAGCTAATGCGCCATTGATCTTGGAAACTCCGGGCATGGAGCCAGAACATGGCAAGGAAGTTGCGCTGCTGAAGAAGTTACGCGGCTAATGTCAGCACGTCATCAGCTTCAGTTAAAGCTTGCGCCATGGGCATTGTTGTCCGTTGCAGCTGCATGGGGCTTTGCCTTCGTAGTGATGAAGGATGCGATTGAGCGTCAAAGCGTCAACAATTTTCTCTTCACCCGCTTTTCCTTAGCTGTTGTTGTAATGCTATTGATTCGCCCACAAACGGTTAAGCATTTCAATAAGGATCTGCTGCAGCGCGGATCACTGGCAGGTGTATTTCTGGGCCTAGGTTACATCGCGCAAACATTGGGATTAGAGCGAACCGGCGCAGCAATAACCGGTTTCATTACTGGTTTATATGTAGTGCTAACACCGCTTTTGGCCTGGTTAGTACTGAAAGAAAAGATTTCACGTTTCATCTGGCTTTGCATCATGGTGGCCACAGTTGGTTTGGGCTTGTTATCAATACGAGGTTTCTCTGTTGGTATTGGAGAAATGTTTGTTCTTGCAAGTGCATTCTTCTTTGCGGCTCACATCATTGCTCTTAGCAAATGGTCTTCTGGCCGAGATGCATATGCAATGACAATTGTGCAATTAACTATGTGTGCAGTTCTTTCCGGTGTCGCGTCGATCCCAGGCGGATACTCACCGCCTCCTGATTCAGGAGTCTGGGCAGTTGTCATATTTACCGCTGTCTTTGCCACTGCGATCGCCTTTATTGTTCAAACCTGGTCACAGGCGCACATGAGCGCCACAAAGGTCGCGGTCATCTTGACCATGGAGGTTGTCTTTGCCGCAGTCTTTGCGATCCTCTTTGGTGGTGAACGACTAACGCTTCAAAGCGCATTGGGCGGAATCCTGGTTATAACTGCCATGTATTTGATCGTATTAAAAGAACAGAAGTAGACTGAACAAATGGCAATTGATCTTCGAAGCGACACAGTCACACGTCCATCAGCTGCAATGCGTGAAGCGATTGCTCATGCCCCAGTTGGCGATGATGTTTACAGCGATGATCCAACGGTTAACTCTCTTGAAGAGCGCGTTGCTGGAATGTTTGGCAAAGAAGCTGGTTTATTCGCACCAACTGGTTCACTTGCAAATCAATTAGCTATCCGAATGTTGGTAGCACCTGGTGAAGAGTTAATCGCTGAAACCAATAGCCACATCGTGCGCGCTGAATTAGGTGCAGCAGCGGTGTTCAGTGGGATTACCACCCGTACATTTCCAGCAAAGAATGGCCTGCTTAAAGCTGCAGATGCCCTTGAAATTGCCCGTCCCAACAGCGGTCCATACCTTGTTTCAACTACCGCAATTGCAGTAGAAAACACCCACAACTTTGGTGGCGGAACTGTTCAGCCAATTACTGAAATTGCCGCACTTCGCAAAGGAGCAGATGATCTAGGCCTTGCTTTGCATTTAGATGGCGCACGAATCTGGAACGCCCACATTGCATCCGGCGTCAGTTTTGCTGAATATGGAAAGTACTTCGACACAATCTCTGTCTGTTTATCTAAGGGATTAGGCGCACCGGTAGGTTCGATCATGCTCTCTACCAAAGAACGTGTTGCTAAGGCTCGTGTTTGGCGTAAGCGTTACGGAGCGGGCATGCGCCAGATTGGTTTGCTGGCTGCTGGTGCGCAATACGCACTGGATAACAACATTGATCGCTTAGCTGAAGATCATCGTCGTGCTCAAGAGCTTGCCACAGCAATCGCAGCGATTGATTCTTCTTTGATTGATCCGAGCACTGTTCACACAAATATTGTTGGCTTAGATCTTGCCGCACTTCCAATTACCGCCGCAGAACTTGCAGCTCGATGCAAAGATGCTGGTTTATGGATTAGTGCCCTTGGTCCAAAGTACGCACGTCTTGTAACGCACTTAGATTTTGATGATGCTCAATGCGCAGAGGCGATTGAAATCTTAAAGAAAGCCCTCGTGGCTTAAGAGCCACTGCTTCTTTTCAACACCGTAGGCGTAATTTCCTAGCGCTCCCCCAGTTTTTACAACTCGGTGGCAAGGGACAACAAGCATGATCGCATTGTTTGCACATGCGCTTCCGGCTGCACGAACCGCTGCAGGACTTCCGGCTTTTTCAGCTAAATCTGAATACGACCAGGTCTTGCCTGGAGCAATCTTGCGCATCGCCTTCCATGCCGCTTGAGAAAAGGGCGCTCCTGATTGACGAACTTTAATTCCGTTGAGCGCAGTTAAATCTCCATCAAAGTAATCATTAACTAGATCTGAGATAACCGGGATTGATTTAACGATCTTTACATCCTTGCCCGCTTTAAATGCTGAGATCGTTGAGAGATTTGCGCCGATCAAAATCTGATCATCGGCAAGTAAGTTGAGTGTGCCTACTGGAGTCTTATGAGAGGTGATGAGAAGTGGCACTCGCCAAAATTAGCGATCGCGCAACATTTCAGCAACTAAGAAGGCTAGCTCTAACGATTGAGCATGATTCAGGCGTGGATCGCAGGCTGTCTCGTAACGTGAGGCCAAATCTTCATGTGAAATCTGCTCGCCGCCACCAACACATTCGGTGACATCATCACCAGTTAATTCGATGTGGACTCCACCTGGATGAGTTCCAAGCGCCTTGTGAACTTCAAAGAAGCCCTTAACTTCATCCATAACATCATCAAAGCTACGGGTCTTGTACCCAGTTGGTGCTTCATACGTGTTTCCATGCATTGGATCGCACACCCACAAAACCTTGGCACCTGACTTTGTTACGCCATCAACTAGCGCAGGCAAGATTTCGCGGATGTTCTTTGCACCCATGCGTGTAATAAAAGTAATTCGTCCTGGTTCGCGGTTTGGATCTAACTTGTCGATCAATGCAAGTGCATCTTCAACAGTTGATTTTGGTCCAAGCTTGATTCCAATTGGGTTACGCACCTTTGATGCGAAATCAACATGTGCGCCATCTAGCTGACGCGTGCGCTCACCGATCCAAATGAAGTGGCCAGAAACATCATAAGCATCACCGGTACGTGAATCGATACGGGTTAACGCCTTTTCGTACTCCATGATCAAAGCTTCATGGCTTGCAAAGAAATCAACAGATTTAAAGCTTTCTGGATCTACCCCTGCTGATTTCATGAAAGCTAGCGCGCGACCAATTTCATCGGCCATCTTCTCGTAGCGATCGCCCACCTTTGAATCACGGATGAAGCCCTTGTTCCATTCATGAACTTGGCGAAGATCTGCAAAACCACCTTGGGTAAATGCACGAACTAAATTAAGAGTTGCTGCAGATGTGTTGTACACACGAACCAAACGCATCGGATCTGGAGTACGTGCTGCCTCATTAAATTCAATGTCATTAACCGCATCGCCACGGTATGCAGGCAGTTTTACATCTCCGCGGGTTTCAAAATCACTAGAGCGTGGCTTAGCAAACTGCCCCGCCATTCGACCGACCTTGATAACTGGAAGACTTGAGTAGTACTGCAAAACCGCAGCCATTTGAAGAATTGTCTTGATGCGATTTCTGATTGAATCCGCTGTGGCTGATGCAAAAGTTTCTGCACAATCGCCACCTTGTAACCAAAAAGCTTTTCCTTCTGCAGCGAGCGCGATGCGAGCTTTGAGATCATCACATTCACCAGCAAAAACCAACGGAGGCAAAGCTTTGAGCTCTGCGACCGCGGCTTTAACTTGTGGACCCTCTGGTCCACCTGGCCAGGTTGGTTGCTGCGCAGCCACGAGACCAGGTGTGAACAGAGTGTCTAACTGTGTGCTCGAATTCGAGTTCATTGGAGAAGTCTAGAGAGTTCAAAGGTAATTGCGCGGGGCAATTATCCGAAGAAGATCTCTGATTCCTTGTATAGCTCTAGAGGAACGGTCTTTAGCTTCTCAGTTGCTGTCGCTAGAGGTACACGGGCGATATTTGTGCCGTGAAGGGCGACCATCTTGCCCCAGTCGCCTTCGTGAGCAGCTGTGATGGCGTGGAGACCGAAGCGAGTAGCAAGAACACGGTCAAATGCTGTTGGAGTACCACCACGCTGGATGTGACCCAATACAGATGTACGTGCTTCCTTGCCAGTCTTGGCTTCAATCTGACCAGCGAGCCAGTCACCAATACCTGAAAGCTTCACGTGACCAAATGAGTCAAGGGTCTGATCCTTAACAACCATGTCACCATCTTGAGGAATTGCACCCTCGGCGATAACGATGATTGGTGCGTAGTGAGACTTGAAACGAGACTCAACCCATTCACATACCTTGTCGACAGAGAACTTCTGCTCTGGAATCAAGATACATGTCGCTCCGCCTGCAAGACCTGAATGAAGCGCGATCCAACCTGCGTGACGGCCCATAACTTCGACAATCAATGCACGGTGGTGTGATTCAGCGGTTGTATGTAGACGATCGATCGCTTCGACCGCGATATTTACTGAGGTATCAAAACCAAATGTGTAATCGGTGTTGTTGAGATCGTTATCGATCGTCTTTGGAACACCAATTACCTTGACGCCAAGTGCATCAAGCTTTGTAGCAACACCAAGAGTGTCTTCTCCACCGATTGCGATTAACGCATCGATGCCAGCCTTCTCGAGGTTTTCCTTAATCTTTTCTACGCCACCCTCGATCTTGAATGGGTTAGTACGTGATGAGCCAAGAATGGTTCCACCGCGAGGCAAGATTCCACGAGTTGTCTCGATGTTCAAAGGCATGGTTAGACCCTCTAGAGGTCCCTTCCATCCATCACGGAAACCAACAAACTCGTGACCGTACTCTTTAACACCTTTACGAACTACTGCGCGGATAACCGCGTTAAGACCAGGGCAATCTCCGCCGCCAGTGAGGACACCAATACGCATGATTTACTCC
>JACCDY011481231.1_pt1 | contig 10705 bp, 7 predicted proteins | sample 7446391 | NCBI WGS metagenome assembly JACCDY01 (sample SAMN15323451, study PRJNA562643) | freshwater metagenome | isolation source: river surface water | place: USA:Blue River Watershed | collected 2017-08-18
AACAAGCCGTCGTTTCCGGCATCGCATTCAACCGCGACGAAGCCAAAATCTCCGTGTTGGGCGTGCCCGACAAGCCCGGCATTGCCTACCAAATCCTGGGCGCTGTGGCCGATGCCAACATCGAAGTGGACGTGATCATCCAGAACCTGAGCAAAGACGGCAAGACCGACTTCAGCTTCACCGTGCACCGCAACGACTACGCCAAAACCATCGACCTGCTCAAGGAAAAAGTGCTGCCCGCACTGGGCGCGGCAGAAGTCGCTGGCGACGCCAAGATCTGCAAAGTGTCCATCGTCGGCATCGGCATGCGCAGCCATGTGGGCGTGGCCAGCAAGATGTTCCGCTCGCTCAGCGAAGAAGGCATCAACATCCAGATGATCTCGACATCGGAAATCAAGACCTCCGTCGTGATCGATGAAAAATACATGGAATTGGCCGTGCGCGCGTTGCACAAAGCCTTCGATTTGGACCAGGGCTGAGCTATAATTTAGCCTGTTGGAAACGTGACCGAGTGGCCGAAGGTGCTCCCCTGCTAAGGGAGTATGGGGTGTAGAGCCTCATCGAGGGTTCGAATCCCTCCGTTTCCGCCAAACATACCCCGCTGAATGCCATCATTCAGCGGGGTTTTTTGTTTTGGCCCTTGCCAAAGACGGCTCCCCCATGCATCGCCGTGACCGACTTGTACGCTTTGCAAGGGCATTGGCATGGGTGACACTTGCGCAAAGAAAATACCCAAGCCGCCCCGCTTTTTTGAAAACGCCTGCCTGTGTTCAGCAGGCCAGCACCATGGCCGCGCCTGACAGGCGCTGTGGCGGCGCACGGATTCAGAACGGATCCGTCAAGAACAGGCTTTGTGAAAGAAGCTTCGGTTTGCCCATGCCACGTTCGCTGACCAGGCCAAGGCTGCCGCAGCGGTGGTGCACAACAAGCGGTTGGGCCTTGGATTGTGCCGTCCGTCCGAATGGTGGCTGCTTTTCAAATGGGTCAATTTCGATAAAACTGATTTCGTCGGTACGCTTTTTAGCGCGTTTACAAAAAGGCTTCCTCACGCATCATTGTGTCATCGGGTGACGGATGAATTTGTCACTCTAAGTTTCTGAATTGACACAAGTTTTTCGAGGTGGACCTTATGAAATCTTTTTCTTCGCGCGTGAATCAATGGCTGCTGGGTTTGTCCGTTGCGGCATTGTCCCAGGTGGCCATGGCTCAACCGGGCAATGCGCGCGTGAGCATCGAGTCCTTTGGTGAAGCTTATGCCAGCGCGCTGTTGGCCCCTCCCAGTCAGACCCGGGTTTTTGTTTACCGAACGCCACAGGCCAGTTCACAGTTGCCGGTCAACATCTATTTGAATGGCCAATACCATGCCTCCTTGCTCAAAGGTGGGTTCACCGAGTTCTGTACCGATCCTGGCAGCGTCAATGTCAAAGCTGCACTTGATGATGCTTCACGCCTGCATTTGAGCAAACAGGACGGTGGGCAGCGAATGACCATGCAAACCGGACAGACCTTGTTCTTGAAGGTCGACGAGAGTGGTCAGTCCAACATCACCGTGATCCCCATGCCCGCATCGCAAGCCAATACCGAGCTGGCCAACACCCGCCGCCAAATTCACACCATTTCCCGCGCCAAGGCCGCCGTCAATTGTGCAGAACCGGCCAAAACGGTCGCAGCCCCGGTGGTTGCACCACGGCCCCCCGCACCCCGTGAATACGCCCTGGAAACCGACGCCTTGTTTGAATTCGGCAAGGCCGAATTGAGGGCTTCCGGCTTCAATGCGATCGAAGCTTTGGTGCAGCGTCTGAATCAGGACTATTCCTCCGTGGAACGCATCAGGGTGGTCGGCTACACCGATGCCATTGGTGGGGCGCAATTCAATAAAAAACTCTCACAGCAACGCGCCGATGTGGTGGCCAGGCAAATTGCAGCGCGCAGCGTCAAGCCAACACGGGGTATCGAGGCCGAGGGGCGTGGCTCCATTGAATTGGCCAAGACCGGTTGCCGCAATGAGCCCACACCCGAAAACAAAATTTGTCATGCCCCCAACAGACGCGTCATGGTGGTCATCACCGGTGCGCGCCGATAACGATTCCTGGCCCTGTTCATTAACCTAATTTTGACTGTCACACATCATGAGCAAAACATACAAAATCAAAGTGAATCAAGGCCAAGGCGAGGCCAAATTTGTCGACATTCCGCAGACCAGTGATGGCAGGAATCCCATCGTCGTCAAAGCCGTGCCCGGTGGAAAATACCAGTTGATGGACCCGTCGACCGGGTATGCCCCTGAAAACATCCGTGCCAGCCGCTCAGGCAAAAATCTGCGGGTTTTTTTCGAAGGACGCAGCCAGGCAGACCTTGTGATTGAAGATTACTACGAGGTTGCGCCAGAAGGTTTTAACGGCTTGATCGGCGAGGCGGAGTCAGGTCGCTTCTACGAATACATTCCCGAGTCGGCAGTGGGCAACAGCGCCGTGCCCTTGCTGGCTGACGGCTCCAACCAGGTCGGCATGGCTTTGGGCGGGGCGGAAATCAATGCTTCAGGCGCAGCGGTGGGGGCCTTGGTTGCGGCTGCAGGACTGAGCCCTTGGCTTTTGGCACCTTTGGCTTTGTTGGGGGCCGCTGGTGCAGGCGGAGGCGGCGGCGGTGGCAGCAACAGCGGGGGCGGCAATGTACCGAAGGTCACCGCTGCGAAATTGTTGTCTGAAGATGACACGGGACCCAAAGATGGGGTCACCACCGACAAGACGCCGCGCATCACAGGCGAGGCCACCGCCGATTCGGATGTGTCGGTGGTGATCAACGGTAAAACCTACACCGGCAAAGCATCATCGACAGGTGCTTTTGTCATTCAGATCCCGGATGCAGACGCTCTGCCCGATGGCACTTACACGCCTGTGGTGACCGCTTCACTGGCCGGCGTGAAATCAACGGAATTCACCGGAACGCCTTTTCAAGTTTTGAATGGCACGATTTCCCCCAATTCCAATGCCAATCTGGTTTTGGACATTGTGGCCATCACAGACGATACCGGCCCAAGTGCCAACGATTTCCATACCGATGACGGGACCTTGGTTTTCACCGGCAAATTAAATGCATTCAAAGACAACGGCGACCACGTTAAGTTGTCATTGAAGAATGAGCAAAACGTGGAAATCGACATGGTCTATGTCAAGCCCGTTTTGAACGCTGGCGTTTGGACCTGGACATGGGACCGCACCGGCTCCAAACTGGTGGACGGCAAGTACACCCTGGATGCTTCCATCGTCAATGGTGCAGGCACACAGGTGAGTGACGGCTCTGCCAAGCCCACCAACGTGGACAGCCAACTGATTTACATCGACGCCAACGCACAGCAACCCAGCGTGGCATCGGCCAGCTTGATGGCCGAAGATGACACTGGCCCCAAAGACAACGTCACCACCGATAAAACGCCCCGAATCTCAGGTCAAACCACCGGCAATGCCGACGTTTCTGTGGTCGTCAATGGCAAAACCTACACGGGTAAAGCAGCTGCCGATGGTGCCTTCGTGATCCAGATTCCTGATGCAGATGCATTGGCAGATGGCACCTACACGCCAGTCGTCACGGCATCCTTCAACGGCCTGAAGTCACCGGAATTCAAAGGCACACCGTTCAAGGTTGACAATGCGTCAACGGAAAAAGACCCCAACGCTGGCGTCAAACTCGACATCACTTCGATCACCGAAGACTCAGGGACCAGCGCGACGGACTTCTACACGAACGACACCCAACTCGTTTTCAAAGGCACGCTCAGTGCGTTCACCGAAAACGGCGATCACGTCAAATTGTCCTTGCGAGATGCGAAAAACGTGGAGGTCGACTCGGTCTACGTCAAGCCGGTGAAGGGCACCGATGGTGCCTGGACCTGGTCCTGGGACCGCACAAGTGCCGCAGCCATGGCCGATGGGCAATACACGCTGGATGCCTCCTTGGTCAACGGTGCGGGTGCCGTGGTCAAGAGCAATGCCACTGTGCCCTCCACGGTAGACACGCAGACCGTGACGATTGACACCGACAAGGACAACAACCACGTTCCAGACAAAAAGGAAGATGCCAACAAGGCGTTTGTTGTGGACATTCAGTCGATCACTCAGGACACGGGCCACGACCCCAAGGACTTCATCACCAAGGACCGCACCCTGAAATTCTCGGGCAGCGTTTCAGGCTTCAATGACAACGGCGCCATGGTTGAACTGGAGCTCAAGGACAACACAGGCAAAGTCCTGGCCACAGGCTTCACCAAACCCACCCAGGCCTCAGGTGTCTGGACATGGAACTGGGACAAGACGACGGACTTGTCCCTGGTGGATGGCACTTACAACTTGCGCGCTTCGCTGGTCGACAAGGCTGGCAACCCCATTCATACCGACAACCAGCAGGTGGTGGTGGACAACAGTTCGTCGAACAATGGCGATCAAACCGATCCCAATGCCAACCTGAAGATGTTGCCCGTCACGTTTGAGGACGATACGGGGGTCAACACCACCGACTATCTGACCAACGACCAATATCTGACTTTCAAAGGTGGATTTGACAAGGATTTTGTCGATAACGGCGATAAGGTATTGGTTCAAGTCTTTGGCTCGGATGGCAAGGTTATTTCGCAGCAGTACGTGACACCGACGGGAAAAACTTGGTCGTTTGAGAATCTGACGAAATTAGGTGATCAAAACCTGATGCAAACTTACACCGTGAAATCTGTGTTGGTCGATGCAGCAGGTAACACCCTTCAGGCAACTGATCAGTCGTTTGTCGTAGATCTTTCAGTTTCCATATTTGATGGCTCTGGAGCCAAAAAGGAGGACGGTCTTTGGACCTACTCAAGCATAAAATTCTCCGGTTACGAGCAAGGCTCTTACAAGTTCACGACAGGCACAGGCATCGTTGAAAAGCAATATACGGGTGGACTTTTTGATCTGAGAGAACTGGTCGGAAAAAGTTTTGAAAAGGGCACATTCACCCTTGAATTCAAAGACTGGGCAGGTAACACCTATACGATCAAGAATGACAGTGAACGGATGGATTTCACCAAAGCTCAGATGGGAACACCTGATTCAACGACGCCTTCTGAATGGCCAATGCCCGGCTTCAGCGCAGACCAATTGGTCGGTTCAGTCGGGAAAGTGACTTTGACGGCGACCGACCCCAAGGACTTTGACATGGCTTCCCTGTACGACGGTATTCCGTTGGTGGGTGATGTCGCTGCAGCCAACCATGTGGACATTACCAAGGGCAACCATGTGCTGAAGCTGACCATGGGCGATGTGCTGGATCTGGGTGTGAAAAACAGCTTCAGCACGGCTTCGGCGCACAAAGACCATCTGCAAATGCGCATCGATGGCGATGCAGGTGACACCGTCAATCTGGATGATTTGGTGGGCTCCAATGATCTGGATTGGGTTAAAAATAATTCAGCGGTGACCCTCGATGGCAAGGACTATGCGGCCTATACTCACGACGCATTGGGCTTGAGCCTCTTTGTGCAAAACGGCGTTGTTCTGAATCTCATTTAAACGATGGTTGTCCATCTGAACCAGGTTGAAATCCAATTTTGTCACCGGGAAAATGAAATGGCTGATGGTTGGCGCGCTTTTTGTCGCGCCTGCCATGGCTGATCCTTTGATGGACTTCACCTTGTTCAGTCCACCGGAGGCCAGTCAGAGAAAGCTCACCGAACCTGTGGTCAGTTGGTTGATCAGGCCATCGCCAGAGGCCTTTTGCGCCCAGGCTTCCCCCAAGGATGGCTCGGCCAGGCGACCCGAAGGCTGCGCCTATTGGCACTTGGCTACAGCGCGGTGCACCATCGTCACCACTTCGCAAACCAGCCATTCACAACTGGGTCACTTGTTTTTGCATTGCCTGCAGGGGCGCTGATGTTCGGTTCATCGTCCACCAGTCCCCAAGCAGCTTTGCGCTGTTTCTGGCATGGATGCTTCATTTTCGTATTGTTGCTGTTGACCGGTTGCGAGACCATGACCATCAAACCCCCGCAAGTGGATACGGTGCGTTTCACGCCCATGGCCACAGAAAAGCGGGTTTTGAACGAGCCCAAAGTCAAGTATCTGGTCCGCGCGGATGGTTTCGAATACTGCGCCCGAATCACGGGCATCCCGGTGACGCCAACGTCCCGCCCAATGGCTTGTGCATTCTGGAATGTGCGTCGCAAGGAGTGCACGATCGTGACACCGCTCACGACGGGTTTCAACTATCTGGGTCATGAGCTCAGGCACTGTTTTGAGGGGGCCTTTCATGATTGAACGCTGTCTCACACACAGGGGCTTGAGCGTCGACCGTCGCTGGGTTCTCCGGCTGAGCCTGGCCGGCTTGTCCACATGCTTGATGCCTTGCGGACACGCCCAGGGTGCAGGCGAAGGTGTTTTGCGGGTGGGTGTCCTGGCCCATTACAAGCCGTTTAGTTTCATTGAAGGCCAGTTGCAAGGCTTTGACGTGGATGTCATGAAACGTTTGGCGAGCATCATGAAGTTGCAGTTGCAAATTCATGTCGACGGGATGGCCACTTTGCAAAAAAAGCTGCAGGCCGACGAAATATCGGTGATCGGAAACCAGTTGCTGCCCACACCCGAAAACCGTCGTCTGTTTGACTTTGCCAAGCCCTATGCATCCAACCAGCTGGTGTGTGTGCAGCACGAAGACGATACGCGTGACTTCTTGAGCCTGGACGACTTGTATGGCAAGAAGCTGGGTGTGCTGGCCAATACCGGGGTAGAGGAGCAGGCCAGAGGGGTTGTGGGTAAAACCGTTCTTCCGTTTCCATCCATTGACCAGGCCTTGAAGCAATTGGCGGAGAAAAAGCTGGATGCGGTTTTGGAAGAGAGTTTGATCGCGGACTTCTACATTGAGCGCGATGGCTTGCCCGTCAAGATCACCGCACCCTTTGCACCCCCCATGGCTTCGGGTTTGGCGGTTCGCAAGGGCAACAAGGAAATGGCCGCCCGCTTGAGCGCAGCGATTCAGACCTTGCTGTCTGATGGTTCGTTCAAGGAGATTTCAACCCGCTGGTTTGGCTACGATGTCAGCCGCTCCAACGTCAGTCATTCCGTACCGCGCTGAGATTTATGGGGCAAGGCGGGTTCAGGTGACGTGAAGATGTCAAGAATTTTGCGATCTGCATCTTGCGCGAGGGCCATCAGTTCCGACAAGGATGCGCAATTCATTTTTTCAAGCACACGGCTTCGGTGCAATTTCACGGTCGCAGGTGCCGAGCCGTTCATGTTGGCAATTTCCTTGTTGCCATAACCCTTGACCATCCACCGGCAGACTTCACGCTCTTTTTCGGTCAGCCGCATGAAGCGTTCGCGCACATTCAGTGCCATGACTTTGAGGGATTGCTGCTCCTTGTCTTTTTGAAGGGCCAGGTCGATCGCTGCCATCAGGGGCTCAAGACCAAAAGGCTTGATCAAAAAGTCGACGGCGCCTTTTTTCATGGCTTCAATGATCTCGGTGGGCTGGCTTTCACCCGAGATGAATATGATGGGCGTTTGTCGCCCTCTGGCGATCATTTCATTTTGCAGCGAGAGCCCGGTCATCTCGGGCATGCGAATATCCAGCAAAATGACGGCTGGCGTGATGGGCAGGGCATCCCGCAGAAAAGCCGCCGGGCTGTCGAAGGTCTGAATGGAATAACGAACAGAGCTGAGGCTGAACGCCAGACTTCTGCGAATCGAGGGATCGTCGTCGATCAGGTAGATATGGCCTTTGAAATCGTCAAAATTCATGGATTTCCCGTAGATGATTTCATTTTCTTCGATTGCCGATTCTTTACTCTTTGCTAAATTTTATATGGACTGGCCAATCGCTTTGACAAATAAGTACTCACAAAGTGCGGTTTATTTCGATGTCCAATGCCATGCCTGAGCATGCCATGACTTGCCGACCGGATGCTTCGGCCGTGATGGCGAGCTTGCCGACCGATGCGCAAAGCATTTTGAGTTTGGCCGCCCGCTCGTTGTTCGATGTTTTCGCCAATGCCAGCGAGGGCATGCTGCTGGTGGACCGATCCGGTCGTGTGGTCTGGATCAATGACCATTACCGCAGGTATTTGCCTGCGTTGGGTTTCGAGCGCGAAGCAGACTTTGTCGGCAAGCCGGTGGTGGAGGTGGTTCAGAACACCTTGATGAACCAGGTGATGGAAACCGGCAAGCCGATCCTGATTGACTTGCTGAGCAACCGGGCGGGCACTTTTTTGGTCAGCCGATTCCCTTTGCGCGATGAGGCGGGTTTGGTGATCGGGGCTTTGGGCGTGGTGTTGTTTGATCAGCCCGAGACGAATTTGCAACCCTTGATGGCCAAGTTTGCCTTGATGCAAAGGGAGCTGGACGAAGCGCGCAACGCACTGGCTGCGCAGCGCAAAGCGGGCACAGGCCAGCGGCAGGCGCGTCACAGTTTTGCGAGTTTCATTGGCGGCAGTGCAGTGGTGGCTGACCTCAAGCGCCAGGCACGGCGTGCAGCGCAGTCGAGCAGCCCGGTGCTGCTGCTGGGCGAAACAGGCACAGGCAAAGAGCTGCTGGCCCATGCGATCCATGCCAGCTCGCCACGGGCGCGGGGGCCTTTGGTCAGCGTCAACATTGCCGCAGTCCCCGAAACCTTGCTGGAGGCCGAATTTTTCGGCGTGGCGCCCGGCGCTTACACCGGTGCAGACAGAAAAGGGCGTGATGGCAAATTCAAGCTGGCCGATGGCGGTACCTTGTTTTTGGATGAAATCGGCGACATGCCTTTGGGTTTGCAGGCCAAATTGCTCAGGGCTTTGCAAGAAGGCGAAATCGAGCCTTTGGGCTCCAACCGTCTGGTTCCTTTTGATGCGCGGGTCATCGCCGCCACATCGCGTGACCTCGCCAAGTTGGTCCGTGAGGGCTTGTTTCGCGAGGATTTGTTTTATCGGCTCAATGTGCTGCCCTTGCGCGTGCCTTCCTTGCGTGACCGTGCCGACGATATTCCCGCCTTGGTCGAGGTTTTGTCGGAAGAGCTGGCTTGGCGAAGTGCCTTGCCGCAGCCCGAATTTCAAAGCCAGGCCATGGCCTTGTTGGCGGCGCAGCATTGGCGCGGCAATGTGCGTGAATTGCGCAACGTGATCGAGCAGCTGCTGCTGCGTTGTGACACGGGCCCCATCGATGCTGCTGCGGTTGAGTCGGTTTTGCGTGAATCGGGCTTGAGTCAGATCACGCCCGTGCAAGCTGTGGCTGTCGATGTGCCGCAAGCCATCCATCCTGTTTCTGAGGGTGTCACTTTCGGGGCGGATGCCCCCGTGCGCCTGGCCGAACGCATTCGGGCACTCGAGTTGCAGGCGGTGCAAGACGCGCTGAAAAGCACAAAAGGCAACAAACTGGCCGCGGCCAAATTGCTGGGCATCTCCCGTGCCAAGCTTTACCAATGCCTGATCTAAATTGTCTTAATTACAGACATGTGTCTTTTTAAAAGACAATTTATCTGTCTTTTAAAAAGACACATGATGAGGCGGTTGCTCAGGCGCGCAGAAATATCCTTGGCTGACAAGAACTTGGCGTCATTTCGCTGAGTGGGTCGACTTGGCACGGCTTGTGCACAATGGTTGTGCGCCGCACATCAGCGGACGATCCACAAGGAGACCCACATGTTCCGTCGACACCTCATTTCTCTGGCCGCTTTGGCCGTTTCCAGTGCCTTGATGCCCGCCGCCATGGCGCAGGGCAAGGACATCAAAATCGCCCACATTTACAGCAAAACCGGCCCGCTGGAAGCCTACGGCAAGCAAACCCAGACCGGTTTCATGATGGGCCTGAGCTATGCCACGGGCGGCACCATGGAGGTTGCAGGCCGCAAGCTGGTTGTGATTGAAAAAGACGACCAGGGCAAGCCCGACCTGGGCAAGAATTTGCTGGCTGCCGCTTATGGCGACGACAAGGTGGATTTGGCCGTGGGCCCGACCGCTTCGCCTGTGGCACTGGCCATGCTGCCGGTGGCCGAAGAATACAAAAAGATTTTGCTGGTCGAGCCCGCTGTGGCCGACTCGATCACCGGTGACAAATGGAACAAATACATCTTCCGCACCGGCCGCAACAGCAGCCAGGACGCGATTGCCAACGCCGTGGCGGTGGACAAGGAAGGCGTGAGCATCGTCACCATGGCCCAGGATTCGGCCTTTGGCCGTGACGGTGTCAAGGCCTACAAGGACGCGATCAAGAAGGCCAAAATCGTGCATGAGGAGTATCTGCCGCCCGCCACCACCGACTTCACCGCCGGTGCCCAGCGCATGATCGACAAGCTCAAGGGCCAACCCGGCCGCAAGATCATTTTCATCATCTGGGCCGGCGGCAACCCGTTCAAGATCGCCGACATGGACTTGAAGCGCTACGGCATCGAGATCGCCACGGGCGGCAACATCCTGCCCGCCATGGTGGCTTACAAGCAGTTCCCCGGCATGGAAGGTGCAGCCTACTATTACTTCGGCATGCCCAAGAACCCGGTGAACGACGCCATGGTGGCCTCGCACTACCAGCAGTTCAAATCGCCCCCGGACTTTTTCACGGCCGGTGGTTTTTCGGCCGCCATGGCCGTGGTCACCGCATTGAAGAAGACCAACGGCGACACCAACACCAACAAGCTCATCAGCACCATGGAAGGCATGAGCTTTGACACGCCCAAGGGCAAGATGACCTTCCGCAAGGAAGACCACCAGGCCATGCAGAGC
>JACCDY010958021.1_pt1 | contig 10701 bp, 10 predicted proteins | sample 7446391 | NCBI WGS metagenome assembly JACCDY01 (sample SAMN15323451, study PRJNA562643) | freshwater metagenome | isolation source: river surface water | place: USA:Blue River Watershed | collected 2017-08-18
CGAGAAAGCCGCCGCAGCGATCAAGGCGCTGTATGCGACCGGCTTCTTCAAGGATGTGCGCATCGAAGTCGATGGCAGCGTGCTGGTGGTGATGCTGGAAGAGCGGCCGGCGATTGCCAGCGTCGACTTCAGCGGCACCAAGGAATTCGAAAAGGCGCAGCTGGTCAAGTCACTGAAAGAACTGGGCCTGGGCGAGGGCCGCATCCTCGACAAGGCGCTGGTCGATCGCGCCGAGCAAGAGCTCAAGCGCCAGTACCTGTCGCGCGGCCTGTACGGTGTGCAGATCACGACCACCGTCACGCCGCTGGAGCGCAACCGCGTCAACGTCAGCTTCGTGGTCGACGAGGGCGATGCGGCCAAGATCCGCCAGATCAATATCGTCGGCAACAAGGCCTTCAAGCAGGACGAGCTGCTCGACCAGATCAAGCTGACCACGCCCGGCTGGTTCACCTGGTATACCAAGGCCGACCAGTACTCGAAGCAAAAGCTGGCCGGCGACATCGAGACCCTGCGCTCGTTCTATCTGAACCGCGGCTACCTCGAGATGCAGGTGGAATCGACCCAGGTGTCGATCTCGCCGGACAAGAAAGACATCTTCATCACGGTCAACATCAACGAAGGCCAGAAGTACACGGTCACCGGCATCAAGCTCGAAGGCGAGATGCTGGGCCGCGAAAACGAACTGGCCGAGCTGGTGAGCCTGAAGGCCGGCGACGCGTACTCGGGCGAGAAAATGACCGAGAGCACGCGCAAGATCAGCGAGCGCATGGGCGTGTTCGGCTATGCCTTTGCCGTCGTCAATGCGGTGCCGGAAGTTGACCGCGCCAAGTCGCAGGTAGCGTTCACGATCTTTGTCGATCCGGGCAAGCGCGTCTATGTACGCAACATCAACATCGGCGGCAACGACCGCACCCGCGACGAAGTGATCCGCCGCGAATTCCGCCAGCTCGAAAGCTCCTGGTACGACGGCGACAAGATCAAGCTCTCGCGCGATCGCCTCGGCCGCCTCGGCTTCTTCACCGACACCACGGTCGACACCAGCGAAGTGCCGGGCACGCCGGACCAGGTCGACCTCGACGTCAAGGTGACCGAAAAGCCGACCGGCGCCATCATGCTGGGCGCCGGCTATTCGTCGAGCGAGAAGCTGACCCTGACCGGCTCGATCAACCAGGCCAATGCCTTCGGCAGCGGCAACAACATCGGCATCAGCGTCAACACCAGCTCGGTGTACCGCACGATTGCGATCTCGCACACCAATCCCTACTTCACGGATGACGGTGTCAGCCGCACCACCGATGTCTATCTGCGCACCACGCGCCCGCCGATCTACCTGACCGACGTCAACTTCAAGGTCGTGACCAAGGGCGCCAGCGTCAACTTCGGCGTCCCGTTCACCGAGTTCGATCGTGTCTTCCTCGGTATCGGTGCCGAAGAGACCACGGTCGATACCTTCAGCAACAGCCCGGACCGCTACAAGCAGTACGTGGAAGATTTTTCCGGCCTCAGTGGCGGCGTCGGCAGCGTGACCACGCGCGCCTTCCCGCTGACGGCAGCCTGGCAGCGCGACAACCGCGACAGCGCGCTGATCCCGACCAAGGGCCGCTACCGTCGTGCCAACCTCGAGCTGTCGCCGGCCGGTTCGGCGTCTTACTACCGGGCGACCTATCAGGACCAGTACTTCTGGCCGCTGTTCAGCTCGGCGACGCTGGCGCTCAATGGCGAGATCAACTACGGTGACGGCTTCGGCGGCAAGCCTTACCCGATCTTCAAGAACTTCTATGCGGGCGGCATTGGCTCGGTGCGCGGCTTCACGGCCGGCTCGCTGTCGGTCAACGGTACCGGCAACGCGACCTCGACCACCGGCTACAACCTGCCGATCGGTGGCCAGGCGCGGATGGTGCTCAATGCCGAGCTGCAGCTGCCTTTCCCGGGAACCGGGGTTGACCGCAGCCTGCGCTGGTTTACCTTCCTCGATGCCGGCCAGGTCTGGAACCCGCAGGATGCCGAAGGCGTCAAGCTGAGCGACCTGCGTTACAGCACGGGCCTGGGCATCAGCTGGATTTCTCCGGTCGGCCCGCTCAAGCTATCGCTCGGCTATCCGATGAATGCTAAGACGTTCGACCGGGTGCAGCGTTTCCAATTCCAGCTCGGCACCGGCTTCTGATGGACGCCAGCCCGGCTTGCTGCGGCGCGCCGGGCTGACAATGGCATAATTGACAGGTTTGCTTCACGGAGAGAAACAAGTGGCATCTGTATTCAAAAAAACAAGCATGCTCGCGGCAGCCCTGGTGCTGGTGGCGGGCGCCTCGCTGGCTGCCCAGGCACAAGAGCTGAAGATCGGTTTCGTCAGCACCGAGCGGATTTTCCGCGACGCAGCTCCGGCCAAGGCCGCCACGGCCAAGCTGGAGCAGGAATTTTCCAAGCGCGACAAGGATGTCCAGGAACTGGCAGCCCGCCTGAAGTCGGCCGCTGAAAAGCTGGACAAGGACGCACCGGTGCTGTCCGATGCCGAGCGCGGCAAGCGCCAGCGCGAACTGGCCGAGATGGACAAGGACTTCCAGCGCCGCCAGCGCGAATTCCGCGAAGACCTGAACCAGCGCCGCAATGAAGAACTGGCGATCGTCCTGGAAAAGGCGAACAAGGTCATCAAGCAGCTGGCCGAGGCCGAGAAGTACGATATCGTGTTCCAGGAAGCGGTGTATTTCAGCCCCCGGATCGACATCACCGACAAAGTGCTCAAGGCACTCAACAAGTAAGCCAGGACCACCGCCATGGGCACTCGACTGGGCGACTTGGTCGATAGCTTGGGCGGGGAGCTGATTGGCGATCCCGCGCTGAACGTCGACGGGATCGCACCGCTGGACACTGCCGGTCCTTCCGACATCACCTTTCTGTCCAACCCGAAGCTGCGCGCGCAAGCCGCAGCGACCGGCGCCTGCGCGTTGATCCTGTCGCGGGCCGAACACGAGAAGCTGTCCGGCTACGCCGGCGCACGCGTGCTCAGCGATAACCCGTATGCCGATTTTGCCCGCGCCGCCCAGTATTTTGCGGCGCTCAGGGCCGTGCCGGTGCGGCCCGGCATCCATCCGACGGCGGTACTGGAGGCCGGCGTGTCCGTGGCCGCCAGCGCCCATATCGGCCCGCACGTGAGCATCGCCGCCGGCGCCATCGTCGGCGAGCGCTGCGTGATCGGCGCCGGCTGCCATATCGGCCGCAACGCCCGCATCGGCGACGATACCGTCTTCCATCCGAATGTCAGCTTCCTCGACGATTGCCAGATCGGCGCGCGTGGCATCATCCAGTCAGGCGCCGTGATCGGCGGCGACGGCTTCGGCTTTGCCAATGAACGTGGTCGCTGGATCAAGATTCCGCAAACCGGCGGCGTGCGCATCGGCGACGATGTCGAGATCGGCGCCAACACCACGGTGGATCGCGGCGCGCTGGAGCACACGGTGATCGAAGACGGCGTCAAGCTCGACAACCAGATACAGATCGCGCACAACTGCGTGATCGGCGCGCACACCGCCATGGCCGGTTGCGTCGGCGTGGCCGGCAGCGCGAAGATAGGCAAGCATTGCACTTTTGGCGGCGCCGCGATGGTGCTCGGGCACCTGACGATCGCCGACCATGTGCATATCTCGTCCGGCAGCCTGGTCTCGCGCTCGATCGCCGAGGCCGGCCAGTACACCGGTTTTTATCCGCTGGCCAAAAATGCCGACTGGGAAAAAACCGCTGCTGTCGTGCGCCAGCTCGATACCATGCGCGACCGCGTGCGCGAGCTCGAGAAATTGGTGCGCACGCTGGTGCCGGCGTCGGCGGCAGAGTCAAGGCAGGCACCGGAGCCAAAGCAGGCGCCGGTGCCAAAGCAGGCGCCGGAGCTCGAGCGCGATGCGGCCGGGGCCGAGCGGCCCGGCACGGGCAAGACCGAATAAATTCTCCGGGCCAAGACCCGGCGAACACTTTAAAGAACACCTCAGAGATTAGGCAACGACGACAATGAAAAGCCTCGACATCAACCAGATCAAAGAATACCTGCCGCACCGTTACCCGCTGTTGCTGGTCGACCGCGTGCTCGACTGGGAATCGGGCAAGCAGATCACGACGATCAAGAACGTCACCATCAACGAAGAGTTCTTCAATGGCCACTTCCCGCACAAGCCGGTGATGCCGGGCGTGCTGATGATCGAGGCGCTGGCGCAGAGCGCCGCGCTGCTGGCCTTCCTGACCATGGGCCAGAAGCCCGATGACAATGCCGTCGTGTATTTCGTCGGCATCGATGGCGCGCGCTTCAAGCGTCCGGTCGAGCCGGGCGACCAGCTGAAGATGCAAGTCGAGATCCTGCGCCAGTCGCGCGGCATCTGGAAGTTCAAGGCCAAGGCGATGGTGGATGAACAGCTGGCCGTCGAGGCCGAGCTGATGTGCACGATGCGCTCCATTGCCGAGCCGGGCGCAGCGGAATAAGCACCATGCCCAAGATCCACCCGAGCGCCCTGGTCGATAGCGCCGCCAAGCTCGACGACAGCGTCGAGGTCGGGGCCTACAGCATCATCGGCCCGCACGTCAGCATCGGCGCCGGCACCAAGGTCGGCCCGCATGTGGTGATTGACGGTCACACCACGATCGGCCGCGATAATGTGTTCTATCAATTCTCGTCGATCGGCGCGGCGCCGCAGGACAAGAAATACGCCGGCGAGCAGACGCGTCTCGAGATTGGCGACCGCACCACCGTGCGCGAATTCTGCACCTTCAATCTCGGCACGACCCAGGATGTGGGCGTGACGCGGCTGGGCAACGACAACTGGATCATGGCCTATGTGCACCTCGCGCATGACTGCCAGATCGGCAATCACACCATCTTCGCCAACAATGCGCAGCTGGCCGGCCATGTGCAGGTCGACGACTGGGCGATCATGGGCGGCCATTCCGGCGTCCACCAGTTCTGCAAGATCGGCGCCCATGCGATGGTCGGCATGTTCTCCAGCATCACGCAAGATGTGCCGCCTTACGTGATTTTGAATGGCAACCCGGCCGCGCCGCATGGCATCAATGCCGAAGGCCTGAAACGGCGCGGCTTTTCGCGCGAGGCCATCGTCGCCATCCGCCATGCCTACAAGCTGCTCTACAAATCTGGCATGACACTGGATGAAGCGAAGGCCGCGATTGCGGCCGAAGCCGAGGCCGATCCGGCCACTGCGCCGCAGCTGCAGCTGCTGCGCGACTTCCTCGAGGGCGTCACCCGTGGCATCGTCCGCTGAGCTGAAGCTGGCCATGGTGGCCGGCGAAGCCTCTGGCGACCTGCTGGCCAGCCGCCTGCTGTCGGGCCTGCGGCCCATGCTGCCGGATGCCTATCTGCACGGCATCGGCGGCAGCGCGATGGCCGAGTATGGTTTCGTCTCCGACTATCCGATGGACAAGCTGGCCGTGCGCGGCCTGTTCGAGGTCTTGCAGCATTACCGCGAGCTCAAGGGCTTCCGCGACCAGCTGCGCGACAGCCTGATCGCCGAAAGGCCGGCCGCCTTCATCGGTGTCGATGCGCCGGACTTCAACCTCGACCTCGAAGTCGCGCTCAAGGAATCCGGCATTCCGACGCTGCATTTCGTCAGTCCCTCGATCTGGGCCTGGCGGCGCGGCCGCATCAAGAAGATCAGGCGTGCGGTGTCGCACATGATGGTCATCTTCCCGTTCGAAGAAGCGATCTACAAGAAGGCCGGCATTCCGGCCACCTATGTCGGCCATCCGCTGGCCGAGGTCATTCCGATGGATCCGGACCAGGACGGCGCGCGTGATGCGCTGGGCATCGACCGCGATGCGCGCGTCGTCACTATCTTGCCGGGCAGCCGCCTGTCCGAGATCAGGTACAACGCGCGCGCGTTCATGGAAACGGCGGCCATGCTGGTCAAGCGCGATCCCAAGCTGCAATTCATCGTGCCGATGGCCGGCGAGACCCAGCGCGCGTTTTTCGAGCAGATGATCAAGGCGCCGGCGCTCAAGGGCGCGCCAATGACGAAACTGCCGCTGACTATCCTCACCGGCCAGTCGCATCATGCAATCGCCGCCTGCGACGCCGCGCTGGTGGCCAGCGGCACCGCCACCCTGGAAGTGGCGCTGTACAAAAAGCCGATGGTCATCGGCTATCGGATGAATCCGTTCAGCTGGCAAATCCTGCGACTGATGGCTTACCAGCCCTGGGTCGGCCTGCCGAACATCATGGCGCGCGAATTCCTGGTTCCCGAGCTGCTGCAGGACCGCGCCACGCCGGCCAGCCTGTCGTCAGCCTTGTGGGCGCAGCTGTCGAACGAGCAGAACCGGCAGCGCCTGCGGCGTCGCTTTGTCGACCTGCACCATGACCTGATGCGCAATACCGCATCGCAGAGCGCGCATGCGGTGATGGAGCTGCTGTCGCAGCATGGCAAGCTCTGAGATGGCGGGTCCGCAATTGTCGGCCTCGCTGTTCGACACTGTCGGTGAACTGGTCTGCGGCGTTGACGAAGCCGGGCGCGGTCCGCTGGCCGGGCCGGTGTTCGCGGCTGCTGTCATCCTCGACCCGGCACGCCCGATCGCCGGCCTGCGCGACTCCAAGAAACTGCCCGAAGCCAAACGTGATGCACTGGCCGAGCTGATCAAGCGCGATGCGCTGGCCTGGTCGATCGCGCAATGCTCGGCCGCCGAGATCGATGAACTCAATATCTTGCAGGCGACGATGCTGGCCATGCGCCGCGCGATCGACGGCCTGTCGGTGCGGCCGACGCTGGCCCTGATTGATGGCAATCGCTGCCCGGTCTGCCCGGTGCGCACCGAAGCCATCGTCAAGGGCGATGACAAGGTGACCGAGATTTCGGCCGCTTCCATCCTTGCCAAGACCGCGCGCGACGCGGTGCTGGTACAGATGCACGCCCAGTACCCGGCCTATGGCTTCGACCAGCACAAGGGCTATCCGACCGCCTTGCACCTGGAGCGCCTGCGGCTGCATGGGGTCACGCCCGAACATCGCCGCACCTATGCGCCGGTACGCCTGTTGCTGGATGCGGCATGAGCCTGCAAGCGATCAGCTCGCGCGATAACCCGCAGTACAAGCAGCTGCGCCAGCTGGCCACCAGCGCGCAGGCGCGCCGCAAGGCCGGCCGCACGCTGCTGGACGGCGTACACCTGTGCCAGAGCTGGCTGCAGCATCGCGGCCTGCCGGCACTGTGCGTGGTCGGCGAGGGCGCCCGCAGCCATCCCGAAGTGGCCGCCGTGCTGCACCGCTGCGACAGCGCCGGTGCCCCTTGCATCGTGCTGCCGGATGCCTTGTTCGAGCCCTTGTCGCAGGTCGATAACGGTATCGCGCTGCTGTTCGTGATCGACACGCCGGTGGCGCCTGACACGCTGCGCACCCAGCCGCTGACGGTGGCGGCGGTGCTGCTCGACGGCTTGCAAGACCCGGGCAACCTCGGGTCCATCCTGCGCACCGCGGCCGCCGCCGGTGTCAGCCGCGTCTACTGCGGCCGTGGCTGCGTGGCGGCCTGGTCGCCCAAAGTACTGCGCGCCGGCATGGGCGCGCACTTCGTGCTCGACCTCATTGAAGACTGCGAGCTTGCGGCAATCGTCAGTGCCGCTCGCCTGCCGGTGCTGGCCACCAGCCTGCAAGCCGATGCCAGCCTGTATGCCACCGACCTCCGCTCAGCGACGGCCTGGCTGTTCGGTCACGAGGGGCGCGGCGTGTCATCCGAACTGCTGGCGCTGGCCACGCAGCGCGTGCTGATACCGCAGCAGCCGCAAGTCGAGTCGCTGAACGTGGCCGCCAGTGTCGCTATCTGCCTGTTCGAGCAGCGGCGTCAACAGGCGGCGTCCAGTCTTTGATCCTGACGATGCCGGACGGTGTCGCGGATTGTTCACCGCCGATGGCAGGCCTGCCTGAATCACGATAGATTGCGGGGCTCCGGTTTCCTGATGCCCGAGCATGCCCGAGCCATCGTCGCGCCTCCCCCTGTTGCCGGCTGACCTGCACAGCCTGAACCAGATCCTCGTCATCGGCGGGGTCAAGCAGTTCTATGCGTCGCTGGAATCCCGTGGCTATGGCTATGCGAGCTGGGCCCATGGCGTGGCGGGCCATATGGCCATCGCCGGCAGCGGCACGATGGACTACCTGCGCGGCACGGCGCTGATGGGCATCGGCAGCCCGATCTTCCGCATCCTCGCGCCGACCCAGATCAAGAAACTGCGCTTCGACCTCGCCAAGGCCTATCTGCGGCTGCTGAGCCGGCAGGTGCGCGAGGCAGGCGATGCCGCTATCCTGCGCGACCTCGACGCCGGCGAGGCCGATACGGTGCATGCGGAAGGTTTGGAGCGCAACGGCCTGTCGGTCGAGAACTGGAACCTGCACTTGCCGCTGCAGCTGCTGCGCCGGCTGGGTGGCGAACCGGCGCTGGCCATGTTCTGGCCCTTCCTGCGCGATGTGCGAAGGCTACCGCCGCACATCGGGTTGCTGGCCAATCTTGCGACCATCGGTTTCATGTATCGGCAGGCGATGTCGGACGATGTTCGCAGCCAGCAGATGGCCGCCGCCTGGCTGACGCGCAATCCATCGCTGATCGCTTATCCAGAGATCGAGCGCCGCCTCGCGCTGTCGCTGAAGGCCGCGCACGGCAGCGCCGATCCGCGCTTGCTGGCGTTTCTCGCCGTGCTGGCGCCCGGGCCGCACGGGGTCGGTGGGCGCAGCGTGAATAGTGGGCGCAGCGAAGTCAGCGGACTCAATGGCGTCAGCGGCGACGACGGGGTCAACGGGGGTGGCATGGGCGGCATGGGCGGCGTGGGCGGCGGTGCCGGACGGCGGCGGCCGCGTGTCGATCGCAAGCCGCTGGCCTGCCAGGTGTTGAAGCGCGGCGGTGATGCCGACCGCAGCGACTGGCTCGGTGATGATCCGTCGATGGCGGTGTATCGCGCGTTGATGAAGCGGCTGGCAGCGCCGTAAACGCACCGTAAACGCAGCGTAAACGCGCAGTCTGCGTGCGGAGACTGTGCGGTCAGTATGCAGTCTATGCAGTCAGCCTGCGGTCAGCGTGCGGTCAGTGGGCCGGCTGCGGCACCGTGCACTCCGAATACACCAGTCCGGGCGAAACCCAACGCTGATGGCGGCCCAGGCCGCGTGCCTGCAGCGGCGGGCAGACACACTCGAAACGATAGATGCGGCCATCAATGATGGCGAAGTCGTGAATGATGCGATCGGCGTAGCGGCCTATCGGCTCAAGCAACTGCTGAGGTTTGCTGGCAACCGGCAGCGTAGGGGCGGCGGGCTTGCCCGGCGGCGGGCCCTGCAGCTCGATTTCGACGCCGTTCAGGCTTTCCCGCAGTGCCCACAGCAGTAGTCCGAAGCCCAGCCAGAGCAGGATTTCGATGATGACGATCTCCATGAGGCACCTCGCGCAGGAACATCTCTATCCTCCGTCAGTCATTGCCTTGTCGCCACTCGTTCCGGGTCCGGGTTTGATTTTGCTCAGTCAGCCCGCATGGCCATCCCGCATGGCCATCCCGCTTGGCCATCCCGCTTGGCCCGCCCGCTCGCTCAGCCCGCTCAGCCCGCCCGGTCTGCCCGCCTGCCCGGCAGGCTCAGTACGCCCGCTTGTCCAGCTTCAGCTCCTGCAAGATCATCGTCGCGATTTCCTCGATCGACTTGACCGTGGTCGAGACCCAGCGCACACCTTCGCGCTGCATCATCCGCTCGGCCTCGTTGACTTCATAGCGGCAGTTTTCCAGCGAAGCATATTTGCTGCCCGGACGGCGCTCGTTGCGCACCTCGGACAGGCGGTCCGGCGCAATCGACAGACCGAAGATCTTGCTGCGGAAAGGCGCCAGACCGCTCGGTATCTGGCCGCGCTCGAAGTCTTCCGGGATCAGAGGATAGTTGGCCGCCTTTATCCCGTACTGCATGGCCAGGTACAGGCTGGTCGGGGTCTTGCCCGAGCGCGAGACACCGACCAGGATCACATCGGCATTGGCCAGGTTCTTGTGCGACTGGCCGTCGTCATGGGCGAGCGAGTAATTGATGGCCTCGATCCGGTTCTTGTAGTCGTGCGAATCGGCGATGTTGTGGCTGCGGCCCACGGTATGGGTGGACTTGATGCCCAGCTCCTGCTCGAGCGGGTCGACGAAGGTCTGGATCAGGTCCATGTGCATGCCGTTCGAGCCGCGCACGATATCCGACAGCTCTTGCTGGACCAGGGTCGAGAACACGATAGGGCGCTTGCCCTCGGCGTGGTGGGTGTCATTGATGCGGCGTACCGCATCATGCGCCTTGTCGGTGCTGTCGATGAAGGGCAGGCGGATCTGGCGGAAGCGCAGGTCGAACTGGGTCAGCACCGAGTGGCCAAAGGTCTCGGCGGTAATGCCGGTGCCGTCCGAGACGAAAAAGACCGTGCGGTCGAACCCGGGCGCGCCGGCGGGGGTGTGGCTGTGCATGGAATATTTCTAAAGAATTAACGCAAATAGTATGACCGTTCGCTTAAAAAAAGCGATTGCGGCGGGTAAAATGACGGCCATTGATTACTTACCCACCCGGCGTGTCCGAAGAATAACAAGAAGACCCATGTCCCGGCGAGGCGCACTGTGAAGATTTCCCACCATCAAAGAGGTAGTTATGTCCAACGCAGCACTGCAGGGGGCTCACTCGGCCCCTGATACGGGCGCGGCTTACGTCGTTTCCTTCGAAAACCTGCGCATGACGGA
>JACCDY010838214.1_pt1 | contig 10697 bp, 9 predicted proteins | sample 7446391 | NCBI WGS metagenome assembly JACCDY01 (sample SAMN15323451, study PRJNA562643) | freshwater metagenome | isolation source: river surface water | place: USA:Blue River Watershed | collected 2017-08-18
GCCATATGCCAAGCAGATCACTGCAATGCGCAAAGCTGTTGCCATTCTTGTTGCGACACCAGGTCGCCTCATTGATCTACTTAATCGCGGAGAAGTTCAACTCGATAACCTCGAAATCACAGTCCTCGATGAAGCAGATCAAATGGCTGACATGGGCTTCTTGCCAGTTGTTAAAGAGATTCTTGATCAAGGCAAAATGGGCGGACAGCGTTTGCTGTTTTCTGCAACTCTTGATCGCGGTGTTGACTCACTCGTTAAGTCATACCTAGAGAACCCAAAGACACACTCACTACAAAACGACCGTGCATCTGTATCAACTATGGATCACCACGTTCTTGTCATGCACCCAGGTGATAAAGATTTAATCACTGCGCAAATCGCAGCACGCAATGGAAAAACAATTCTCTTTGTTAAAACCCAACGCGGCGCAGATCGTCTTGCTGACAACCTCGCAAAAGCTGGCGTACCAGTCGGTGCACTGCACGGTGGAAAGTCTCAAGCAGTGCGCACTCGCACACTCAAACTGTTTAAAGAGCAAGAAAACGCAGCTCTCGTCGCAACCGACGTCGCCGCTCGCGGTATCCACGTCGATGGCATCTCACTTGTTGTTCACGTAGATGCACCAACTGATCACAAAGATTATCTCCACCGCTCTGGCCGCACAGCACGCGCCGGCGAAGCTGGTGGAGTTGTAGTCCTTGCAACAACGAAACAGCAAACATCTGTAAAGGGACTAACTTCCCGTGCTGGTGTTACTCCTAAATTCGTCGGCGTAAAACCAAATGACGCCGAACTAATGACCATCACCGGCGCCAAAGAACCAAGCGGCATCCCTTACGTGGCTCCAATTGTGGAAAGCCGTGGTCCTGCTCGTAGCGGTGGAAAACGACCAAGACCGAATTCAAGTCAGCGTCGTAGACGGCCTAGGTAAGTATTTTGATTTTAGTGAACAGCAAATTTGCAAGAGGAATTTCAAGATTTTTGAATTCATCCAAATAAATTTCCCTGAATTCTGAAAACCCGTGTCGCGCGATGTAGCAGAAATCGTAAATTCCAAACAATTGAACTAAAATTTCGTCCCAGTGATCTAAAGAACTCCTGAATTTAGAATTGGAAAATTCAACTAATATTTCAGGTCTTAAAATACGTATCATTCGTATGCCACTTCGAATCGCGCTTGGCTCATACCCTTCAATATCAATCTTTATTAGCAGTGCATCCGTAGAAATAAAATCGCCAAGAATCTCATCTAACTGAACAATCTTTATTGCTCTTCCGGAATTGGAATCAGAAGTCAATCGACTTGTTGCACCATATAAACTCTCCATAAAAAAACTTTCGTCAGCACGAGAATCCGAAATAGCAAAGTCAAATATTTCAATTTTGGTTTCTACGTTATTTAGAAATAAATTAGTTCTCAATAAATTTAAATTTCGCGAATCGGGCTCTACGGCGACAATCTTTGAATTTCTTCCGGCCCACTTCGCCACCAAAATCGAATATACGCCAATATTTGCACCAACATCAATAAAATTTACTTTCGAATTATTCTTACAATAAGAATAAAGCCAATCCAACTCGACTTGTTCAAAATCTCCAGAAATCAAAGATGGCAACAACGTTATATCACCTGACTGAATATTGAAATCCGAATTTCTAAAATGTACTATAAAGAATTTTTTTGAGCCGGATCGTAAAAACATAAGAAATTGATAAATTTTAATAGTGAAAAGATTGTGCTGGATGGGCGTACCTTTGAACAATTTTCGCGAAAACAGAATCAACAAATCTAGAGTTCTAAAAAAAAATCTTTGCATTAGGGTTCAACTTCCAATTGACGCCTAAAAAAATCATGCCAATTTTCTTCTATTTTATCTGCAGAAAAATTACTTGAAACGTAATGTTGCATCTCAATAATACGTGTCAAGTAGTCTGATTCATCACAGAATTTTATAGCCTTCTCAAATGCCATTAGAAGAGCATCTGAGTTATTGGCGAAGAAAAATCCATATGTACCAACAAGTTCTCTGTGGGCAGAAATATCACTCACGATAGGCAAACAACCTTGAGACATCCCTTCTAAAGGCGGCATACTGAAACCTTCAGCGATACTTGTTGACAAAAGGTATTTACTTTCAAAAAGAATATTTTTTATTTCTAAATCATTCAATCCTTCGTAGAATTTTACATCTGGGCCAAAGATACTATTGGCAAGATCTGTGTATAATTTTTCTTCCTTCCATCCTTTATTTCCGCATATAACTAGAACTGCGTCATCCCCTACGATTTTACTTTCTTTTGCTATTCGAAATGTTTCGATAGCAAACCTGATATTTTTGCGTGGTTCGATTGTGTTAATCATAATAAATTGATTTTTCTTCTTTGAAATTTCAATTTTTGAAGGTTCATATTTTATTACACAATTAATCACCTGAATAAATTTAGTTGATGGTAGTAGCTTTCTTAATTCATTCGCAGTGTGTCCTGAATTAACAATCCAATAGATGTTATCTTTCTTTGACAGTTTTCTGAAATTACGTGAAAAAAATTTTCGAGAGATAAATGAAAACAATTCCGGGTGCGTAATTGGTAGAACATCATGCAATCTCACTACATGCTTGGTTTCAGGGCTTATTTCTATGGCATCAACATGATTTTGTATGTAAAAATTGTATGTGTTTGTGCGGATTTTAATCGATCGGAAAAATTTTGGTCTAGAAATTCGTTGTTCGTGCGTATAAGATGATTTATAAAAGTTATGGTTATTAAAAATTAGATCTAAATCTGGAAAAATTTCAATTATACTTCGCTCGGAAAGTATCAAATCAATTTTATTTTTTCGTGACCTCATAATATTGACGACTAGAAGTGACAATTCATAGGTCAATCTTTTCATCGGTTGATATTTGCTTGGGATTCTTTGGGAGATCTTCTTTAGAATTTCATAGTATTTAAACTTAGAAGCATTCCCTAGCAAATTCAATTTATACTTACTCGAGTCAAAAATTATTAGATCAGTTTTTATCTCCCGATTTTTTAATATAGAGATTGCCATGTTCCTACTATCGGTAGGGATTCCGGATTGACCCTTAACTGCATAGGTGACATCAAGAAGAACTTTAATCATTGACGAACTCTTTTTCTCGAGAATTCCGAATACTGGCTTCACTGTTATACAGCTTGGCGATATACCAACCACCAAAGCTTAATTGTAAGATTGATAACATCAACACAAAGGTAAAAGCTTTTATTTCAGTGAAATAAGATACAAGTGATGAGAGCAAAATAGGGAGAGGCACCAAGTAAAAGGTATTACTTTTTTCCTTCAGAAACAACTGAGCATTTAGATAAAGAATGATCTGACTGAACGACAGAATTCCAACAACCCATATGGGAACAATAACTTGCGATTTATAACTAAAGTCATCAAAGAATTCATTTATCGAAAATGTCCAAGTTACGGAAATCACTAAAATAAATAGTATGTAAATAACCATCTGTTTGATAACAATTAACCAATCATGTGACAAGATTTTTTTCGCATAAAATGAATTAATTGAAATTAATAGCCCATAAACAACCTTCGCAAATATTAATGCAACTGCATATGAATCGCCTATTTTTGGACCATAGTGTCCTCTCAACCAAATTAAATCAAACGATAAGTAAAAAAATAGATATCCAAACATAAATTGTGTTTTTAAGAATCGGATTACTTGCAATAAACTTAGTGGCTTAATTTTGAGCCAATGTACAATGAATGTGCTATGAAATTTAACCAATAAAAATACAAGTGTAACTATGTTGCCAATAATAATAGAAATTAAAACCGCCTTTAAGGAACTAGTCACTCCTATAATAAGTACTTGGAGAACAATTTTCGCCAAGGACGAAAAAAGAATAAAATATGCAAAATGTTTTAGATTCAAATTTTGATAGATCCCTAAAAATGTGCTCATGATGATTCCTGAAAAAATGATTATAAAATCGTAAAATAGTGTCAGATAATTCAAATAAACATAAAAATGAAGAAAAGGAGTAGCGACACAAAACATAATAGTGAAGGCAATCAGAGTCATTGTGAGATTGTTTTGAATATCACTATCTCTTTTATTTTTATTGTAATTTTTAAGAGTGTGATGTTGATTTTGCAAGCTAAGAAATGCAAATAAACTAATAATAGAAAAATGTATGGCTAATTCTCCAAAAATATGTGATTCCATTGCATTGAGAATATAAAGGGAAAAAATGAATGAAATAAATTGACCTGAAGAGATGATAAATGAAAATTTTGCTAAGTCTAGGAGATTTCTCTTCTTTGTGCTCATATATTCTTCACATCACAATAAGGTTCCTTGTAAATCCGCTCATGGCTGAAATTTAAACCACTGATGATTCCTTGTTTATAGTAGTCAGGCCATTCGCGTGTAAGCCAGTCTCTTAAAATCTGACATCGTATTTTGGGTGAATCTGAATTAAATGCGGTTATTACTTGCGAGTTCGCCCTGTAATTAAAATTCATGAGATTCAATTGATGTATATTTGAATAATTAGTTATCAATCCAACTGTTAGTATTGCGGTTAACACATGTTTGCTATTCAAATGCAACGTAATTGCGATAAGAAAGATTCCGATAGTAACCAAGCCTACAATGTAATTCATATAAACTTTACCAAGTATGTTGAGTTCATTTTGATATTTCGGAGTTATTGAAAAAAGTAGCGCGGTAAAAATCATTTGTAATCCAAGAAATACGGTGGCGATAAATGCATTGAAATAATTTAGCTTATGTCTCACTGTGTTCGATTTGAAAAGAGTTTTTTTAGCGAGAAAAAACATAGCGAACAAAGTTATCGTTGTTATTGCTATGTATAGAGCACTTGTTTGAAAATTGTATGCTCCAATTTTGATTGTAAGCGGGATTGTACTGAGGGGGAAATAGCCATAAATTTGAATAAAAAATGTTCTAATGACCTTATAATTCAGATCTACAGAGGTTCCATCGTAAGGATAGTCAACTGCTCGATTCAATATTTTCAGGAAAATAACAGTTAAAACTGGAATAACATTAAATATTCCGATTTCTAGAAGAAATTTAGAAGAACTAATTTTTTTGGTTTTTAGTAGATAGGCTGAAATTATGAATATTGTTGGGATTAATACAAGATTCATTTCATAGAAAAATAGAGTGGCCATGAGAACAAAGAATGTAACTACATAGTTTTTAATATGATTTTTATCTCTTAATTTCAAATAATTAAGGATGAAGACAAGCAAGAGAATAGTGGAACCAATCCCCGTAACCGGATAACTTGTCACTGGATCATTGGACCAATTTCCATGTATCTGATAGGTGGATACGAAAACAAAAACAATAAGCACTCGTAAATAATTTTGATGGATTTTTTCTTTGAAAAGTTTGTTGGTGATTTTCAATGTTGTTTCCAGTAATATTATGAGGAGAAATATTTTTGTTAACTGATAGAATAAATAATGCCCTCCAAGGAATACTCCATCAAAAATCATCCATAAATACTGATACATCGCACCTATAAACATTCCAACTATTGAGATGTGCGTATTTAGTGTTGTTGTTAATCCCCATCGTATGGCATTAACAAACTTACCTTGGGTGTTATAAAATTGACTAAAAGGATTAATGAAGTCATCACCAACAAGCGGTGCAAAAACAAAACCATGGGACATTACGATGAAAGTTACCCATATTGCACTAATTGCAATAAAATTTTTCAGTTGAGTTTTCATTTAGAGTTGGTAGTGTTCAAAATAAGCAATTGTTTTTTCTAATCCTGCTTCCAGTGAAGTTTTAGGTTCCCAACCTAATAGATGTTTAGCGGTACTAATGTCTGGGCATCGCCGAGTTGGGTCATCGGAGGGTAGTTCTGCAAATTCGATTTTTGAGTTGCTTCTGGTTTGTGAAATTATTTTTTGAGCGAGCGACAACATTGTTATTTCGTTGGGATTTCCAATGTTTACAGGTGTAATTAACCCTGTTTTAAGTTGCATTATTTTTATCATTGCATCTATTAAGTCATCTACGTAACAAAAACTTCGCGATTGTTTTCCGTCTCCATAGACTGTTATATTTTTTCCCCTCAAAGCCTGTGTTACAAAGTTTGAGACAACCCGACCATCATCATCTCGCATTCCCGGTCCGTAAGTATTGAAGATTCTGACTACTCGCACATCTGTTTGGTATTTTCGGATATAGTCAAATGATAAAGTTTCGGCCGCGCGCTTTCCTTCGTCGTAGCATGCACGAATTCCAATTGGGTTTACATTTCCCCAGTAATTTTCATGTTGGGGCGATTCCAAAGGATCCCCATAAACTTCACTCGTTGATGCCTGCACAAGAGGAATTGAAAGTTTCTTGGCCAGTTGCAATGCGTTTTCCATTCCAAGAATACTTGTTAAGAATGTATAAATTGGATCTGATTGATAATGTATTGGCGAGGCAGGACAAGCTAAGTTAAAAATAGCATCAACATTAATCTGATATGGTTTACGGATATCCTGTTGAATAAATTCAAAATTAGGATATTCTGTTAATTTATCTATGTGTGATTTTCGTCCTGAAAACAGATTGTCCATCACAACAACTTTGTTTCCATCAGAAAGAAGTTTTTTTGCTAAATTGGAACCTAGGAACCCCGCGCCACCCGTAATGAGAAACTTTTCCATAGAATTACTATAACAAATTTGCGAAACTTCAGGTTTACATACAACATTTATGCTTATAATTAAAGGTGGTCCATGCAATAACGTTTGTTATTCCGACATTCAACTCTTTTTCATATATTGAACGAACAATCTCACAAATCAAAGTCGCTTGCTTAGAAGCAAATTTAGTAAATTACGAGATTGTCGTTATTGACGACGGATCCACTGACAGAACTGCATCGTTATTTGCAAATCTAAACGATCCACAATTGATTTATATTTTCCAAAACAACGCAGGAAGATTAAAGGCAAGAGAACGGGGAATATCTCTTGCGAAATATAACAATATTATTTTGATTGATAGCAGGATAGTTATTGACTTAAATGCAATAAAATATTTATTAGATTACTACTCGAAATCACCATTATTTAGTACATACGTTTCAACCGTTGTTTTCGATAGCCACGATTCCTTGATTGGATATTTCTGGGACGCATTAGCTCGGCTTGCCTGGTGGAAGTACTATATAAATCCAATCGATATTGAAATTACTTCGAAAAATTTTGACTTCGTTCCAAAAGGTACAACGATGGTAGCCAGCACAAAGATTATTCTTGAAAAAACTTATGCAAAAATCAATGAAATAGTGGAAGTTAATGCTAATACGAACGATGACACATTGCTATTCAGATTTATGATTGATTTTTCGAGAGTTCTTATATGTAAAGATTTTAGATGTTTCTACACTCCGAGGAAAAAGTTCGCAGATTTTGTTCAACATGTTTACCATAGGGGATCTGTGGCTAAAGGAGGTTACTTTGCGCCAAATACCATTGGAGTAAAATTTCTGTATTTTTTTCTCTTTTGTTTTTTTCTAAACATTGTCATTGCTTTTAATTCTGTAATTTTGGGAATTATAATCGCAAACGTTCCTGTATTATCAATCTTTCTATTTTCTCTCAAGATAAATGGGTTAAGAAGAACCCTGAGTTTAGTTGTTTACACTCCTATTTTTGTTCCTGTATATTTTCTCGCACTCAGTAAATCCTTAATTCGAAATATGGTTGATAAATGAAATCCATTGTTTTTTTGGTTGGCACAACAGCTGAAGTCATCAAGTGTGCACCAGTTTGGAATAGATTGAGCCTCAGTAGTACGCCCTACGAAATTTGGACTACAGGGCAGCATCAAGGTGAATTAATTCCACTTATTCGTGAACTACTCTCAAATTTCATACAAGTAAGAGAAATCAGTACTGGATACAAAAAGAGAAAATTTAAAAATAAGTTTGAGGCATTTTACTGGTTTGTTTCTTCATTTCCGAAGATTTATTCATCGTTAAGGAAAGAAAAAGTGGGGTTAGTAGTAATTCACGGGGATACTTTAACTGCATTGCTAGGAGCTTTTGCCGCTTATTTGTCAAAAGTAGACTCCATACATTTGGAGGCTGGTTTGCGGAGCGGTAGCATCTTGGATCCATTTCCTGAAGAAATTACAAGACGGCTTATATCCAGAGTTGCTTCTTACCATTTAGTGCCGGGAGATCAATATGTTCAAAATTTGACTAAAAAAGGCGTAAAAAATGATTCTATTTTGTCGACTAAGTACAACACGTCCTTAGATAATTCTTTGATTAATGACTCCTTAATTTTAAAACCAGCTTGCGCGATAATCACTTTGCATCGTAATGAAATTTATAGCAGGTCACAGGAGATACTTTTTTTGCTAAAAAGTATTAATGTTTATTCTAAGGTGCCGATTGTAGTATTTGGAGATGCTAGAAGTTTTCAATTTCTTAAAAATTTGCGTCCTGTAGATTCGAGCAACATTAAGTTTCTGAATAAAGTAACCTACATTGAATTTTTGAAATATTTAAGAGCTGCTGAATTTATCATCACGGATAGCGGTGGCTTGCAGGAGGAGGCGGCATATTTAGGGATTCCTTGCTTAATTCTTAGAAATTTTACAGAACGTGATGATGGGTTGAATGAAAATACTATTATTTCTAATTTTAACTCTGATATAACTTTAAATTTCATTCGTAAATATAAAGAATTCAAACGTCCAAAGCAAGTAATTTATGAAAATGCTTCGTCAATTGCGGCGAACTTCATTACGGGGAGAGCGAGTATTTAATGAATTTACATCTTGTCATACCAGCATTCGCAGAGGAGGACAAAATAAATCAGACTCTTAATGATATAAGTTTATTGCTAAGGAATGCAAAAATTAGTTATTTTATAACCGTCTGTGACGATTATTCTCCTAATGAATTAACGAAGTTTGTGAGTTTTCGTGGAAATCCAAATGTTAATGTTGTCAGACTTCCAAGCAAGCAAGGCAAAGGTGCTGCGATCAAATTCGCATTAGCATCTCAACCTTTCGATTTTGACACTTACGGATACATAGATGCTGACAATAATATCGAATGTCGTGCGCTTCTGGATTGCTATCGCCAGGTGCACTCTGGAGAATATGATTTGGCTGCAGGTAGTAAATTTCATCGAGATTCAAAAGTTGAATATCCTTTAACTAGAAAATTTCTAAGTTACTTATTCAGGTTTTATGTGAAGCTCATATTAAATTTAAAATTTGAAGATACTCAAACTGGTTTGAAGGTTTTTTCTCCATTTGTTCTAGAGAAAGCTGCTTTAAAAACTAAGACAGATTCTTTCTCTTTTGATGTTGAGTTTTTATTGCGCGCTAAACGACATAATGCGTCAATTATTTTCATGCCTATCACCCTCAATAAGCAAATTTCGTCCACGATCAACTTGAGGAATTCTCTTACTTCTGTCACGGATATTTTGACAATCAAAAAAAATATTCGAGAAGTTTGCTAGCGGTATCTTTGTGGATTTAAAATTTCTTTTTTCTAATTTAGCAAGTAGCATCAATAAAATTTTACCGAAATATTGGAATATACCAAGAATCTTAGTTTTTCAAACTACTGAGAAATTTGGCGCTCATAGTGGTTTGGTTCGAGCAAGACGATATGGTGTAAATTTTTCATTGAATTTGTCAGATTATTTGCATCGAAAGATATTTCTTTATGCATACGAGAATCGAGAAATTCGTTATATTCAAAGTAATGTGGAAGTTAAATCGATAGCTCTGGATATAGGAGCCAATTTAGGTTTGTATTCATTTCTGCTAACTCAAAAATCTTTTGGTGATCAGGCTTGTGTTTATTCTTTTGAACCTGTGCCGAGTTCATTCCAACTCTTAAATGAAAATGTTAAATTAAACGATTTTGAAAAAAATATAAGGGCGCAGATGTGTGGATTGGCCAATAAGGATTTTAAAGCTTATTTTTCGAATTCAGATTCTAAGCATAGTCAACTTTCCTCTGGTAATTTTCACCTTTCGGTTGATCAGCTTGATGGGGTCTCTATAAATCCAAAGGTTGAGGTTGAGATTTTTCATCCAAGAAAATTTTTTAGCGATGAAGTATTTTTTGATTTCGTAAAAATTGATGTAGAAGGTATGGAATTGGAAGTTTTGAAAGGTTTCCAATTCTGGTTAGATAATTCTCAAATTGAAATGTTGATGGTTGAAATGAATATTACACGAAGTGGATTTACATGGAATTCTCTTCAAATTAATAGTTTTCTCAAATCTAAAGGTTATTTTCCCCACAGGATTGATGGATTTGGGCGTTTACGCAAAATTACGGATATTTCCACAATTTTTTTGAAGATAAATAATATAAATCTTTTTTACAAAAAATTAAATTAGTTTTTTCAGTCTCAAAATTTAGAAAATTTTGTATTTAATCCAACCGCACGACGCCGTTAGGTGTCATAACGTGCACTGCAACGATTCCAGATTCACCTTCACTGGCTGAATCTGCAACCCATTCAACTTCAACATCTGAACCAATTGCTGCACGGAGTTCTGATCCAAGCCACTCTTCGATACGTGACTCATCGCCAGCGATTTCAACTTTAACAATCTTTGCAATTGCTTTTCCATCTGTTGATGGGTGATCAAGTGATAACCACTCAATAAAGA
>JACCDY011078009.1_pt1 | contig 10697 bp, 10 predicted proteins | sample 7446391 | NCBI WGS metagenome assembly JACCDY01 (sample SAMN15323451, study PRJNA562643) | freshwater metagenome | isolation source: river surface water | place: USA:Blue River Watershed | collected 2017-08-18
GCTTGGACCAAACAACCGGCTGAATTGAACGAGGAAGACTATAAAAAATTCTACCACGAGTTGTACCCAATGCAGTTTGAAGAGCCGTTATTCAACATTCATTTGAATGTAGATTATCCGTTCAACTTAACAGGAATTTTGTACTTCCCTAAATTGGGTTCGGATTTACAAATTCAGAAAGACAAAATCCAATTGTACCAAAACCAAGTGTTTGTTACGGATAATGTGGAAGGAATTGTACCTGAGTTTTTGACGATGTTAAAAGGAGTAATTGACTCACCAGACATTCCATTGAATGTTTCGCGTTCGGGTTTACAAGCGGATGCTGCGGTGAAGAAAATATCAAATTACATTACTCGTAAAGTAGCCGATAAACTAAAAGCTTTATTCAATGAGAATCGAGCCGATTTTGAACAAAAATGGAACGATATCAAAATTGTTTTGGAATACGGAATGCTGTCTGAAGATAAGTTCTATGAAAAAGCAGGCGCTTTTGTTTTGTACCCAACGGTAGATGACCAATACTTTACTTTGGACGAATTGAAAGAAAAGCTAAAGGAAAAACAAACCGATAAAAACGACAAATTAGTAATACTTTACGCTAGCAATAAAGAAGCCCAACACTCGTATATCGAAATTGCAAAAGAAAAAGGATACGAAGTCTTGTTATTGGATTCGCCAATTATTTCGCACCTGATCCAAAAGATTGAAGGTGATAATAGCGACCTTACTTTTGTACGTGTGGATTCAGACCATATTGATAATTTAATCAAAAAAGAAGACACTACTATTTCTAAATTATCAGACGAAGAACAAACGAGTTTGAAAACGGTAGTGGAAACTATTGTGCCAAAGCAAAACTATACGGTACAATTAGAGGCGTTAGATAGTCAATCGGCACCATTCATTATCACGCAACCGGAGTTCATGCGAAGAATGAAAGAAATGAGTCAAACCGGTGGCGGTATGTTTGGTATGGGTAATATGCCTGAAATGTACAACTTAGTGGTGAACACCAACTCTGATTTGGCAACGACTATTTTGAATACCGAAGACAAAACAGTTCAAGAAAGCTTAGTCAAACAAGCCTTAGACTTGGCTAAATTGTCTCAAAACTTATTGAAAGGAGAAGCCTTAACCGCTTTTGTGAAACGTAGTTTTGACATCTTAAAATAATACGAACTTCGTATAAAAGAAAAACCCTGCTAGATACTAGCAGGGTTTTTTATTTAGTTTCCTATAATTCCGGTTTCTTCTTTTTTATCCTTGTTCAATAAAATTGGGGTTTCTCTCGCCAATTTATTTTTAGTTGGAATCTTATAATTAATACTAAAACCAAAACGACGGGTATCCATTTTATTGCTTAACAACAATGGCGTATTGTAAGAGTTGAACACAAATCGGTTGGTGTTAAAAATATCATCTGCATTAATTGAAATCGACAATTGATCGTTCAAAAACTTTTTAGACAATGACAAATCAACTGTATTGTTGAATGGCTTGTTGGCAATAAAGTAATAGTAATTTCCTTTGGCAGTAATGTAACTAAAATTTGTAACGAACTTAATTTTACTTGGCAGTACTATTTGCGACATCAAATTGTACACCCAAAATCCTTTGGTTTCTATCGCAGGTATTTGATGAAGTTGGTAAGCCGCATAGACAAATAAAAAGTTCATTTCATCTGGATTGACATTCATTTTCATCGTTTCGGCTAGACCTTTGGTAAACAACATATAGGGAATTGGCATACCAATATTAAAATTATGCACTTTAATTTCCGCTACGTTTTCGAAGGTATTAACCAAAATGTTTGAATTTAAACGAACGCGTTGTATCACTTGATTCTTAGCCGAACTCACAGAATAGCCAATAAATGCATAATCATAAGCACTCAACTTCACTTCATAGTTATCAAAAATGGTAGGTTCCAAATTGGGATTTCCTTCATTGGTAAGATTTGGATTTTGATAACTCGTATTGTTTGGATTTAAGGCCGAAGTACTTGGCAAAGTAATTTTCTTATTGTAATTCAGATTAAAAAACACTGCCTTGTTAAAGTTATACTGTGCACTGGCATTTGGGAAAAATCGAAACTGATTGAATGGCGTCAAAGTAGTAGTATTTGTTTTTCCTGAAATACTATAATCTTCGGCTCTACCTCCCAAAATAAAACTCATACTTTTGAATTTGGTTTGCAACTCAAAATACCCAGCAGTGGTTTTTCTCTCGTAATCCAAATTGGTGACCCCTCTGTTTTGAGTTTCGAAATATAAGGCTTCATGCAAACTTCCAAAACTTATTTTTCCTTCGTCAGAAAAAGCAATGGGTTGCGAATAATCAAATTTGAAGTTGTAGAATTTTTGGTCTGAGGAATTATCCAATACAGCCGTTGAATTTCCAAAAGAGTTCAATACAAAATCGTTTTGATTGCGATTAAAATTGAATCTAAAATCCAATTTTTTAGTTTTATCATCAAAACGTTTTTGATAGGTAGCTACTGCATCTTGTCTCCATCCTTTAGAATCTGAATTATCGTTAGTCGAAAAACCAGGACCGTTAGACAGTGTTGTACTTCCATTATTATTATAATTTAAATCATAGTTCAATAATAAACGGTCTTTTTTCAAATCAAAAGTTACTGCTGATTTTACAAAATTAGTTCTCCCAGTTCTATCGGAATCTGTATTTGAAATTGGGGTTTGGCTTCCTGAAACTTCTTTCAGAAAAGAACTCCACATTGCACTTTCTCTGTAGTTTTGCCCCATATTCAATTGCCATCCAAAGTATTTGTTTTTGGCATTCAATAAAACGCTATTGTTAACTCTCCATCGCAAATGATCATAAGATGTCACATTAGTGCTATTGGTATAGGTAGCACTCAAAAAGTTCTTTGCATTTTTATTGGTGATAATATTAAGAATTGCACCTCCTGAAGTGGCAGGAAATTCTGCTCCTGGCTGTGTTATAATTTCGATTTTTTCAATCGCATTGGCAGGCATTCCTTCTAGAAAACCATTCAATTCATTGGAGGAAATATTCAAAGGTCTTCCATCCATAAACACTTCTAATTGCTTCCCTTGGTACATCATTCCTGCTATATCTGAAGCGATTAAACCCGGTAATTTTTTCAATCCTTCTAAAACAGACCCAGAATTTAGACTTGGTTGATTAGCAAAATCAAAAATGGTTCGATCGGCGCGCTGCTCTATTGCTTTCTTGGTTTTTGTAATAGTCACTTCTTTAAGTTCTTCTGCTTTTTTAATGTTCTCTTGGGCAGCAAGATGGAGTAATGATCCGAAAAATAAAGCGGGTAAAATAAAAATCTTTTTCATTGTGATAATTTCGTTTGGTTCTTTAGACTAAAATCAGATCGTTTTGTTACAGTTGGATTGGAAGTTATTGGAAAAAAAATTAAAACTATGATAAAGAATACCGAACTTTGCCACCACAAACTATATTAATTGCATTATGACTATAGAAATTGGAACTCCTGCACTACTTTTCTCAGCAACCTCGTTAATTCTTTTAGCCTACACCAATCGATTCTTAACTATTGCTAGTATTATCCGTGGACTAAAAAAAGTATACAAAGAGAAAGAGAATAGCATGATTTTATTGGAAATCAAAAATCTGAATCTGCGCCTAACCTTAATTCGGTACATGCAAATGGCTGGAGTTTTATGCTTGTTTTTATCTGTTTTTGCCATGCTATTGTTGTTTTTTGACGAACCAGGAATCAGCATTTACTTCTTCGGATTGAGTTTATTGAGTTTGTTAATTTCGCTTGGTTTGTCGTTTTGGGAAATCAGTATTTCAGTCAATGCTTTGCGTTTGCATTTAAGTGACTTATCTGAAATGGATCGCAAACAAATTAACTAACTAGTTTGGAATCGTTATTTAAATCGGAGCCCGTTGTATTGGATTTACCTGATGCCGAGATTATCTATTACCCGCAGTTTTTTGACAAAGAACAGTCTGATTTGATCTATGCCGAATTACTTCAAGATATTGCTTGGCAACTAGATAACATTACAATCTTCGGCAAAACACATCCACAACCGCGATTGACTGCTTTGTATGGCAATGAAGGAAAGCCCTATTCCTATTCAAATATCAAGATGCAACCACATCCTTGGAATTCCCTTTTGCAAAAAATAAAATACTATATTGAGGAAACAACCGGCTGTCAATTTACCACCGTATTACTCAACCAATACCGAAACGGAAAAGACAGTAACGGTTGGCATGCCGATAACGAAAAAGAATTAGGAACCAACCCAACTATTGCCTCGCTAAGTTTTGGTTCGGAACGGGTTTTTCAGCTCAAACACAATTCAATAGCTGATGCTAAAAAGAGTATTGTTTTAGAACACGGCAGTCTTTTATTAATGAAAGGAAGCACCCAACATTTTTGGAAACACCAAATTCCAAAAACGGCTAAACCCATTGGAACAAGAATTAACTTAACTTTTCGCTCCATTAAATAATTGTTTATATTTGGATTCAAATCGTTCCATTATGCAAACCATTATTGATTATTTTTCGACCATACCTTCTTCACACAGAAGCTTAATTTTAGTAGGAGGAATCACTATTTTCTGGCTGATTGAAAATGCCTTTCCATTGTTTAATTTCAAGTACAAAAGATGGCATCATGCCGGGATTAATATCTTTTTTACACTCACTACCATAATAGTCAATTTCTGTTTGGCTTTTATTTTATTAAATGTAGCCGATTGGGCCTATCAAAATAATTTTGGAATATTACAATGGCTTCCTGAGATGCCAATAGCTGCCTATACAATTATTGGTTTATTACTATTAGATTTAATTGGGGCTTACTTAGTACATCTGGTAGAACACAAAGTAAAATTCCTTTGGGGTTTTCATTTGATTCATCATACTGACACTTGGATTGACACCACATCAGCTAATCGACACCATCCTGGTGAAAGTGTGATTCGATTTGTATTTACAACCTTAGGTGTGGTGCTTGTTGGAAGTCCGATGTGGCTGGTGTTTTTATACCAAACCTTATCGGTTGTTGCCACGCAATTCAATCATGCCAATATTGCCTTGCCTAAAAAAGTAGATTTATTTTTGAGTTATTTCATTGTTTCGCCAGACATGCACAAAGTGCATCATCATTATGTAATGCCTTATACCGATAGTAATTACGGAAATATCTTTTCGATTTGGGATCGATTATTTGGTACTTTTAAGGTGCTTCCAAGAGAAGAAATTGTCTATGGTGTCGATACACATATGCATCCCGAAGAACATAATGAATTGAAGAATTTATTAAAAATACCTTTTCAGAAAAAAAAGTAAAGTACGACTATTGAACTAATTATTTTTTTTATTAATATTGATAACTGATTTTAAATCAAGCTGTAGTAACGTTTAACAAATTAAAACTATTTGAATTATTTTCATCCAATGAAAAAGAGTAGCCGTAAAGAATTAAATTGGGAAGAGACGGAAAAATTGATGACGTTGGCCCTAGAAGAAAGAAACCCTTTTGAAATTATTAAAAAAGAATTTGGCTTAGTAGAAAAAGAGGTTTTAGAAATTATGAAAAAGAAAATGCCCGCAGAAAAATTCGAAATGTGGAAAAAGAAAGCGGCAGCCAACAAACCCAAACCAAAACCGGTAAAAATTGATGATTTTGACGACGAATTGGATGGCAAATATTACATCAAAAATAAATTAGACTAATATGAAAAACTCCTGAATAAACGGGAGTTTTTTTATTCGATAACCAAACTATGAAAAAATTACTTTATATACTCATATTGATTGCATCGTCAGCTGCTTTTTCGCAAAACAACCCACTATTTAAAACAGAAAACATTGCTATAAATTCACTGATAAATGGGACTTTGTATACTCCATTAAAGCAAAATAACGCAACTAAGCTAGTCATCCTCATAGCAGGATCAGGTCCAACCAATAGAGATGGAAATCAAATTGGACTGACTAACAATTCTTTAAAATTGTTAGCGGAATCTTTAGTCAATAATGGCATTGCCGTTTACAGTTATGACAAACGTATTTTTGCTCAAATGGCTTCTGGAAAATTAGATGAAGCTAGCCTTACCTTTGATAACTTTATAGATGATGCTAAAGCAGTAATACTCTATTTTAAAAATCAAAAAAAATACCACTCCATTACTGTTGCTGGACACAGCGAAGGAGCCTTAATTGGAATGGTAGCGGCTAATGGAAATGCCGATGCCTATATCTCAATAGCTGGAGCCGGTCGTCCTATAGATGAAGTACTTTTGGAACAAATTGAAAAACAAGCTCCTTTTCTAAAAGAAGAAGTAGAAAAAAGCTTAGCTACTTTAAAAAGCGGAAATACCTTCGAGTTAAAAAACCAAATGCTAGCTTCATTATTTAGATCGAGTGTGCAACCGTATATGATTTCGTGGATCAAATACAATCCGCAAAATGAAATCAAAAAATTACAGATTCCAAGTTTGTTAATTAACGGCGACAAAGATATACAAGTGAGTGTGCAAGATGCACAACTATTGCAACAAGCACAACCCAATGCCCAACTCCATATTATTCCCAACATGAATCACATATTCAAAGTAATTAAGGGAGACGATACCGAGAATAAAGCATCCTACACCAATCCCGAATTACCAATATGTGTAGAATTAACCTCAATTATTACTACTTTTATTCGTTCATTATAAAGTGTAACATTTATCTATAAAAGAATACTAACAACCCAATCCAAATAATTCAAAATGAAAAAATCAATAATTGCTCTTGCTTTAGTAGCTTTTCTTTGGAACAGCAATACAGTAAATGCACAAAAAAAATCAAATCCTGCTCAAGATATTAAAGTAGGTATCGACCTGGTAGATGTGAAAGACGATAAAGTAAAAGTAACCGTCCAAGCACCCAAAATCAAATCAGACAAAATTACGTACAGCATTCCTAAAATTGTTCCTGGTACCTATTCTGAGGATAATTACGGGAAAAACATTGAGGATCTAAAAGCTTTTGATGCTAAAGGAACCGCTTTAGCTGTTACCAAAACAGACGACAACACTTGGTCAATTTCAAATGCTAAAAATTTAGCAAAAATTACCTATTTAGTTAACGATACTTTTGACACCGAAAAAGGTGGAAGCTTTGGAACTGATATTTTTTCGCCTGCTGGAACTAATATTGAGGCTGGAAAAAACTTCATGATCAATACACATGGTTTTGTAGGCTATTTCCAAGACCAAAAAGACCTTCCGTATCAAGTTACCATCACACATCCCGAAACACTTTGGGGAGCTACGTCTATGATTGACTCTGATGCTAGTGCTACTAAAGACGTTTTCAATACACCGCGATATGCTGAATTAGTTGAAAACCCAATTATGTATGCTAAACCCGATTACACTACTTTCAATGTGAACGGAATGGACATTCAAATTGTAGTGTATTCCCCTTCAGGTAAAGTAACCGCTGAAAGCATCACACCTGAAATGAAAAAAATGATGACCGCTCAAAAAACCTTTTTAGGCAATATTAATTCAACTAAGAAGTACTCGGTTTTATTGTACTTGTCATCAATGCAACCTAATGATGCCAAAGGGTTTGGCGCATTGGAACACCCAACAGCTACCACAGTTGTATTACCAGAAATGATGCCTTTGGCTGAATTGCAAAAATCAATGATTGATGTCGTTTCGCATGAGTTTTTTCATATTCTAACGCCATTAACGGTTCATTCAAACGAAATTCAATACTTTGATTATAATACGCCAAAAATGTCACAACATTTATGGATGTACGAAGGGGTGACCGAATATTTTGCCAATTTGTTCCAAATCAACCAAGGATTAATTGATGAAACTGATTTTCTAAATCGAATTGCTGAGAAAATGGATCAGTCAAAATCGCTTAACGATACTATGCCGTTTACTACTATGAGTGCTAACGTATTGAAAAGTCCGTACAAAGAGCAATACTTAAATGTATACCAAAAAGGAGCGTTAATTGGAATGTGTATTGATATTATTATCCGCGAAAAAAGCAATGGCGAAAAAGGTATTTTGAATTTAATGCAACAATTATCGAAAGAATATGGTGTAACCAAAGCCTTTAATGACGAAGAGTTATTTGCTAAAATTACAGCTTTAACGTATCCTGAAGTGGGTGCGTTTTTAAGTACCTATGTTTCAGGGCCAACACCAATTCCTTACGAAACATTCCTCGCTAAAGTAGGAGTAACCAAAACGAAAGACAAAAAAGCGGGTAACGTTTTCTTAAAAGGACAATCGCCTTACATTACTGTTAATAAAGAATCCAAAGAAATTTTAGTACGACCTGATACTGAATTAATCGAGTTTTATACAAGTTTGGATCTTAGAGCCAAAGATATTATTATGGCTATTAACAACAAAGCCTATACTTTGGATAACATTTATGAAATGATTGGCGATAGTGAAAATTGGAAAGAAAATGACGCTATCACCATCAAAATTAAAAGAGACGGTAAAGAACAAATCATCACTGGAAAAGTTCATTTACCCTACGAAGAAATTGAAGGTTTGAAAGCCACAGAAACTTCAAAATCAAATCTTAAAAATGCCTGGATGAAAGGTTAAAAACAAATTAATTCCTCCAAAATCCCAATTTAGAAATAGATTGGGATTTTTTTTGGAATTCAATCTCGCTTTCCAACAATTTTCGTTATTTTGCGCCAAAATACAAATACACATGAAAAAATTTAGTATCGCTTTCATAGCCATTACACTACTATTCGCCTGTTCTGAAAAAAAATCAGAAAACAACCTGCACCTAACAGGGAACATTAAAGGTTTAAAAAAAGGGACCTTATATGTACAACGAGTTTCTAATAATAAATTAGTCGCATTAGATACAATTGCAATCGATGGAAACTCCAATTTTGAAACTAATATCAACTTACAATCACCTGAAATGCTTTATCTATTCTTAGACAGAGGTGTCAGTAATTCTTTAGATAATAATTTATTATTCTTTGCTGAACCAGGAGACATTAGTATCGAAACAAATCTAGAAAACTACATTGCTGATGCAAAAGTAACAGGGTCAAAAAATCAAGATTTATACTATGAGTACAAAAAAGTAGATAAGCGTTTTCAAGATGAAAGTTTAACTTTGATTGAGAAGAAATTCAATGCAATGAAAAATAAAAATGAAAGTGAACTTACAAGTATTGTTGCCAAACAAGAAACTAACATTAAAAGAAAATACTTGTATGCAACCAACTTTGCCATCAATAATAAAGACTATGAAGTAGCTCCTTATATAGCACTTTCAGAAATCTATGATATTAATTTAAAATATTTGGATACGATTCATAAATCCTTGTCACCAAAGGTTGCTCAATCACTTTACGGAAAGAAATTAACAGAGTATATTGCTTCAATCAAAAAGCAACAATAAAACAAACTATTCAAAATAAAAAAACCGTCAATTAATTTGACGGTTTTTTTATTGCCATTTAAGGCCATAAAAAAAACCACAACTTGCGTTGTGGTTTTTGGAGCCGGCGGAGGGACTCGAACCCACGACCTGCTGATTACAAATCAGCTGCTCTAGCCAACTGAGCTACGCTGGCAGCGTATAACGGGTGCAAATATAATTCTGAAATTTAATTTTCCAAAATAATTCAACACTTTTTTACCGTTTTTTTCGACTATAATTCGTTGATTTTAGCAATCAATTGATTAGCAGTTTGTTCCAATTCAACATTGATTTGTTTGAAGTGAGCTTTTTTGTTTTCAACATTTTTAGCGTTTACTTTTGTGATCAATACATCAAAAGCTGCAATAGCTTCATCAATCAAAGCATTCGTTTCTGGTGTTGGAACTCCTGAAGTAGAAATTTCAAACAAATAAACTGCTTCAATAATATCTCCTAAAACGTAGTTGATGTCTTTCTTTAAATTCTTAACGTTTGCCATTTTATTTTTTATTTTAATTTGCGTGGGCAAAAGTACACATAATCTTTCTATTCCTTGCTACGAAATGTAAATTTCTAAAATAGAAGTGTTTCCATCTACATGAAAAATAATTAAAGTAGCCGATGCCTTGCAAAGGAATACGAGATTTTTTTTATTGAGCAGCTATTTTTTTAACTGCTGCAAGTGCCTTTGAAAGGTGTTGACCTGCCAACATACTATTGAAAACCATTTGAATTATTCCATTCGCATCAATAACATAGGTTACTCTGCCTGGAAGCATTCCCAATAAAGCTGTTGGAACACCAAATAATTTCCTAATTTTTCTATTCGTATCCGACAAAAGCAAAAAAGGGAGTCGGTATTGTGAAGTAAATTTTTGGTGAGAAGCAAAATCATCGCCACTAACTCCTATCACCTCAGCCCCTAAATCTAAAAAATCTTCATATTGATCTCTAAAATTACAGGCTTGTGCGGTACATCCTGGCGTATTATCTTTAGGATAAAAATAAAGCACCAATGGTTTTTTTCCAATTATAGCTGCACTGTCAAAAACATTTCCGTTGGTATCTGTTGTCGTAAATTGCGGAACCTGATCTCCTTTTCCTAATGCCATTACTCTCCTTTATAGGTTACAAAATTACGAGGTGTTTCATATAAAACTACTTCCAAATCAAGGGCAGCTGGAATTCTTTTTCTCATTTTATTCCAAATTACCACCACAATATTTTCA
>JACCDY010087522.1_pt1 | contig 10694 bp, 12 predicted proteins | sample 7446391 | NCBI WGS metagenome assembly JACCDY01 (sample SAMN15323451, study PRJNA562643) | freshwater metagenome | isolation source: river surface water | place: USA:Blue River Watershed | collected 2017-08-18
GAGTACTATTTATTTACATCTGTCCCGAAGGACTTGATGCTTTCACTTAGTACCCACAATTATCGGTTGACTAATTTTTAAAGAGGGCTGACTTGTTTCGTATTTCTTAAAAACATTCAGCAGAGAGGTGAGACTTTATCCTACTCATTTGGGTCTGTCAACACCTTTCGTAGTCTTTTTCTTAAAAAAGATGAAATTTTTTCTTACTTTTTAAATAAACCCTTTAAAAACAAGGGTTTGATGTTTAAAAATATTTTTAACTTTTTTTCAAAATATTTGGTTTTTTATGGATCTTGCCAAGATATGGGGGTTGGCTAGAGATGTTTTTTGCTAATTTGCCATCATTTTTTTGCTACTACTGTATGACCTAGGGAAAACCCTGTGAATTTTGATGATTTCTGCTAATATATTGCTATGCACAATAAATTAGCAAACAGTCACTCACCCAGCAAGCCCTATGTGGCAAGCCTGGTGGTGCCTGTTCGTGAATTACATGCCGGCCATAGAGAGCTTATTCTGAAGCATCTTTTACTACTAAGTGAAGAGGATCGACGCCTACGCTTTGGCACCCAAACACCTGACGAGGTAATTCATCACTATGTTGAGGGCCTTGATTTCACAAGAGATACGCTGTTTGGCAGCTTTGATGCACAGCTCAATCTGATCGGCATGGCGCATTTGGCCTATCTACCTAAAGCTAAGGGTCGGCCACTAGCTGCTGAGTTTGGGGTATCAGTGCTTCCTGATGGCCGCGGACAGGGTATAGGCACAGCCTTACTGGCGCGCGCTTCCGTTCACTCGCGCAATACTCGTGTCGAAACTTTGTTTGTGCATTGCCTGGCAAATAATAGGGCAATGATGCATCTGGCTCAAAAGGCCGGCATGCGTGTTGAATACGCTTATGGTGATGCTGATGCTTACTTGAAATTGCCGCCCGCGAATCCAGGCACGATTGTTGAAGAAGCCGCCAATGAGCAATGGGCTGACTTTGACTATGCGCTTAAAGAAAATCTTAAGCGTTCGAATGATGCGTGGTCTTGGTTTCTAGGCAAGCCTGTCGTTCGCCCAACCTAATTTGCGCTAGGCGCTCCGCGCAAAACCCAACTCGCCAATAAAGATACATCGGCATCGCTTAACTTCGCATTTGCCGGCATTGGTACAACGCCCCAAGATCCCGAGCCACCTTTAATAATTTTATTTTTTAGAAATACCATTGCGCCGGGATCATTCGCATATTTTTTGGCAACTGCCTGAAAGCCAGGTCCCACAATTTTTTTATCTACAGCATGACATCCCATGCAAGCATTTTGTTTAGCAACGGTCATCGCTTTTGCGTCATCTGCAGACGCAGAAACACTGAACGAACAAAATGAAAGAAGGGCGGTAAACAAAAAAAGTTTCACATCAGATCTCAAAAATAATTTTGCTGACTCGCCACACAAACAACTTACTGCTTCGGAGCAGAATTAGGTTGTGACTCGTCCGCCTTGCCTTGTTTTTCTAAGCGTGTTTTTTCTGCATCAGAAATAATATCGAAGTAGGCATAAACGTCTTTCACGCCATCAATATTGCTTGTTACTTTTTTAGCAATTGCTGCTTCATTCTGCGTCAGGATTCCCATCAAGTAGACGCTGCTACCTTCAGCAACAATCGCCATTGAATTGGATGGCAACTTGTCCGTAAAAATCATTTGGGTTTTTATTTTTGATTCGAGGAACGTATCATTAGCGCGAGCTGTATAGGTGCTGTTTGGCCCAATGACTAATTCATTAAAGACGGAACGTGCGTTCTTCATTGCCTTTACATAGGCGCCGGCCTGGCCTTTAATGTCGGCATCTTTCGCTTCACCAGTCAACAATACCTTTTGATTGAATGAGGTCACGTTGATATGCGCATCATCGCCATAGCGCTTAACTAGAGCGTTGCCAGCCTCAAGCTCAATACCCTTATCAATTGCCTGTACAGCTGGCGTGCGACGATCAGCCATGACACTGGCACCCGCCACAACACCACCAACAGCCAACACCCCACAACCAGATAAGAATGATGAAATCAACATTACAGCAAGTAGTTTGATGGTGAGTGTATTTCGCATATACGAACTTTCTAATTGGTGAATCTATTAATCAAGCAATAAATGGTCTACGCCATCACATAGGGCATGCAGCAAAACTAAATGTGTTTCTTGAATGCGAGCAGTACGAGTGGAGGGCGCACATAAATGGACATCATCTGCATCCAATAAGCTTGCGATTTTTCCACCGCCATTACCAGTCAAGGCAATAATTTTTATCCCCATCTTTTTTGCGGCCTCAATTGCCTTAACAACGTTTTTTGAATTTCCTGAGGTGGAGATGCCGATCAAGATGTCGCCTTTTTTTCCAAGGCCGCGCACTTGCTTACTAAAGATCTCGTCATAGCTGTAGTCGTTTCCTACCGCAGTCAATATTGAGGTATCGGTTGTTAATGCAATCGCGGCTAACTCTTGTCGCTCTCTCTCAAAGCGACCAATCAGCTCAGCAGCAAAATGTTGCGCATCCGCGGCGGACCCGCCATTGCCACAAGCCATTACTTTTCCGCCGGCACGCAGACAATCTGTCATAGCGACTATGCCGCGCGCAACTTGCTGAGGAAGTATTTTTTCGGCCGCTTGCTTTACAGCAATGCTATCCAAGAAATGTTGGGACGCGCGAGCGCGTAAACGTTCGAGGGTATCTTTATCCATCACATTATTATGCGCCAAAGTAGGCACAAGTTGTCTATGCTGCCCCCGAATTCAAAAGGGACGTATGCTCTTACTTGTTGATATCTCTTTCGCTAAAGATTGCCCCATGGAATTAAGCTCCTTTGACTTTTTAAAACAGCAGGATCTACCAGCTGGGGCCTTATATATGGTTGCCACCCCCATTGGCAATATGGGAGACATTACATTGCGTGCACTGCACGTACTTAATTCCGTAGATGGCATTGCCTGTGAAGACACCAGGCATAGCGCGCCCCTGCTTCAGCACTTTGGCATTCATAAGAAGTGTGTCGCACTGCATGAGCACAATGAGATTGCCGGTGCTCAAAACATCATTCAACACCTTTCCCAAAATGAACGCTGGGCCTACATTTCGGATGCGGGTACCCCAGGCGTTTCTGATCCGGGCGCAAGACTAGTCAATGCCGTTCAAAAAGCCGGCTTTCGAGTTATTCCCATTCCGGGTGCTAGCGCGGTGTCATCCGCAATTTCCGCTAGCGGCTCAGTCATGCTGTCCTCAGAGGGTCGCTTTCAGTTTCTCGGCTTTTGGCCAAATAAGGCAAAAGAGCGCGGCGCCCTGATTCAAGACATGCGCAGCAATTCAAAAACGAGCATCTTTTTTGAATCACCACATCAAATACACGACACACTAATAATGCTCAGTAAAGAACTCGAGCCCGAGCGACAAGTGCTCGTAGGCAGAGAGCTCACCAAAAAATTTGAGCAGCTAGTCACGCTCAACGCTGCAGATATTCCGGAATGGCTTGAGAAGGCAGAGAGCCTAAAGGGTGAATTTATTATTTTGGTATCAGGTCGCCAAACTGGCTCAGATGAGACCCCGGAACATTCAGCGCTGTTGTTATGGGCTAATGCATTAAGCCCATATTTAGGTAGCAAAGAGATTGCCGCTGTGCTTGCTCAAGCACTTGGGATTAGCAAAAAGGATGCTTACCAAGTAGCGCTCGATGCTAAAGACCAAAACGAAGAGCAATAAAAAAGCTGGCATATAGCCAGCTTTTCTAAATGTGCTGAGAATTATTTAGCAGCGGGGGCGGCTTCCTTGGTTTCCGCTGACGCGCTGGCATCTTTGAAATTCAATTGCGCTACAGGCTTAATGAGCTGCTCAGCAGAAGCTTCCGAATCCGCGCGCTTGCCATTGTTTACAAACACCATTAATAAAAGAATGATGATCAGGGGCACAAAAAAGCTGGCAAACACCATGATGATCAATTGTTTGGGAGACTTAATTAGACTGCCGTGTGCTTCGCTCATAGGACTTTTATCGTTAGACGGGTTGTAGGGTGTTACTTTGCACTAATTATAACGAGACCGCGGGAGATATAGGCACTTACAATAGCGTAGTTAGCGAATTCCTTACTGGCGCCCGTAGCTCAGTGGATAGAGTATTGGCCTCCGAAGCCAAGGGTCGCAGGTTCGATTCCTGCCGGGCGCACCAAATCAGGGGGGTTTTTGACCTACATCATGCGTAAATTCGTGAAAAAGGCTATCATTTGCACCTAACTTATTGATTCTTATCATGTCAAATCATCTAAATCCTGCACTCTCTGAACCATCTATGGCCAATCCTTTGGCTCCTGATCTTCCATTGCCGCACCGAAAAGTTATTCGTAGCTGGCTAATCCCAATGGCTCAGGGAGAGACTGTAAAAGCAATCGCACTATTAGTTCTAGATGCTGTTTTGTGGCTTTCATGCATTGCCGGGACTATTTTTATCGAAAGCATCATCATCAAGATCGTCTTGGGCTTAGTTGCTGGTTTTGTTACAGGACGCATTTTCATTTTAGGTCATGATGCCTGCCACCAAAGCTACACACCACACCGTGAACTCAACAAAGTCTTGGGTCGCATTGCCTTCTTGCCGTCCTTAACGCCCTATAGCTTATGGGATGTAGGTCATAACGTGGTTCACCATGGTCAAACTAACCTTAAGGGCTTTGACTTTGTCTGGGCTCCGCTATCGAAGGCTGAGTTTGACGCTTTGCCTGCGTGGCGCAAGGCCTTAGAGCGCCTTTACCGTAGCGGTTGGGGCCCAGTCTTCTATTACCTCATTGAGATTTGGTGGAGACGCGAGTACTTCCCAAATGCGAAGAACAAACCGGGTGATCGCCCAATTTTCCTGAAGGACAATTTGTTGGTAACTGGCTTTGCCATTATCTGGATCGCTTGCATCATAGCTGGCGCGCTTGCCACTGGCCAATCCGTTTGGCTTGGCCTAATTACCGGCTTTGCTGTTCCGTTCTTGTTCTGGAACGGCATGATTGGTTTTGTGGTCTATGTTCACCATACACATCCAAAAGTTTCTTGGTACGACAAGAAGTCCGAGTGGTTACGCGCCCAGCCTTTTGTATCTACCACGGTGCATTTAACATTTAATTGGATTTGGGGCTCTTTAATGCACCACATCATGGAGCATACCGCCCACCACGTGGACATGAGCGTTCCCCTATATCGCCTCCAGGAAGCCCAAAATACTCTTGAAACTATCCTTCCAGAGCGTATTTTTGTACAAAAATTCTCCTGGGCCTGGTATTTCGATACTGCTCGTAAATGCAAGCTCTACGACTTCGAAAACAAGGCTTGGCTTGATTTCGACGGCAATAAAACGGCCGATTCGGTCAGAGTCGTCCTTAGCCCTGCCCCAGCGGGACAAAACGGGTAAAATAGATCTTCTGTAAAAGATTTGGATTACCCGGATTGCCCATGACTACCTCGACTCCAGCTGCTCCCCAAGAAACCTCTCAGAGCCTAAAGTTTTGCTCTTCTTGCAGTCGCGAAAAGCGTCTGGAAGGTGGCACCTGGATTCCGACAAGCAACCGGAAGCAACGCTGGATTTGCGCAAGCTGTTTATACAATCGTACACACCGTACCGGTTCAGCAAAAACCTAATTTCTTAATTCGGCTTCACCAACTCAGGCTTGATCAATCTCCAACATAGGGATTTGTTTTGCGTTCTTGACCAAACGTCGACATAGGTCCGTGACCAGGAACAAACTGCACGTCATCTCCTAATGGCCATAATTTTGTCTTAATCGCATGAATTAAATCTGCGTGATTGCCGCGCGGAAAATCGGTTCTTCCAATAGAGCCGGCAAAAAGTACATCACCCACCAAAGCTAAACGATCCTCTTTATCAAAAAAGACGACATGCCCTGGCGTATGGCCGGGACAGTGCAGCACCTCCAGATCAACTTTGCCAACCTGTACATGATCACCATCTTCCAACCAGCGCGTTGGCACAAAAGCTTTTGCATGACCAAATCCAAAACGGACAGTTTGTTCAGGCAATTGATCTAGCCAAAACTGCTCAGCAATTTGTGGGCCCTCAATAGGCACGCCTAGTTGATCAGCTAAGTCCTTGGCTGCAGCACAATGATCAAGATGGCCGTGAGTTAACAAAATCTTTTTAACGGTACCGCCCATTTGCCCAACAGCATCCAAGATCTTATCTATATCACCGCCCGGATCAACTATTGCTGCATCACCTGTTTCTTGGCAAACCAAGACTGAACAATTTTGCTCGAATGGTGTAACGGGAACAATTCCTAATTTGATCGGCATAAATAAAAACGCTTAAAGTAAATGGCTACTAGTTTATGGCAAAGACGCTAGAATATATCTCACAGGATAGACAATGAAAACTCAAGACACATTTAAATTTGCAGAAACGCATGAGTGGGCCAGCATCGAAGATGATGGGCTAGCGTGGGTAGGCATTAGCAATCATGCGCAAGAAGCATTGGGTGATGTCATGTTTTTTCAAGCACCAGAAATTGGCCGACAAGTGAAGCAGGGTGAGGCAATCGCTGCAATTGAGTCCGTTAAGGCTGCGAGCGATATTCATGCGCCTATTAGCGGCGAAATCGTTGCCCTCAACGAAGAGATGGATACCAGCCCTGAAGTGGTAAATGAAAAACCTTATGCAGTTTGGCTATTTAAAATTAAACCAGCATCACCGGAATCGCTGAGCATTGATCTCAACTCTTTGATGCCTCTGACGCAATATGAATCTGGTCCTGGCGCTTAAATAGCAATCGGATCGCGCTCTACCAGCCAACGAATGCGCGATGTCTTACTGATTCTTCCGGTGGAATCTTGACGCAACTCTTGATCAATGACTTCAAGCGCCTCTTGTAGAGTCTTACGATTACCCGATTCAATTAGCAATTGCGCGCGCTCTGAACCAGCAACCCTCATTACTGGCTTGGGTACAGGGTCGTAAACCTTCAGCTCTTTTGTAACCATGCCCCTACTTTTCATGCGAGCCTTCAGTTCATTCAAAAACTGAATTGCCTTATCTAGGCTTTTACCCTCGGCGTGAATGAGGGCCTGATAAGAGTAAGGCGGTAACTTTGCCTCCTCGCGCTCACCACCTGTAAATGCTAAAAATCCATCGACGTCATGTCTTAATAAATACTGAAATACTGGCGACTCAGGGTACTGTGTCTCGATATAAATATCGCCGCCAGTTTCGCCAAGAGCGCCAGATCTTCCAGCGCGCCCAGCCACTTGAACTAACTGCGCGAATAATCTCTCTGCTGCCCTAAAGTCTGCTGAATAGAGTCGACTATCTGCGTCCAATACCGCAACCAGCCCAATGTTCTGATAGTCATGCCCCTTGGCAATCATTTGGGTACCAACAACAATATCTACATTGCCATTATGTATCTCTTGAAAAAGTAATTCAGCCCCCTTGCTCTTTCTACTAGAGTCCGTATCTACACGCAACACTCTTGCGTCAGGCCACATTTCTTCGATAGCGTCTTCTAACTTTTGCGTCCCATGGCCGAGTGTTTTTAAGTCGGCATTTCCGCAATCTGGGCAAAACTGTGGGATTGGCTTTACTAAACCACAATGATGACAGCTTAATACCGAGCGTCTTCCCAATGCTCCCGCTTTATGCATCACAGTATAGGTTGAGCATTGAGTACATTTTGATAACCAATTACATGCCGAGCAACTCAATACTGGAGCATAGCCACGGCGATTAATCAAAATGAGGCTCTGTTTTTTTTCTGCTAATGTTTTGGTAATGGCATTCGCAAGTGTTTTAGTAATGAGGCTCTTTTGCTTGGGGGCACCATGATCACCCGGACTAAATTGATTTTGTGGGTCGCGCGTATTGATTAAATGTACCTTGGGCAGGCTTGCGCCCTGTGCACGTTGATCCAATCGAATATATTCATAGCGGCCTGATTGAGCGGCTATCCAAGTTTCTAGTGAGGGCGTTGCTGAAGACAGGAGGATAGGAATCTTTTGATCATGCGCACGCCATATTGCCAAATCTCTTGCGGAGTAACGCGTTCCATCTTGCTGCTTATACGACGGGTCATGCTCTTCATCTACTACGATAGCGCGTAAGTTTGGCATTGGGGTTAAAGCTGCCAAGCGCGTTCCTAAAATAATCTGCGCCTTGCCGGTCATTGCTTCATACCAAGCAATGCCTCTTTTCTTTTCGCTAACGCCACTATGTAATACCGCCATTTTTTTATTCGGAAAGTAGGCTTTGACACGTCTCTCTAGTTGCGGCGTTAAATTAATTTCCGGTACCAACACAAGTACTTGAGCGCTTTCATCACTCAGGATGCTTGATAGCCAATTCAGGAATACCGCAGTTTTACCGCTTCCTGTTTGACCCTGCAATAAGATCACTCTAAATTGATTTTCTTTTTTACTCTCTGCCAACAACTCTTGCAAAGCAATCTTTTGATTTGGGTTCAGTTGATCTAGCGTGATCAATCCCTCCGCCACCACATCTATTTTTTTCTTATTTTTTTGTTCCGCTGACTCAATTTTTTCGGGAATTTTTTCCCAGTTATCCGCCTTTTTCCACATCTGCGGAATAACTGGCAAGATGGTTTCACCAAGCGCATGGATGTAATACTGACTGGCAAAATTCATCAGTCGCAGTAGTGCCGGATCAAAGGCTGGAAGTGGGGCAAGCCGCTCAACAGATTTAAGTTTTTCTATCTCATAATCGGAGTGATTACTCACTTTAATTACAAGCCCAACCTCCTTCCCCCTTGCAAAGGGGACTTCGACTACGCTGCCTATCTCCGGCAACCTGCCTAATTTTTCGGCATCCCATAGGTAATCAAAGCCCTGCGCTAAGGGCTTATCAATCACTACCTGAACAACAATGGGTTTAAGCGTCATTTTGCAAATTTTTCGCCCTATCCTGTGGATAAGTCTGTGGATATCATTTGTTCTTTAATATTTCTGTAGCCATTTTATCTGAGCATGATCTTGTATCGAAAATAGGCATTTTGTTTATTTTCCATATTAATCAATGAGTTATGATCATTACTAAAGGTGAAAGTTTACAATTCTCTTGAATCTCACTGTATTTATGATTTTGCACATTTCTGTGCATAACTTTTGCCGAAATATTGGCTAAAGTTAGCAATTACTTTTGCTTATTGCACTGCCCGCAGGGCTTTTGACTTGGAGATTACCGCCTCAGAGAGGGCTGCCACGCTTTCAGGCGGGGTAAATTGATTAATGCCGTGACCCAGATTAAAGATATGCCCATCGAGCGAATGTAGTCCTGGCTTTAATGCAGGAGCACTAGCTAAGTCTTCCAAAAGACCTTGGGCAGCAGCAGCGATCTGCTTTGGCTCCGAGAACAAAATCAGTGGGTCTAGGTTTCCCTGCAAAGCCAAGGGCTTGTTAATTTCCAATAATTGCTTGCGGGCGCGACTCAAGCGCATAGTCCAGTCGATCGCAATGACATCTGCTCCAACCTGAGCCATATCATTCAACCAAATGCCGCCGCCCTTTGTGAACATAATTACCGGGATCTTACGACCCTCATATTCACGTGGAAGCAATGCAATCACTTTTTGCATGGCTGCTAAAGACATACGTTGATACCAGCCATCAGGAAGCAAACCTCCCCATGTATCAAAAATCATGAGTGCCTGTGCCCCGGCTTTTACTTGCTCAATTAAATAAGCGGCAACCGACTGCACATTAATCTCAAGAATATGCTCGAGCAAGTCAGGGCGGCTAAACATCATGGTTTTAGCATGACGGAAATCATCGGAACCAGATCCATCAATCATGTAGCAAGCCAATGTCCACGGACTTCCAGAGAAACCGATTAAAGGAACCCGCTGCTTACCATCTTGAATTAATGCTTTACGAATTTCAGAGACAGCATCAAAAACATAGTTGAGCTGATCCATATCTGCAACACGTAATTTTTTTACCGCTTCTTCTGTGCGAAGGGGATGATCAAAACTAGGCCCTTCGCCTGCTGTAAATTTCAGACCCAAACCCATTGCATCAGGAATGGTCAAAATATCTGAGAATAAAATTGCTGCGTCTAGCGGGTAGCGATCCAATGGCTGGAGCGTTACTTCAGTTGCATACGCTGGATTTTTTGCGAGACCAAGAAAGCTTCCAGCTCTTGCACGAGTTGCGTTGTACTCTGGTAGATAGCGACCTGCTTGGCGCATGAGCCAAAGCGGTGTTTGATCAACCGCTTCGCCCAAGCAGGCTTTTAAAAACCGATCATTTAACAACAAGGAGATGACCGGCTCTTACTTTTTACGACGGAAACGAGCTATTGCAGCAAGTTGTGCTGCTGCCATTGCAAACTCTGACTGAGCCAATGCCAAATCAAAGTCAGTGCCACGATTCTGCATTGCTTCTTCTGCGCGCTTCTTGGCTTCATTGGCCTTAGCTTCATCTAAATCATGACCACGAATGGCAGTGTCTGCCAACACAGTGACATGATCAGGCTGAACTTCTAAATAGCCACCTGCAACGAATACAAACTCTTCATCACCATCAGCTTTTTCAATACGAACTTAGCCTGGACGAATGCGTGTAATCAAAGGAGTGTGGCCGCGCAAAATACCGAGCTCACCATTTTCACCAGGAAGCGCAACAAACTTGGCTTCACCGCTGAAAATAGATTGCTCAGCAC
>JACCDY010134981.1_pt1 | contig 10694 bp, 14 predicted proteins | sample 7446391 | NCBI WGS metagenome assembly JACCDY01 (sample SAMN15323451, study PRJNA562643) | freshwater metagenome | isolation source: river surface water | place: USA:Blue River Watershed | collected 2017-08-18
CCTGGTGAGCGGGATACCGTGCACGCCGCGGGGCTTGGTCGGAGTCACCATCTCGTCCCAATTGAGGGACTTGAGGTGTGAGCTGGTCAGGCCGGTGCCCCACCAGGAACCTCGGAGTGAAGTCCAGTCCGTTTTGAACCCATTGATCTTGACCGGGGCGTTGATTCCTACAGGTGCCTGGGCCATCTATCTAACTCCTTTGACGTTTCAGCCACGTCTACACATGGCCCACCGTGTAACTCCCACTGTTAGCGCTCAATGCAAAACGCTCTGCAAACCACTGCCTGCACGCCCGCTAAGCCTGCCCGCTCACTAAGCCAGCGTCACGCCGATATCGATCGAATACACAAACCCGAGCCGGCTAAACAGTACGTCTAGCCGCAACTCTCCGGTATCCTTCGCAGAGTAGTCCCGGCGCGCGGTGACAGTCTTGAGCGGAGCGCCTGAGCTGTCTGTGTCCGGCAGTCGGTTCGCGGAGGGTCGCCCGTCGGTCTTTGGCTTGAACAAGAACGCCTCGATGGGGGCCGTGACGGTGCTCTCGATAATCGCTTGCTGCGCGACGGTGATAGCGCCCTTGGGCACAACGCCATTACCTTCCGCAACAGAGATGGTCTCAATCGTGTCCAAAGTGAAAGGGAACGAAGCGAGCTTGGCGATGCGCCCGACCTGACATGCCAGTGACACCCACGGCTCCTGGGTATAAGCCGGGTCAACAGGGTCCGCGGTGGTAGCAGCGCCAGAGAAGTAGATCCCACCCGGCGCTTCACGGTAGCTCTGCGTGCAGATAAACTTGTCCGCTAGGCCGGGATTCACCCGTTCATCGTGGCTCGCACCGGTCACGTTGCGAATCTGGCCGGTGGCCACTCGCCCAAGGTTCTCGTGTGCCGGAATGGAAGCGTTGCGGGCCAGCGCAACCAAGGCAGTCGGGCGACCCGCCACAGCAGCGCCGTTTACGTCTAGGGGGCCGTAGGTGTAGCCGGTGTACACGTCCGAGTGGACGACTCCGCCGACGGCCACAGCGGTTAAACCATGCGCAGAGTGGAAAGCGAGGAGTTCAGTCTGGATCGCTGTCGTGAAGGCCGCGTCCGTCTCACTCGACCCGTAGTTGAGGTCACGCCCGGCAACGATCGCTTCGCAGAAAGTCGCGCTGAAAGTGGACTGGATCAACGCGTCGAAAGTCACGATGTCCGTCAACGTCAACGGTTGGACTATGGCCACGATACCGAAAGACCGCGTGTTGTCATTGAGCGCTGCGGTCGCGGCGGCGACCAGAGAGGCGACGCTGCTCGTCGGAGCAGTCGCGGAGCTCGTCCACCTGTCGCCGATCGCTGAGCCGGCAACGCCAGCACCCGCGCCAGGTCCCTCAAGGACTCCGGTGAAGGTCGCGGTGAGCCCAGAGGTGAAGTTCGCGCCGGAGAGCGCCACGATTCCCGACGCGGGTACGAGCGTCTCTGCGCTGAGCGTTGAAGTAGCTGGCGCGGGTCCTACCTGACCGTCAATTGTCCATTTGATCGTGGCAGTCCCAAGAGCGCCACCGCGAACAGTCTGGACTACGATCGAGGGCATGTAGTCAGTCGGGTTACCCGAGAGAGTCATCGCCGCAGTAGAGCCATACTGCAGGGCGGTGAAGCTCGAAGGCAGGATACCGAGGATGCCAGTCCCAGCTCCGACGGGCGCGGCGACTACTTTGCCGGTGATTGCGTTGATCAGCGTCACCATAGCACTGGCGATACCGGTCGGCTCACTATTGGTATCACAGCCTAGCGCTATAGTGAGGTCAAGCGTCGAGTAAGAGGCTGCGGCAACCTGGCTAGAGCCAGTAGTCAACTTGTAACGGTATCCCGACGCTGGCGCAGTGAGCGTGATCGCGCCATTGTCCATAGGAGTCGCAGTGATCGGCGTGCTGTTGGCGTTGCTCGCTTTGGTGCCGTAGAAAGTCGCAGACACTAGAGCGCGGGCTGCTGTAGCTCCAGCGTCAGCACTAAGCCAGAACGTCTCGAATAGGCTGGACGCTGCCGCCGGACAGGTGAGGGCCACGGTCCAAGCGCCGGTCGAGCCGGTGACTGTCGCGGAGTTGGCACCGACTGCGCAGCTAAAGGTAATGCCCCCCTCGCGGCTCTGGAATCCGATGTCACCGTTGCTGTCCGCCCCGGCGAGTTTCAGGTAGCCACCGACGTAGGTGATTACTCCGGCGCTGTTAGGAACCTTCACCACCGACGCAACTACGCCCGCGTTATCCTGAGCCGACGGGCAGACATAGACTGGAGCGCCAGCCACACCTAGCGTCTCAGCAATCGCCGAGCAGGTAGGGCTATAGCCGGCAGTCGTGCGCAGCGTCGAGGTGTTGGTCTGCGTCTGGGGAGTATTGACGGTGCCGATCGAGGTAGTGCCGATAAAGCAGGTTATACCCGACAGGTCCTGCGGGTTGAGCCGGGCCTGGGACTTGCGAAGCGTGACGGTAGTGGACGGTGCGGGCATTTGGAGGTGCTCCTAAGCAAGTCGGCCGGTCGAGATCGGTGTTGACGGACAGATCAGAGAGTGATGTTGTTGTTAGTGAGGGATACGGAAGCGGTGGGCCATGTGTTGCTGGACGCGAGCAGAGAGCGTGCTAGGCTTCGAGTAGGAGGATAAATGGTCAAGAAACCGTCCGTAGTTCGCGTGACAGCCAGCAAGTTGCCCGTCCCTGAGTCCCTTAAGGTTGATCAGCGCCGCTACCTCGTGAAGCGCATTGAGAGCGTGTTTACACCTCGCATCAACAGTCTCGGTAAGGAGGCACAGCTTAGCGATTGGGGACAGCGCAATCAGGTCGAGGAGAAGCAGAAAGAGCGCCGCGCAGAGCTTGAGCGTCACACAGCTCATTGATTTGACGCCTACTGAGGATGCTGTTAGGATAACTGCCTGTTGCTAATCATCCGTCCCATCTGACGACACACTTCGCACAGCAATTACTGACGACAATCCTGTCACAGTCGGGTTCGGTTCCTCAACCATAGAGACGTAGGGCACGACCGATAAAACGTAGTGCAAAGCGTTTGGCATTTTCGCTCGCTCCATGGGGCTACTCAGCCAGCGCCCACCGTCGGTGCGGTAGTTCGCGGTAGTCTGTAGCGCGTACCTCATCGCGACCATGAACCTGCTTAGCAGCTTGTACATATCGCGGTAGCATTGCAGATCTGCCGTCCTAGCTACGAACAGATGCACCTCATGCCCGGCCAGGCAGCGCCAGACAGGCTCCAGCGTGACCTTACGCCCTTCGTAGTCCAGCTCAATCTTCTCGGGGTGGTTCGTGTCAAACTTATCAGACATCGGCACCCAGACGATCGCTGGCATGGCTAGCTTTGTCCAGTTGATCTCTGGTACATCGTACTCCATCTTGATTCCGGGGTAGAACTTGCCACCGTCCGCAGCAGAGGGGACGGCCCCGCCAGATATGCGGGGATCAGCTTTAATCAGCTCAAAGGCATCTGTGGGGTAGAGCATGGGGGACGGAAGCGCAAAGCGTACAGACTCTACTTCATGCAACCTAGCTCATCATCTGGATTTACAAAATCCACTTCGGTCAAAAGGATCGGCGGGTCATCGAACTCGAATACGCGGGACACTGCCAGGTCAATGCCAAGTCTGAGCAATTATGATCGGCATCGTAGAAACGAGTAAATAGCGTCGGCTTGCCTGCCCAAATGAGCCCTGTGAAGTCCCCGCAGGTCTGAGGCTGCCCCGCGTGTGGCACCGTGCTGAGGACGAAAGGACTCTGGCCGTTCAGACAGGGAGTGCCGTTGTTTTTGGCCCAATTGAACAGCTTCGCGCAGGTCTGCTCGGCGTACACGGTGCCAACTTCCTTCTTCAAGAGGGGTGGCCATGGTGTCTCTCCTTGGGTGTGCCGGGGCAGCTCTGCGCCACCCCCACAGACGGACGGATCAAGGAGAGTAAGGAAGACAGCGACAGCTCTAATCGCAAACCTCTGAGGGAAGACCCTTTTGATCCACAAAACGCGGAGCGGGCGGTGGCGCTATGTCAACGACAGGATGTAGGTGATTGCCTGAAAGAAACGAAGGCGTGCACGTCTTGAGCTCAGGATCGTACACGTTAAGCCGCTGGTCGAAGTGCTCGAAGTCGGCGACTGTTTCGATGATCCCGCGCAGGTCGTCGCAGTTCAAGACGCCCCGCTGCGTTAAGCTCAGTACGTAGTTGGACGTGCCGTCGCCCAGGCAGTTCGGCTCTCGGCTTATCCACAGCCTGTCTTTGCCGCCTGCTACATCGCAGACGCCGCCGAGCGTGACCGCTGCGTTGTCTGGGAAGCAAACACGCACTCCTTGAAAAAGGCGGAAGGTGCAGGGAGTGTTCAGGCGACGGTCGAAATACGCACCGTTCCTAATCTCCGCGCAGTTGGCAGGGGGAGTGGGCTGCACTATTTCAACGGTCGGCGATGCTATCCTAGTCGTGACCGGATCTGTGGGAGGCGCGCACCCAAAGCAAAAGAGCGCGAGCCAATAAAGAGTGTGAGATCTCATGTTCTAATCCTTAGTTATGAGCACCTTGGGAGAGCCGCCCGTGATGACCACCCAGATCCCAAAGAACATTTTGACATTCAGATTGATGACGCCCCTCGACGAAGCGTCAATATCCCAGGCAGTACCCGCACTGCCGGACCCGTCAGACACGCTCACCACGGCGCTAGTGGCCCCTGTCAGGATGACGATCTGACGAAGGCAGCAAGCTCCGTTGAAAACCTGAGTGCCCGCCGTCGTCCCGGTGAGCACGGTGGTGTAAATGTCTTGCTGAACGACAACTCCCAGAGCTTGACCTCCCGACTTCAAGCCGAGAGTGCTTGGTAATTGGCCAGTCTTAGCAGCGGTGTACGCAGCTGCACCGTCAGAGAGCTGCGCGGACCATGGCGCGGTCGCCGCGGCGGCTGCACCCTGCGTCGCAGTCACAGAACCTGTAACCGCGAACGTGTCACCCGGAAAACAGACGACACTGCCGCTTATTGATACAGGTGTGCCGTCCTCTACGCCTTGCACACTGAGTACATCCGTGCTCGCTGTCCCTGCGGTGCCCAACGCTGGCTGCTTTGCCGCAGTTGCTGCACCGCTCGGCAACGGTAAAGCAGCAGCACTCACCGCAAAGGTGCCCGTTCCTGCATTAGCTGTTACTGTGCCGCTCACAGGCTGCGTTGCTGGGAAGTTGCTGACGCTCACCGTCAGGCTTGCCGCTAACGCCGCCTTTATGTTCTTGAGAAGCCCGTTGATCGTGAGGTCGCTCGCGCTATCGGTAGTGGCTCCCAGCGTAACGTCAGCGCCGTCTGCGATGCTTACAGCAGTGCCCCCACCGCCTGCGACCAGCGACACCGAAAGCGGGTTGGACGCGCTGATAGGCACGCCAGCAGCGTCAACCAAGCCGAGAGCCGGTGCGAACGTAGGAGCCGCCATTAGCTTGTACCCCCAGCAACAGAGCAATAAGAGATGGTTCCTGCGCCGGTCTTAACAAAGGCCCAAGTGAGCGTCTCAGCCTGAGTGATGAAATACTCGTAAGCGTTAGCAACGCTCGCCGCGTTAGCGCTTATGAGCTTAGGAGCATTTGCAGAGTCCCCCATAGGATACCAGTTTGAGCCGATCCAGGCGTAGGGAGTGACTTGCGCAGCGCCAGCGCTCACTGACAGCGCGATTGACATGCGCGTGCCGGACATCACGAGAGCCTGCGGAGGACTCGCGGCGAGCAAGGTAGCAGGCCCACCGACCGGCAAATCAGCGGCCAAGATAGGAGTCACTACAGTCCTAGGTGTGCTGCTGCCACCTGTAGGGAAGCCAGCGAGATCTACCATAGTCAGTGCTGGTGTCAACAAAGGGGGCATGTTTGTCTACCTGTGATGGATACGCCGACTCACACATGGCCTACCGTTGAGTGCCTACCTTGTAGGTTAGCGTCCACTGCGTGCAGCCTGCCAAGCCTTGCGAAAGACAGATCGCAAACGAGCATCGATCTTCGCCTGCCAAGCGACTGGCATAGGCTCGCCCGGTTCAGGTGCCCAAGGTCGAGCGGGAATAGTCCGCGTCCCGAGTCGTTGATAGATCTCATGGGGCTTGCTTGGGCAGTCAACGTAGACAGTCCCCAGCGAATTTGCAGAGCGGTTTGCAGTGAAGGTAAGGGCTTCACCAATCGTGAGCAGCAACGGCCTACCTGTGCCGTCAGCGCGCTCTGGCCAGGGTATACCGTCGGGCTGGCGCTGCTGATCAAAACACTGTTGCACGAGCTCCTCAACTACCTCTAGTTGCTCGGCAGCCATGCGCTCATACAGAGCCGCTTTGAGGTGGGCCATGTGTTGCTTGAGGTTAGGTCCGGTCTGTCGGATGGCCATTGGGTTGGAGGACGGAAGGTGTTGCACGTGCTAGGAGAGGTGCTAGCGTTGGGGTATGCCAAAGACCCTTCAACGTGCTGGAGCCCTCGTCGCCGCTTACATAGATGATCCCATGGGTCGTCGCTTAACGCTCTCGACGGTTGAGCGTGCCTATGCTGAGAATCCAGTCTTGATCGGCAAGACGCAAGCAGAAGTCGCGGCTGTCATTAAGGTGCTGCGTGAGCTCGCACAGGAATTGCCGCCGTAGTTTGTTGCGTTACGCTGACGTGCTGCTATCATCTTTCTAGGAGGCTCGCATGCGTAAATCTGGTTACGGTTCTCTCGGTGCCCTGCTCGCGATGGCTGCGACGCTCACTTCTGGTATTGCGCCTGCTCAGGGCGGTCGCGGAGCTGCGCCTGCACTCGGTGGTGCGGTTAACACGCGCTACGCTGACGGCGGTGCGTCCTGTGGTCAGAAGGAGCGTCGCAAGCTCGCTTGGTCCAACGTCGGGCGCAAGCGTGGCGTCAAGTGCCAGGGTCGGCCTGCCGGGAAGGGTCGGCGAGCGTCGCATGCCTGGCGGGCCTGATTCTCTGCACAACGCTTTGCATACGAAAGGACGAATAGTCAACCTCGATTCTTACCATCACAGGAAGCTACAACGGACGATCGGAATCATCGCTCGACGCTTTGCAGTCAAACTACTAGCCAAGCTGAAGGAAAACATGCGATCCTACATTGAAAAACGCCTTGAGAACCTCATCGGAGAGCACGCCAATGGGCAGACCGCTATCCGCAACCTGGAGGCGCAGCTCACCGCTATGCGTGAGACCGTGACGCGCATCAACGGGGCCATCACCCTGTGTCAGGAGGCGCTGCGCGATGCGCCGAAAGAGGAGCCCCAGGCCGCGCCCAAGCTGGTGGCTGTGCCCGCCGACGCGCCGCCCACTACTTAGATCCACATCCCCGCCAAAGGGTCCTTAGCTGGCACCATTTGCGGGAAGCTCGTCTTAGGGCTGCCTGTCCCGCGCTTCAACGAAGGTCGGTAAGCTGGGTGATTCGCGAACTCTCCACTTTGCGCCCGCTGATACCACTTTGTAGCGCCTGTCTTGTCGGGGTGGTAAACTTCCATGTCTTTCGACGAGCCTAACCCGGCCTTGCAGATCATGCGCCAGCGCACCCTATCCGAGACGGTCTGCTCTAAGTCACCACCCCACGCGAGCAGTGGCAACGTGTCGCCCCAGCTCCCGACCAGGAAGCCGTCAGCATAGTCACACTCAGGCGGAATGAGCGAGGTGAGGTCAGGCGAAGGCGTAGTAGTCGCCGTGAAAGTATCACCCACCGCGTAAAGCCCCGGCTGCGCGTACAAACGTATCCCGATCGCTCCCCCTACCGGACTAGCCCCACCGCTTACAGGCCCGCTCACGTAATCAATGAAGGCCCGCCCGTCGTCTGCTGAGATAGTGCGGGAGCGCCCAAATGTGACCGCTCCGTCCACAGAGAGCTTGAAGGCAGGTAGCACGCCAGGGTTTACCGTGCCGAGCTGGTTGCACTGTCCCGCCACGGTGCAAACGATGACCAGCGAGAAGGTGCCCATCGGGTTTCCCTCTAGGTCGGGCGGCGGAGCTGTACCTGAGCCGGCGGTGCGCACGCAGTCAGAGAAACTGCCTGGTAGCAGCGGCGAGGGGACGGTGAGGGAGTCAGTCTGAAAAAGAAGCGCCGGGGGTAGTGAGAGCGCATACACTTTTTCCGGGGTGATGTAGAGCGTGGTCATAGCTGACGGAAGGTGCTAGGCTTTGTGCATGACTAGCTATTCACTGCATCCGCGCAACAATAAGACCGATTATCACACCGGAGTCGCTGTTGACGTACACCGTGATGGTGTTCCCGTCGCCACTTGCTATGAAGACCCTGAGCGCACTGGGGGTGGTCGCATCTATGGCAAGGTGTCTGTTTCACTTCAGAAAGTTCGTTGGGCAGGTGAGAGGCCGGACGAAGCAAAGGATCTTCCCTACGCTCAACGTCCGCGACACTTAATTTTCGACTTTGTGTGCAAAGAGGCGCAGACAGCCGCCGAAGCGCTACCAGAAGTTATCGGGCATGTTGAGCTGCTTATTGAGTGGCGGGCAGCACGCAAACAGAGCGGTTGAGGTCCCGCCCTACTTACTAAGCAAACGCTGCAGTGCCACCGAAGGCCACTGGACGCCACGCCGTGCCGGACCACTGCATAAGGCCCCAATCGTAGGCCGCGGTGAGCGTCAGCGTGGTGAAGTTCGTTTTGGTAGTCGGGGTAAGCACCGCGCTGCCACCGTCCACAACCATAGAGACGAACTTAAGCTGACCAGCGCGAGTACCATCGGCCATGGTGAGCGCATCGCCCACTCCGGTAGAGGTCACGAGCGTGACCAGGGTGGTGACGTTCACAGCACCAGCACCAGACAGCGTCTGCGGAGCGCCAAAGCCTACAACCTTGGCTGCGGTCATGAGCAGATCGCCAGTGATCGTCGTGAGCCCAGACGGCGTTTTTAGAGCAGCGGTACTGCCACTCAGATCGAAGTCCACCGCGCCAGAAGCCGTCGCGCCCGCCGCGAACACAGGCGCAGCGTTGAAAGTCGCGATGCCCGTCTGCGTGAGAGTCGAGCTGTGGGTGACAGCGCCAGTCACAGCCAAGGTGCTACTGAGGGTAGTCGCTCCGGTCACACCGAGAGTGGTCCCGACAGTCGCCGCGCCAGACATCGTGACATTGCCGGTGAGCGTACTTGCTCCCGTGATCGCCAGAGTGCTCTGCCCGACGATCGCACCGCTCGCCGTCAAAGTGGTAGTCGTTACAGCGCCGACGCTTTGAGAGATGACGCTCGACGCTGAGAGGTAACCGGTCGCGCCAGTGAGCACAGCAGCCTGACCGCTCGGGCGAGTCTGCACGACGTGGTACAGAGCGTTGCCTTCAAGGTCTTCCCAATTAAGCTGGCCGACAGAGCCGTCTTCAACATTCAGCACGGCGTTGGGGACGAAATACCAAGCGGTGCTGTCAGTGTTCTGCTTGATGAGCTGGTAGCTCGCCGGGCCGGTGCCAGCGGCGATAGCGACAGACAGTCGCACGAGTCCAGTCGTATTAGTCAGGGTGCCAGACGGGCTTACGCCGTTCGCCGGCTTCGCGAGGAGAATCGTTACAGCGCTCATGTAGTGCTCCGTTCAATGCAGGGTGTTTTGCACTGCCCATTTATGGAGCCCGCTACGGTCCCACCGCCTGCGGGCGATCAGCTCCTAGCGGAGCGCTTAGCCGTTGATGCGCATGCGGACAACGCACTGAGGCAGGCCGTAGCCGACGCCCCAGAAGCCGTCCCAATCCCAGCCGATCGAGCCAAACTTACGCCGCACCTCGTCCGAGCTGTCCAGGCCGTACACGTTCATGTAGGGCATGCGCTTGGGCGAGACGATGAAGGCCGGCTGCAGCGCGCCGCCCATGGTGGCGATGGCGTACACGTACTGGTCACTGTTGGGATACACAGTCGGGTTGGCGAGATCCTCAAACAGCTCGACCCCCATCACGCGCCCCTTGTAAGGGGAGGTGCCAGTGCCGACGCCGAACTTGCCGCCGCCCGCGTCCACCGCCTGTGGGATAAGCGCCATACCGTCAGGCAGACCGAAGCCGGTGAGCTGCATGACCTTCAGCATGGTGCTGTTGGTCGGGCACAAGATTAGGGGCTTGCGCATCGCCCCGTCTTTCAGCATGCCGTCGAACCAGGGGATCTTGGCGATAGCGTCAAGCAGGATGACGAACCCGTCGCCCGTCGCCCACTGCGCGTTGGTACAGGTCACGTCGTTGCTAAACGTGATGGCGGAGCCGGGCTTGATCGGGCGCGCGGTGTGGAAGAAAGTCAGCCCGTCGTAGGTCGTGCTGTGGTTGCCGTTGATCGTGTCCACCATGCCGAGCACGTCGATCGAGCGGCCGGCGCGGGAGATGATCATGCCCTGCTTGCCCGAGAGCAGGCCGTAGGGGTCCTGGGTGTCGAGGTCGATCAGCTCGGTATCAATACCGTAACGCTGGCGTGTGACGTAAGCGTTGACAACCAGGGGCTGCGTCTCACCGCGCGATACGCCCGTCGGCCAAGCCTTGCCAGGCTGACTGACGGGGCTCATTGGGTAGTTCATGAGCTCGCCGGCCTGGCCTGAGCCGTTCTGAACACCCGCGACTGATCCACCGGCCGGCGTACCTACAACCTTGCCGCCCGTGGTGCTTCCATTATCGACGAAAGCAATCTTCGAGTAGATCGCCTCATCGTTGGTCATGTGCATCGTGGTCAGGACCGCGTTGACACCGTTGACGAGCTGGCTGATATCGCCCGTCGAGAAAAAATTGCC
>JACCDY010219178.1_pt1 | contig 10694 bp, 5 predicted proteins | sample 7446391 | NCBI WGS metagenome assembly JACCDY01 (sample SAMN15323451, study PRJNA562643) | freshwater metagenome | isolation source: river surface water | place: USA:Blue River Watershed | collected 2017-08-18
GAGTAGGGGCCGCCGGCGGCGTTGGTGAACCCGCCGAGCGCCGCCGCATAGTCGGCGCTGGCGGCATTCCTCTCTCCTCCGCCCACGACGGAGGCGATGTTACCGGCGGTGTTGCCCGTCCCGCCGCCGACTACCGCCGCGGCGGCCCTGGCCGTGTTGGTAATTCCGCCGCCGACGGAGGCGTGGTCGGCGTTGGCGATGTTCCCCTCCCCCCCCCCCACGACGGAGGCAGTGCCGCTCGTCGTGTTGTTGAGCCCGCCCCCGACGGCCGAGTAGGGGCCGCCGGCGGCGTTGGTGAACCCGCCGAGCGCCGCCGCGTAGTTGGCGCTGGCGGTGTTCCCCTCCCCCCCGCCCACTGCGGAGGCGACGCCGCTCGCGATGTTGTTGGAGCCGCCGCTGACCGCCGAGTAGGAGCCGCCGGCGGCGTTGGTGGACCCGCCGCCGACGGCCGCGGCGATGCCGCTCGCGGTGTTGCCCGTCCCGCCGCCCACGGCCGCGGCGGTCTCCCGGGCGAGGTTTGTGGTCCCGCCGCCGACTGTCGCGTGGTCGGCGCTGGCGGTGTTCCCGTCCCCCCCCCCCACGACGGAGGCGGTGCCGCTCGCGGTGTTGTTGAGCCCGCCCCCGACCGCCGAGTAGGGGGCGCTGGCGGCGTTGGTGAACCCGCCGAGCGCCGCCGCGTAGTCGGCGCTGGCGGCATTCCTCTCTCCTCCGCCTACGACGGAGGCGATGTTATCGGCGGTGTTGCCCGTCCCGCCGCCGACCGCCGCGTGGGCGGCGCTAGCGGTGTTCCCCTCCCCTCCGCCCACGGCGGAGGCGTCGCCGTTCGCCACGTTGCCCGTCCCACCCCCGACGGCCGAATAGGGGCCGCTGGCGGTGTTGGTGAACCCGCCGCCCACCGCCGCGTGGTCTGCGGCGGCGACGTTCGCCTCCCCGCCGCTCACGACGGATGCGGCGCCACTCGCCACGCCGTTTTTGCCAAAGGCCGTGCTCGCGGCGCCTCGGGTGGCGAGGTCCCACTCCGCGCCGGTCACGACCCCGCCGCGGAAGGCGCCTTCGCTGCTACCCGCCCCGACCAGGTAGGACTTTACTCCGGCCCCCTCGGTCGATTCGGCGGGGAAGACGACCGTGTCCGTCGCCTGCGTCGGGTAGAGCCGGTCGAGGCTCACGTTTGTCTGCCCGGCGGCTAACGGGTCGGGGCCCCGTTGCCACACCCCCGGTATGCGGCCGCCGCCGCCGACGTACCCGACATAGTCGAAGCTGGAGAGGTAGTACGGCTGGGGCCAGGACGGCAGCCCGAACGGGAACTCGACCATTTGGTTGAGGCCGTCGACGATGCAGGTCGCCTGGTCCACGACGTGGACGGCGCCGGCGCCGTCCCGTATGACCGGCGTGAACCCGCTCGCCGGGGCGGGCGGGTTCTGTAGTATCGGGGCCAGGCTGCCCGCCGTCGGGGCCTGCTGCCCCGTCGTCGCCGTGATGACCATGCCCATCTGGCCCGTCTGCTGGCGAAACTTGCTCGCTGTCCCTGGTATGAGCTCGAGCCGGTGGTCCAGCGCCAGCCGGATTACCGGGTGCCCCGGCGGGGGGTAGGGGGGCGCCGGCCAACTCTGGCCATCGGTGAGGAGGGCGGGGCCGGCGACGCCGTTGACGTTGTCAATGGCAATATAGGCCGCGTCGTTCCATATCTCCGCGGGGTTCACGCCGTACCGATGGACGGCGTCCCCCGTGCCGGGGACGACCCCGGCGCCGGCGCCGTTGTCGCCGACCCCGACCGCGGTGAACCACAACCGCCGCTGTTGGCCGAGGCTCTCGATGTAGACAGGCGGCTCGCCTCCGGGGTTCTGCGTGACAGCCATCGAAGGTGCTCGTCGTGCAGCGGGCGCGTTCGACGGTGCGCCGGTATACCCGGGGGAAAAAATCGCGGTGCTCGTCGACCGCGCCGCCGGCCCAGGCGGGTTGGGCCCATGAAAAATAAGGCCTGCCGAGCACCTGGCGGCGCCGGCGGGGGTCGTAATTACTCGCGGCGGATGGCCGCGTCGGACCGGCCGGGGGGGTAGCGCATCGGGCCGCGTCGGACCGGCCGGGAGGCACATCGGGTCGTGCGGGGTGCCCGCGCCCTACCCAGGTAGTGGCCCGCGGGGCCCCGATACCCGGAGCGGCGGCCCCCGTCAAGGACGGGGGGTCGGCTGGGAGGAGACCTTCGTGTAGGTGCCCCAGTTAGAGCTGGCGGAGGGCTGGCCGCAGTTGCCTTTGGAGTCGGTCGCGCTGAAGGTGCCCGGGTACACGGCGGACCACGTGGGGTACGAGCCGCAGACCGTGAGGCCGTTGAAGGTCAGAACAGGAAGGTTGCCGGTGGCCTGGGGAGGGGTTTTGTTGCAGCCGTTCTGGGCCTGCAGGTAGTAGACCTGACCCTCGGCCGGGACGAAGGACCGCTGGAAGCCAGACCCGGAATCTCCCTGGTAGTTGCCGTAGAAGGTGCCGAGGGTCCCGGCCCGCGAGTCGGTTGGCAGGTAGCCCAGGGCCCATTTTCCGCCGCTGTTGGGCCGCGCCCCGGCCGCGAGCATGAGCGAGTTCCCCATGGCCGCGTCGCGCGGGAAGTTGACGCTCTTTGCGTCGTAGGGGGTCCACACGTAGCACGGGTCGGGCGTCGGGAGGCAGGCGTAGGGGGGGGTGGCGTTGCTGTAGGTGCAGTACTCGCCGCTGGGGCAGTCGGCCGTGGTGGTGCACTGGTAGCAGGCGTTGTTGTGGCAGCGGGGGGTCCCCGCGGGGCAGTCGGTGTCGGTGTTGCAGGCGATGCACCGCCCGCCCGAGCATATCGGTGTCGCGCCCCCGCAAGGATGGGAGCCATTGCAGGCCACACAGGCGTTCGACGCCCCCGCATCGCAGTAGGGGGCGCTCGCCGAGGCGCAGTCTGAGTCCCCCGTGCAGCCGACGCAGGAGCCCCAAGCCGCCCCGTTCGCGCTCGTCCCGCAGTAGCCCGTCGGGCTCGCGCAGTTCGCGTCGGTTGCGCAGGCGACGCAGGCCCCCCCATCCGACCGGCAGTAGGGCGTCGCCCCCCCGCAGTCCCACGGCCCGCCGCAGACCCGGCAGAACCCGTCGGCGCAGACGCGCCCGCCGGGGCTGGCCGCGCAGTCGGCGTTCGTCTGGCATTCGACGCACTGGCCGCCGCCGGTGCACTCCTGGCCTTCGGGGCAGTCCGTGTCGGCTAGACAGGCGACGCAGGCGTTCGTGGAGTCGCAGTAGGGGGCCCCCGCGACTTGGTCGCAGTCGGAGTTGGCCGCGCAGGCCACGCACTGGTAGGAGTCGGCGGCCCCGGACGGCGAGACCCTGCGGCACAGGGGCCGCCCGGGGGCACCCGCGCAGTCGGCGTCCCCATCGTCCGGGCTGCACTCCTCGCACGTGTTGCGGTAACAGTAGGGGGTGCCCGCGCCACAGTCCGCCCCGCTCCGGCACTGGACGCAGAGACCGTTGGCGCAGTGGGTGAACGGGGCGCTCGTCGCGCAGTCGGCGTCGGCGGAGCACGACACGCACAGCCCGTTGATGCAGTTGGGGTCCGCGGTCGGGCAGTCCGAGCTCGCCGCGCAGGTCTGCCAGCACTGGCCGCCGGCACACGTCTGGCCCGCGCCGCAGTCCCCCGAGTCGCGGCACACGACGCACTGGCCCGCGCCGCCGCCCGAGTCGACGCAGTAGGTGCCGTCGGCGCACCCCCGCGTGGCGTCCCCGGGGACGCAGGGCGCGCACCGGGGCTCATCGGGGGCGCCGACACAGTACCCCCCGGCGCAGTCGGCGTCGCTCCCGCAGACGAGGCACGACCCGCTCGGCGCGCAATAGGGCGCCGCCGGTGGGCAGTCCGCGGGGTAGGCGCACTGCACGCACGCCCCGGCTGCGGAACATCGGGGCAGGCCCGCCGCGTGGCAGTCCCCGTCGCCGAGGCAATCCTTGCACGTGTGGTCGCCGGGGTCACAGAGCTGATCGCCGCAGTCCGCGGTCGTGCGGCACCCTACGCAGACTTGCTGGAGACAGTAGGGCGTGCCCTCGAGAGCCGCGGAGCTTCGCGCCCTGCGTCTCCCCAGGCGCAGCCCGCGGGGCGAAGGGGGGGCGCCCACGCGGCGCCGCGGCGCAAAGGCCCATAGGCAGAGCATTATAGCGACAACCAGCATGGCTAAGAGCAGCGGGGACTGCTCGCAGCGGGCCATGGCCACCTCGCACGCCTTATATTTTCTGCGAAAGCCGCACGAAGTGCGAAAGCCGCACGAAGAAACGGGAACGGCGCGGGCCGTCTGCGCCGATCGCGGGAAAACCCGCCGGCGCCGCGCATTGGACATGCCGACCGCGGACCATGTCGAATGAGCGCCGTGAGTTTCGCGGACTCGGGCACATCGGGGGCGGCCCCGGCCTTCAAGCTCGGAGACGCCGTCGCCGTCTACAACGCGATCCAGGGCCTGAAGGCGGTGAAGACGGAGATCGCCGTGGCGGCGAAAATCCTCGCGATCGAAAAGTGGGCCCGCCCCCACGCGATCCAGTACATGGAGGGCCGCGAAAAGATCGCGGCCAAGCTCGGGACAAAAATCGGGGACCTGCGGTGGGCCCTCCCAGCGGAGAACGTCGACGACTTCGCCGCGCAAGTCGCCGAGCTGGGCGGCACCGAAATCGGCCCCCCGCCGCCCGAGAAATTCAGCATGGGGGCCCTCCCAGGCGCCTCCCTAACAGCGAACGAGCTCGCGGCCTTGGGCCCGTTCTTCGAATGAGCGGCCGCCCGCTTTTTCCGCGAGTATTATGCATGGCGACATTGCTCGACGCCCAAGCTTTCGCGGCCGACGGAGTCTGGGTGAAGCCGATCGGCACGACGTACGTCTCGGTCCTGCTCGTCGGCGGCGGCGGTGGCGGCGGCAGCGGGCGCCGTTGCGGCGTCGCTACTAACCGGTCAGGGGGGATGGGGGGGGCGAGCGGGACGACCGTCCGGGCCTTTAACCTTCCTGCGGCCCTCCTGCCGGACCCATCTTATCCGGTGGCGGTGGGCGCCGGGGGGGCCGGCGGCGCGAGCCAGGACACAAACTCGGCCGACGGCAATCCGGGGGCGGACGGGGCGCCATCCAGCGTCGGGCCTCTCGCGGCCCCAGGCGGGAGAGGGGGGGCCGGGGGCGGCGCAGTCGAAGCGACCGACCCGTCGCTCGGCACAACGGATAACACGGATGGCCGCCAAACGATGTTGTCCGTCCTAGACTACCGTTGGGGCAGCACGCCCGTAGTCGTGGACTTCCTTTGCCGAGGGACGGAGCAAGGGTTCAACGACCCGACACGGGGGTACCTTTCGAGCTCGAACTGGGTCTCCGTCACGTACGCCGTAAGCTCCTCCAGCACGTCGACCACGTCTCGCCTCGCGGCGACGAACGGCGGGCAGGGCTCCTCGATCAGCGAGGGCGAAGAGTACCTCCCGCCCCCTGCAGTCCCCGGGATAGGTGTCGCGGGCGGCGCGTACACGGCCCCGCCCACGCCGCCGGAACCCAACGCGGCCGGGTCCGCGGGGACGACATTCGCGTCGTACTACGGCATCGGCGGGACAGGTTCAGCGTGGCAATCGGGCGGCGCGAACTACCCCGGTGGCGCTGGCGGTTTATTCGGTGGCGGGGGCGGCGGCGGCGCTGGCTCGACCGACGATGTCGCGAGCAGCGGTGCTGGCGGCGCCGGTGCCGGGGGCGTCGTCGTCATCTGGTCCTACGCGACCTAAGCCGGCACCGGCGCTTTTGCGCGGCTGTATACCTATGGCGCTCTCCCCGTCTTTCTACGCCGAGGCGCCCATATATGTTTCGCCCGGGTCATTCGGGGCGACCCACAACTACGCGTCCCCCCTGTTCCCCACGGAGCGGTACCCGCTCCCGGGCGACTATTGTTGGCTCGACTTGCTGACGATTCCCGCAGTGCCACCGCCGCAGGCGCCCTGGCCCGGCGGCCCGACCGTCGGGAATGTGGTCGGTATCAGCGGGGTCCCCCTCGGTCAGGACCCCGGGGACCCGCTCGTGTTCGGGTACCAATGGGCCACCCCGAACCCGCCGCCCTCCGATCGTTTCCGCGCAATGGTCCCGGGGAGCCAATCGGACGGGGGCTACCGGCCGACCCTCCGCGATGCAGACGGGAAGGTGGTCCCGTACAACCCCGACCAATGGGTCGCCGACGGACTCCTCCAGGTGGTGCGATTCGCCAAACCGCCCGCGACTCTCGGTTACGCGCCGCCGTTCACCATCGACTATTGGCGGTACGCCGGGCTCACCGCCGGCGCCGGCGGCGGCCTCACCGCGCTCGCGAACGAGGGCGCTGGCGCCGGGGTGTTCGACGTGGCCCTGGGGACAACGGCCCTCTTGAGGTCGTTGCTCGGCGGGGGGGGCGGGGTGGCGGTCGCGGAGACCGGCACTACGATCACCATCGACAACACGCTAACGGGCGCGAACCTCGGCGCCGGGCCCGGCGCGGTTTTCGCGGCGAAGGCCGGGGCCGCCCTCCAGTTCAATTCGTTGGCAGGGACCGCGAACGGACTCACGGTGTCGGCCCCCGCCGCGGGGGCCATCACGATCGACTGCACCCTCACTGGCGCCAACCTCGGTGCCGGGCCAGGAGAGGTGTTCGCGTCGAAGGCGGGCGCCCTCCTGCAGTTCAACTCGCTGGCCGGCACGGCGAACGGGCTGACGGTCTCGGCCCCCGCAGGAGGGGTCGTCACGATCGACAACGCCCTGACAGGCGCCAACCTGGGCCCCGGCGCCCAGGTCTTCTCCGCGAAGGCCGGGGCCGCGCTCCAGTTCCGCACCTTCGCCGCAGGGGCCAACGTCTCGGTGGTCGAGGGCGCCGACACGATTACCGTCTCGGCGCCGGGGGCGCTAACCTCCCTGGCGAACGAGGGCGGCGGCGCGGAGGTCTACGACACCGGGACGCCGGCGACACTGCGGACTCTCGTCGGAACAGCGAACGGGCTCACCGTGACCCAGAACGCGGCGACGATTACCGTCGACAACACCCTCACTGGCGCCAATCTCGGCTCGGGCACCGGGACGGTGTTCTCCGCGAAGGCGGGCGCGGACTTGCAGTTTAACTCGCTGGCCGGCACGGCGAATGGGCTGACGGTCTCGGCCCCCGTAGGAGGGGTCGTCACGATCGACAACGCCCTGACAGGCGCCAACCTCGGCGCCGGCGCTGGGGCAGTCTTCTCCGCGAAAACTGGCGCCACCCTGCAGTTCAACTCGCTGGCTGGCACGGCGAACGGCCTCAGCGTCTCGGCGCCGGCAGCGGGCACGATCACCCTCGACAACACCCTCACAGGGGCCAACCTCGGCGCCGGGACGGGGACGGTCTTCTCGGCGAAAACGGGGGCCGCCCTGCAGTTCAACTCGCTGGCGGGGACGCCGAACGGCCTCAGCGTCTCGGCACCAGCGGCGGGAGTCATCACCGTCGACAACACCCTCACTGGCGCCAACCTCGGCGCCGGCGCAGGGACGGTATTCTCCGCCAAGTCCGGTGCCACGCTGCAGTTCAACTCGCTGGAGGGGACGGCGAACGGACTCAGCGTCTCTGCGCCGGCCGCTGGGGTCATCACCGTCGACAACACGCTGACCGGGACTAATCTGGGCGGCGGCACTGCGGTGTTCGCGGCCAAGTCCGGCGCGACTCTGCAGTTTAACTCGCTGGCGGCGGGCGCGGGGATATCTCTCGGGTCAGTGGCCAACCTGATCACCATCTCGGCGACAGGCGCGCCCACACTCCTCGACACGCAAACGTTCACCGCGAGCGGCACATGGACGAAACCGGCCGGCGCGACGTTCGTGAACGTGCTTTTGATCGGGGGCGGCGGGGGCGGCGGCAGTGGGCGTAGCGGCGCTCTCGCCTCCAACCGGACGACCGGCCAGGGCGGCGCCGGGGGCACCGTGGTCCGCGCGTACCGCGTCCCGATCAGCGAGTTCCCGAACCCGACCTACGCGGTTGTGGTCGGGGCCGGCGGCGCCGGCGGCGCCAGCCAGGCCGGGGCCGACGCGAATGGGAACGATGGCGGTCCCGGGACATCTTCGTCAGTCGGGCCCCTGTCGGCCCCCGGTGGGGCCGGGGGTGCCGGCGGGACGACGACCGCGAGCACGGACAATACTCTCGGGACCCTCAACAACACGAACGGCGCGAATGTCGCGGCCGGCGACCTAGACTACAACTACCTGCCGACCCCTTCGTTGTACGTCAACTTGGTCCGCTACCGCCAGGTCGACATCGCCGGCCCGATGGGGTCCTTCCCAGTGAACGTGTCGCTCGAAGCCGCCCGGGCAACCGGCGGCAGCTTCGCCACCCAATGCTGCAGCTATTACGTCCTGGCCGCCACGAACGGCACGCCCGGGTCCTCCTACACGCCCGCTAACGCATACACCGCCCCTGTCGGAGCGCCGGCTATCGCTGTCCCCGGGGTGACATACGTCGCCCCCCCGACCCCCCCCGCGACTAACGCGGTGGGAGTGGCAGGCGGTACGTACGCGACGTACTATGGGTACGGCGGCACGGGATCCGCTTGGCAATCCGGCGCCACGGCTTTCACCGGCGGTGCCGGTGGGCTGTACGGGGGCGGTGGGGGCGGGGGGCACGGAGTGACGAACGGCGTCGCCGTGAGCGGCGCCGGTGGGGCCGGGGCCGCAGGCGCCGTCGTCGTTTGGTCGTTTAGCTAGGGCCGCGAGCGTGGCGCGAGTTTCCCGCGCGGCAATAGATGCCCGCCCTCATCGACACCCAAACGTTTACGGCAAGCGGCACCTGGACCAAGCCGGCCGGCGCCACCTTTGTCGACATCCTCCTAATCGGAGGCGGCGGCGGGGGGGGTAGCGGTCGGAGAGGCGCCTTGCTCTCGAACCGGACGACCGGCGACGCCGGAGCGGGAGGCACCGCCGTCCGCATCCACCGGTACCCTATCGCCTTGTTGCCGAACCCCACATACGCCGTGACGATCGGCGCCGGTGGCGCGGGCGCTGCGAGCGCATCGGCCGACAACACTAACGGCTCCAACGGCTCCGGGGGGGGGGCCACCACGTTTTCCTCGCTTAAGGCGCAGGGTGGCCGGGCGGGGCTCGGCGGGTCCACAGACGCGAGCACCCACATCTCTCTCGGCACGCCGAGAAACTCCGACTCGATGTTCGTCGCCATGGGGGGGGACTTCGACTATCGCTACGGTAGGACGCCTACCACGTTAGTGAACTTGGTCAGATACTTCCAGGACGATATCGCCCCTTTCGGGTCATTCGCGACGAGCGTGACCGTCGAAAATGTGCGAAGCCTCGGCCAAAGCCGTTACGACCAATGCTGCACATACGGGACGTTGACGCCCGCCAACGGGACTCCTGGGTCGTCAATCAACGCCCTAAACAACTACGTGGCGCCGATCGCTCCTGCAGCCATCACGGTGCCAGGGGTGCCATTTACGGCGCCCCCCGTGCCACCAGCAACGAACGCCGCGGGGACCACCGGCACCACATTCGCCACTTACTACGGCTACGGGGGGACAGGGTCCGCATGGCAGGCAGGCGGCCCTTTCGCCGGGGGGGCCGGGGGCTTGTACGGCGGAGGAGGCGGTGGCGGCCACGGCTCCACGAATGGGTCGAACAGCGGAGCCGGCGGTAATGGGGCTAAAGGCCTTGCAGTAATTTGGTCTTTCTCGTAGCCTCCCCTACTTGTTTGTTCTCGGCGGAGCACCTTACGAGTCTCCGACGTTGGCCACGCCCCTTTTTTCGCTCATCCGTGGTCGAGCATCCTCGGGGGCAACCTTGCCCCAAATCAGCCAGCAGGGCCGCCGAAGACCAAAACTGAAGGAGGCCTCAGCGGATCATCCATGGAGCTCCCATCGCGCCCGATTACCCTCGCAGACCTAGTCAGATCCGCCGCGAGACCGCCGCGGAGTGGGGAAGTCGAGAAAGTTCGCGTCGAGGCCCCAAACATCGCCCGTTGCGGGCGGTGCGGCGCGTCGCTCGATCCCGAGGTCCGCGCCCCGGCATGCCGCCGCTGCGCTCCGCGCCACAGACGCGATAAAATCTCGCCGCGCCGCGAACCGCAGAGCGCGAACGAAGATAAAAAACAAAAGCCGCACGGCCATTAATCGTCGACTCGGGGCGACGCATTTTTCGCGCGCGTACGAAAAATAAATTTTGCACACGCCGCGCCTACGCGGCGATGCTACCGATTCGAGCGCCCTAACAGAGGCCGAAATTGCGGGCCCGGAGCGATATGAGGGACTACGCGTGCGCGTCCTCGTTATTCGCGAGGCGGCGCGCACTGCGTCCGCGCCCCCACATTTGATCGCCCCGCGGCGCCGCTATCTGTCTGTCCTAATGGCCGACCACTTTGACGCCTGCCAGCTCCTCTTGGCTGAGTGCCGGGATATCTGGGCGCTCGAGCAGTGTGTGTTCGTGTCACGCCTCCAGTGGCTGCCGCGCGAAGTCATGGAAGACCTGCTCGAATTGGTCCATGTCCGCGCATTTAGCGAGGTCCCGCCGGGACTCGCATGCGAGTTCGCGGCGCTCAGCGGTCGAGTGGACTGGCTCGAAGCAGCGAGGGCCAAGACCCCGCCCTCGGATTGCAAAGCAATTGGTAAGCGGCCTCCAGAGGAGTCAAGAGTGGACAGCGGGCCCGGCCCGCTGTCCACTCTTGAGTGCGTTAGCACGCCACTTATCACTCCTTCGGAGCCCTGC
>JACCDY010323009.1_pt1 | contig 10691 bp, 9 predicted proteins | sample 7446391 | NCBI WGS metagenome assembly JACCDY01 (sample SAMN15323451, study PRJNA562643) | freshwater metagenome | isolation source: river surface water | place: USA:Blue River Watershed | collected 2017-08-18
ACACGAGTAGCATCAAAAAACAAATCTATGAATCAGCACGACATGCCGAGATACACAACAAATTTGTAATAAAGCAGCTAATAGAGAATTGCCCTAAAATTAAACATCTCACGATACACCCGGGCGATATTGACGAAGAAGAATACGATCTTATTCACAGACTAAATTTGGAAACTTTAATACACGATTCGTATCGCGGCAAAGATATTTTGCTAAAATTTAAAAATCTAAAGAATTTGAAAGTGCAGAGTTTATCATATTTCGATATAGAAGAATGCACGGCATTGGAAAGTATCACAGTAGACCATATTGCTAAGGACTACGATGATACAATTGCTAACTTGAAATTGAGAATAAAGAATGATATGGATTTCAATGATTTACCTGAGGGGTCAATTAATGAGTTATGCATAAGTTACATATGGACCAAGGATATTGTTAAATTTCCGCTGGATACTTTACGTATAACAGGTAAAAGGGCAACTAAATATTTATCATATATAGAGCAAATGAATCTGAAACATCTAAGCATCGGATATCGTAATACATACGAAGGATATAACACTGTACTTCATTCCAATCTAAATATGCCTACTTTGCGAACTTTAGAGTTGGAGTCTGTGAAATTGAAGTTATCTATGCTTAAAAATCTAGTGAATCTTACTGATCTACTTTTAGATAATTGTGAGTTCGGGTGTGGTGAATTTAAGTCTATTACAGAGTTACCGATTACTAAATTGACTCTTTGCAAACATGCAATAGTTTTAAGCAATCTATCTGAGTTGCGGCTGAAGTATTTGTCGCTGTGTGAATGTAACGATACTACCGGTAATCTTGGTGAATTGCCAAGAACATTAACATATCTAGAAGTAACTGATTCAGATATTACTATTGGTGATATGTCTAGATTAGACAAATTAAATACTTTAATGATTTGTGATATAGAATCAGGTAATCCTATAGCAGTGACAGATGAAGAGCTCGCGTCAATATCCAAATTACCCATCACGACGTTGAATTTATCCGGCTGTATATTAAATGACGACAGCATGGATTTTATTGCGGATATGCAAGTAAATGACTTAAATGTCGAATCTAACAATATTACCATTATGGGAATAAGAAAATTGCGGCGCCTTCCTCTTAGACAGTTAAAAGTGTCGAACATCCCACTATTGCATATGACGCTTTTCTAATTATTTTAGCTTCTTTTAGCTTCTTTTGACTAATTTTTTTTTGGTAATTAAAAATTGATCAACCCCACAATATAATGCTGCTGAGTATTCCAAATGTTATACTCAATAAAATACTTTCATTCATCGAGCTATGCGACGTGTCGATAGTTGTAGTCTTGTGCAAGTATACGAAAAGTATCAAAAAACAAATCTACGAGTCGGCGTTATATGCTAAGATATATGAAAAATATACAGTTTGGCGAATAGTAGAGAATTGTCCTAAAATTAAACATCTCACGATATGTTCTAGCGAATTTGGCAAAGAACACGTTAATCTTATTCATAGATTGAATTTGGAAACTCTAGTAAATAAAAATTCCAATACACCTGGGTTTACTTTAAAATTTAAGACTCTCAAGAATTTAGAAGTTTGGGATATATCAGATTTTGATATAACAGATTGCCCTGCGCTAGAAAATATTATAACAGTATGTTTCAGTGAAAGAACCTATAAGGCCGCTAATTTGAAATCTATAAAAATTAGAGGGTATCCAGATGTTGATGAATTGTCGGGCTGGCCAGTTACTGAGTTGCGCATAAAACCAAGATCATTACTTGATGCGATTAAATTTCCGCTTGATACTTTAACTTTAGAAGTGGATGAAAATCCAAATAAAAGCATATCCATTCTAAAAAAGACTAAACTAAAAAGTTTAAACATTCAATTTCACCATAGCGACGATCAAAGAGTTAAAATTCGGCACGACATCGATTTGCCTAGTCTGAGATCTTTAGAATTAGAATCAGTAGAATTAAGTTTAAATAAGCTTAAATGTTTAACGGGTCTTACTGAGTTATCGTTGGATAATTGTGCGCTCGAGTTCAATGAGTTCGAACATATTTCACGTTTGCCAATTACTAAATTGTCGCTTTCTAGAAACAAAATAAATTTAAGTGAATTACGCAAATTCAAACTGAGATATCTGACGTTGTACGATTGCGAAATTATCGGCAGAATGTATTTTCCAAAGACGTTAAGGCATTTAGAAATAATGGGTGAAAACACTATCATTGACGAAATGCCAAATATTGCATTAGACACTTTAAAGATTTGCAGTACCGATCCGAGCAATCCTATAAAGATTACAAATGACGGTTTAGCGGCAATATCCAAGTTACCAATAACAGTACTTGAATTAACGGAATGCGGATTGAATGACGACAATATAGGTTATCTTGCGGATATGCAGATAAACCAGTTGAGTATTGAAGGCAACGATATTACCATCGTCGGCGTAAGAAAGTTAAAGCGATTGCCGTTGCGTAAATTAGAAGTGTCAACTGTTCCATTATTGCATATGTCCTTGTTTTAATTTTTTGGAAAGATAAAAGTGATTATAAGCAGAGCAATATATAATGCTGCTGCGCATTCCGCATGCCGTTCTGCAAAAAACACTCTCATATCTTAAGCTAAGTGACACGGCAATAGTAGTGGTTTTATGCAAGTATTCGGCAAGTATCAAACGATATATTTACGAATCAGTACAGAGTGTTCGTATTGCAAGTGAGATTAAAGTTAGAAAAATAGTAGAGAACTGTCCTAAAATCAGGCATCTAACTATATACACTTGCGAATTAACTGATGAACACTATAATTTGATATACCAATTGAATTTAGAATCATTAATACATGACGACCCTCGCGAAAACCTTAAACTGCCATTTAAGAATCTTAAGCATCTGAATGTGCGGAGTTTAGACGGTTTCAATATCGATGATTGCAAAATGCTTGAGCATATTGTAGTACGCGACTTTACAGGTCCATTGGACAAGAGTAAATTTCCTAATTTAAAATCATTCAGAATTACGCACAATGCGGAATTTATACAGTATGATTTGCCTATAACTGAGTTATCCGAAGAAAAGTTTACAAAAGAAATGCTTCAATTGCCGTTAGATACTTTACGTGTGTCGGTTGATCGTAGTATAACTAAAAGTTTATCATTGATCGCACGATCAAACATAAAAAATCTAGAATTAACTTCTGAAGATAATTCTAAATACGGCAAATTGTTAAATAAGTTGAGATTGGCTGTCTTATCATTGAAATATGGCACAATGACATGTCATCTAGATATACCTACGCTACAAGTACTAACTTTGGATTGTGTGAATATAAGCATGTATGCACTTAGTAAACTAGTTAATCTTACTGAACTATCAATAAAAAAATGTGTGAGTGAATTCGTCGACTATACGCTTCTTAATGGCATCGCAGATTTACGCATAACTAAACTGTCAATAATACAATGTAAATTTGATTTAGATAATTTAGCCAGATTACCACTTAAGTATCTATCGATAACTGATTGCGCTTTTACTGGTAAACTTCATCATTTACCAAGCACGATTACTACTTTGATATTATTGGATTTGCGCATTGACGTTGATCAGTTAAATTTGAGTAAATTGGACACGCTGATCGTGCAAAACACATGCGTAGATAAAATAACTACTATAACTAACACTGGATTAGAATCAATATCAAAGTTGCCGATAACAGTTCTTGAATTAACTGGATGTAATTTGACAGACGACAACATAAATTATCTTGCAGACATGCAAGTAAATGATTTGAATCTCCGATATAACGATTTGAGCATAGTGGGAATTAGGAAATTGCGACGTCTGCCGTTACGACGACTGCAAGTATCAGACATATCATTATTAGATATGACGCTGTTTTAAAAGAGTAACTCGGCGATTAAGAGTGGATCAGCTCGAAGTTCGAAAATCGCAGGATTTTCCGATAGCCATGAACAACCTATTTTATCAGGGTTCGCGCGGAATATATGCATAGCTGCAGGGTTTGATGATAAGTATTGCCAGCATATATTTTTTGGATTAGCCATCAAAAGAGATATAGCAGCGGGATTAGCAGATAATTCATCCCAGTCTATGCGATTAGGATTGGCGGCTAACAAGTCAATAGCAGCGGGATTTCCAGATAATACATTCCAGTCTATACAATCAAAATACTCGCTAATCAGATCTATCGCGCCGGTGTTACTGGATAAATGTTTCCAATTTATCTTATCAATGTTTGCACGCAACAGTTCGACGGCGGCCGGATTACCAGACAGCACATTCCAATCTATGCGATCAGGGTGAGCAGCCAGCAGTTCGATAGCAGAAGGATTTCTAGATAATTCTCGCCAATCTACTTTATCTAAGTTAACGGAGAGAATTCCAATAGCGGCCGGATTTCTTGATAGAGCTTCCCATTTTATTTTATCAGGGTTTGCGAGTAATAAGTCAATGGCAGCTGGATTTTCGGATAAGTAATGCCAATTTATTTCATCAGAATTAGAAATCAGCAAATCAATAGCAGCTGGGTTTAATGACAGAAACGACCAATGAATTAAGTCGGGATTAGAAGTTAATAAGTCAATAGCTCTAGGGTTACATGATAAGTATTTGCCAAAAAGATCATCTATTTTTATCCATTCCAATAGTTCATATCGGCCGACATACAATCCAATTATACCAGCAACATCCGGCGAAAAGCCCGTCATCATAAACAATAATTATAAGCAAGCTTATGACTATATAAAAAAGAACAAATCAAATTTTATTAAGCTCGGCAACAATTAGTGGATCGGCGCGAAGTTCGAAAATAGCGGGGTTTTTAGATAATAGACTCCAAAATATCTCTTCAGGATGTTCGCGCAACATTGGTATGGCGGCGGGATTTTGCGATAGAAAACGCCAATCTATAAGTTTAGGATTAGCGATAAGCAAAGATATTGCAGCCGGATTTTTTGATAGAACAGCCCAATTTATGCGGTTAGGATTGGCGATAAGCAGGTCAATTGCAGCCGGATTCCCCGATAAATTGTTCCAGTTTATTTTATGTGGATGCTCACGCAACAAGTCGATCGCGGCAGGATTACTAGATAAATTATCCCAATTTATTTTATCAATATTAGCATTTAATAAGTGGATAGCAGATGGATTCGCCGATAGAACTTCCCAGTCTATTTTTTCAGAATGTTCAAGTAGCAAAGGTATAGCAGCCGGGTTAAAGGATAATAATTGCCAATTTATTTTATGAAGGTTAGCTTGTAACATATCAATCGCGGCGGGATTCGAACATAATCCCGGGAAGTTGATTTTTCCCGGATGTGCGCGCAACAAATCCATAGCGGCCGGATTTATACATAAATTACTCCAATATATTTCGCCAATATTATCAGTTAACAAATCAATAGCATTAGGATTAGCCGATACTTGATACCACACAATTTTATCTTTACTAATCCAGTCCAGAAGGCAGTACTTGCCGACATACAGTCCGATGATTCCAGCAACATCCTGTGAAAAGCTCGTCATAAACTTGTTTATACTTATAAACTTGTTTATACTTATAAACTTGTAACCTATATAAAAAAGAGTAATCAAATTTTATTAAGCTCGGCAACAATTAGTGGATCAGCGCGAAGTTCGAAAATCGCAGGATTTTCAGAAAAATTCTCCCAATCTATGAGATCAGGGTGAGCAGCCAACAATTTAATAGCAGCCGGATTTACAGACAGAGAATTCCATTTTATTTTATCAAAGTTATCCAAAAGCAAACTAATAGCAGCTGGATTACACGACAAACAAATCCAATCTATTTTATCTGGATTAGCCATCAAAAGAGATATAGCAGAGGGATTACAAGATAGTGAACTCCAACTTATTTTATCAGGATTGGCCATTAGCAATGGAACACCGGCTGGATTCATTGACAAAAATCCCTTATTTATCCGATCATGATTAGCTGCCAATAATTCTATGGCGGCTGTATTTCCAGATAGTATGGTCCAATTTATCCGATCAGGATTAGCAACCAATAATTCTATTGCTGCTGAATTAGCAGACAATAAAACCCAATCTATTTTTTCGGGATTAGCGATTAACAAGGAAATTGCAGATGGATTTTGTGATAACCAATACCATTCTATTTTGTCTGGATGAGACAGCAGCAAAGAAAGGGCTTCGGGATTCTTTGATAACTGACCCCAATTTATTCGATCAGGATTGGCAGCTAATAAATCAATAGCTTTGGGGTTGCCCGATAATCGAATCCAATCTAGTCTAGATTTGTCAATCCACGAAAGGAGTTCATATCGGCCGACATACAATCCGATAATTCCAGCAACATCCGGTGAGAAGCTCATCTTACTATATAAAACAATAAAAGTGAATAATTATAGTTACAATGCTGCCGACAGCTATAGTATTACACAATCTTTCGCCTTATCTAACACTTTACGATGTGATAGTTTATATCGCGCTTTGTAAACAGACAAACACACTAAGTTCTAAACTTTTGCATAGTGTAAAATATGTTGAAGTTAAAACAAACATAGAAAGGTTTATGCGTAGACTCACTAAAAAATGCCCAAACATAACGAAACTAAGAATATGCGATGCAAACTTGACTGATGCTATTATTACAGAAGTTAACAAACTACCGTTAACATCGCTAGAATTTCCAGGGTGCGAAAGGTTTTCGGATCAAATAATGTTCAATTTACCAAGACTTACTAGTATATATGTATCAAATGCGGGAGATTTTGATCTAATCGAGCCAAAAAATATAACATCCGTTCATGTGCAGGAATTCGATTCTGGTGATGCCGAGTGTTTACGCGAATTTAAAAATCTCAAAGAAGTATTAATAGACAGGGCTAATGATACCCGTATGAGTTTGATTTCCAAATTACCTATAAGAAAAATTAACATATCTGCGAATGGTATTCGTCATTTAAAAAACGCCGAATTGGAATCGTTAAGTATATCCATGGGAGACGGCACCTCAGGGCATGAGATAATGGCCAAGTTACACAAGCTGAACTTGGATAAATTACGAGAATTAGAAATACCAGATATAGATGAAGTGGATGAGTTTATTAGAGATATTCCATTGCATAAATTGGCATTGAAAGGATACAAAACGGAATCAGCGGTTACATCGGCGTCACGTCTAATTAATAAATCGATCAAAGAATTATCGTTAAACGGTACATTTGCGAAGTTCAGCTATTTGAAATTGCCCAATCTGGATAAACTGGAATTGATAAACTGCGAAGTTACACCAGACGCAAAGTTACCAATCAGATATTTAAGTTTGTGTGGATGTGAACTATGGAATTTGGATATGCAGCTTTTGTCTCTTCATTTAGAACATATAGCGTGCCCGACAAACATGAAACTACTGCCGACGTCACTTGTAACTCTGATAATAAAAAATGTAAATGGCATATATGATGAATTTCCGAGTTTGCCTAAATTGACAACATTACAATTGTCGACTAGCTGCAATTGCAAAGAATTCGACGGAGAAGATAGTGAAAGCGACGATGAAGTAGGTAAAACAATAGAAATCAGTATCCAAGATGAAGTGTGGCACAGAATAGCCAAATCACCAATTCAAGATTTACATATTGAGAGTAAATCACTAAACGACACTAATATACATTATTTCGCAGAAACGCCGATTAACTATTTGGATATAGAGAATACAGAAGTTACAATTGTTGGACTGGCATCACTGAAAAAATTACCGCTCCGTAAATTAGTTACGCCGAATATCCCCTTACACCAAGTATTTCAAGTATAATTCGCGGGTCAGTACGTAGCTCGAAAATTCCAGGGTTTCGTGACATTTCATACCAATTTATTTTCTTTTGGTTTTCCTTTAATAATTGCATTGCTGCCGGATTGCTCGACAAGTAATTCCAGTCTATTTTTTCAGGATGTTCAAGTAGCAAATTAATAGCTGCAGGATTTTCAGATAACGTATTCCAACTAATATAATTAGGGTTAGCAATTAGTAGATGTATGGCTGCTGGATTTTTTGATAACTCGTGCCAAAATATACGATTGGGATTTGCTACCAGAAGTGGTATTGCAGCGGGATTGCTTGATAGTTCAATCCAATTTATTTTGTCAGGGTGAGCTGCCAATATTTCCATTGCACCCGGATTCTCAGATAGTGATTTCCAATGAATCTTGTCGAGATTAGCAGCTAGCAATGAAATTGCAGATGGATTTTTCGATAATGATATCCAATCTATTTTTTCAGGATGCTCAAGTAGCAAGGAAATAGCAGCGGGGTTTTCCGAAAGCCAACTCCAATTTATACGATTAGGATAAGCTATCAAAAGATCAATAGCAGCCGGATTACTAGACAACCAATCCCAATCTATACGGTCAAGATTTGCTGATATTAAACCACCAGCATTAGGATTGCATGACAGGTGAGACCAATGTATATAACCAATATTAATCCAATCCAGAAGTTCATAATGGGCTAGATACGAAGCTATAATCTGTGCAACATCAGGCGAGAAGCTCATTATATTATATAAGAATCAAATTTTACACGGAAAGTAACTCAGCAACTAATAGTGGATCGGCGCGAAGTCCAAATATTGCAGGGTTCGAAGATAGCCGATACCAATTTATTTTTTCAGGATTGGCCTTTAATAATGGAATAGCATTAGGATTTCCAGATAAATATTCCCAATCTATTTTATCTTGATTATCGAACAATAAAGATATTGCAGCTGTATTAGCAGATAACCATTTCCAACACACTCTATGTAAGTTAGTAGACAATAAATCTACAGCTGCCGAATTTTCAGATAACCCAACCCAATCTATTTTATCTTGATTATCGAACAATAAAGATATCGCAGCCGGATTAGTAGATAGCCAATACCAATCTATTTTATCGGGATTAGCAGTTAATAAAGATATAGCCGCGGGATTTATACATAATATCTTCCAGTATATCTTTTTGGGGTTGGCAGTTAGCAAATTAATAGCAGCAGGATTTTCAGATAGCAAATCCCAATTTATTTTGTCGGGATTGGCAGTTAATAAAGATATAGCCGCGGGATTCATACATAATATCTCCCAGTCTATCTTTTTGGGGTTGGCAGTTAGCAAATTAATAGCAGCAGGATTTTCAGATAATAAAAACCAATCTATTTTATCGGGATTGGCAGTTAATAAATCTATTGCGTTAGGATTTTTAGACAGTTGAACCCAGTTCAGTTTCCCGGGATCTATCCAATCAAGTAAATAATACCGGCCGAGATACAATCCGATAATCTGTGCAACATCAGGCGAGAAGCTCATTATATTATATAAGAATCAAATTTTACACGGAAAGTAGCTCAGCGACTATAAGCTGATCAGAGCGAAGTTCAAATATTGCAGGGTTCTCAGATAATAAACGCCAATTTATTTTTTCAGGATTGGCCTTTAATAGAGATATGGCAGCAGGATTTTTAGATAGCATATCCCAATTTATTTTTTCAAAATTAGCAGTCAATAATTCAATCGCGGCAGGGTTAGCTGATAAAGTGTGCCAACGTATAAGACCGGGCTGCTCTATCAATAAAGGTATAGCAGCTGGGTTTTCCGATAGTTCATATGGATCTAATTTTTTAGGATTATTGCGTAATAATTCGATAGCGGCAGTATTTCGCGATAGACGAGACCAATTTATGCGGCGCTGGTTAGTAAGTAGAAGCGGCATAGCGGCCGGATTTTGTGATAGATAGTTCCAATCTATTTTATCTGGGTTGGCAATTAATAGAGATATAGCAGCGGGATTCATGGATAGTATACGCCAATTTATTTTATCCAAGTTTGCAAGTAGAAGCGGCATGGCATCAGGAGTTCCAGATAATCTATCCCAACGTATTTCATGTAAATTATCCTGAAAAATGCATACAGCGGCTGGATTAGATGACAAGATTAGCCAATTTATTTTTTCAGGGTGATCAATCAACCAATCAATTGCATTAGGGTTTTCAGATAAAGGCGCACGCCAAATCTTACTATCATCGATCCAATCCAAAAATTCATAACGCGCTAGATACGAAGCAATAATCCGAGCAACATCCGGTGAAAAGCTCGTCATAGGTGAGCTTATAAATATATAAAAAAGACCAATCACTTTTTTATCACACACAAAGCAGAGCGGCAACGACAAGTGGATCAGCACGAAGTTCGAATATCGCAGGATTTGCAGACAAGTAATTCCAATCTATTTTATCGAGATTACTGGTTATCAACTGGATAGCAGCTGGGTTTTTTGATATTTGATACCAATTTATCCGATTAGTATTAGCGATTAAAAGATTCATCGCCCAGGGATATGCTGATAATGCACCCCAATGTACACGACCGAGGTTAACAAATAATAAGTCTATAGCAGCCGGGTTTGTGGATAATTGATCCCAGTCTATTTTGTCCGGATTATCAATTAATAAATTAATAGCAGATGGGTTCTTCGACAACATATACCAATTTATACGATCAAGGTTAGCAACTAGAATTAGCATGGCAGCGGGATTTCCAGATAAGTGCCTCCAATTTATATGATCTGGATTATCGGTTAACAAAGGAATAGCAGATGGATTTCCAGATAATTCATACCAAAATATTTTTTCA
>JACCDY010914469.1_pt1 | contig 10691 bp, 15 predicted proteins | sample 7446391 | NCBI WGS metagenome assembly JACCDY01 (sample SAMN15323451, study PRJNA562643) | freshwater metagenome | isolation source: river surface water | place: USA:Blue River Watershed | collected 2017-08-18
AGCCCGGCAGGTCTCTCCTGACTCTTTTCGTGGTAGCTACCTGAGTTTTTCTAGTCGTAACTGAACCAAGCTCCAGCAATGTCAAAACACTTTGTCCGAAGAGAAAAGAGTCCGCCCCCACTAGCTCGACAGCTTCTTGCGCCTCAGCTTGGGCCGTTGGCGGGAAAAATGGTGATCTGTAGACGCCGTGTCCAACCCGTTCTATTGCTCCACGTTGCAAGAGTTTCCTCAGCTCAACAGCAGGTATTCCGTTTCTTTTCGCGAGATCGGTTGTGACGCAACCATTGTTCTCGAGTGCCAACTCGTAGAAGCGTGTGCGGTAGGAAACTCTTGCCATGTCAAAAGCGTACCAAATATAGTACGTTTTTGACAGAGATTCCCCTTTGTGTTTGTGGTTGCTTTAGTTTTCGGTCTGTGGCAGAATTCTGGCTTGTGCCCAGGGACTCTGCCGCAGGGGAGCAAAGGGCATAAAGATACTCAAACTTGACCGTTTTGACCTGCGCGCAAAAGGAAAGAGCAGAAAATGCACATTCTTGACGTTGTTGATGCCAAGAACCTAAAGTCCGACATTCCAGCATTCCGCGCTGGAGACACCGTGAAGGTTCACGTAAACATCATCGAAGGTAACCGCAGCCGTATCCAGGTTTTCCAGGGCCTAGTAATCCGTCGCTCTGGCCACGGTGTTCGCGAGACCTTCACCGTTCGTAAGGTTTCATTCCAGGTAGGAGTTGAGCGTACCTTCCCAGTACACAGCCCAGTAATCGACAAGATCGAGCTTGTCACCAAGGGTGATGTTCGCCGTGCGTAGCTTTACTACCTGCGCGGCCTACGCGGCAAGGCAGCCAAGATTCGCGAGAAGCGCGAGAACGTCTAACTAGACTTAGCAACATGTCAGATTCAGGGGAGCTCCGCCCCCGCAGCCACTCCAAGCTTGCTGATTTTCGTCGCAAGTTCAAAGAGCTGAGAAAGAACTGGTTCGTTGCTTTCCTAATCGACTTTGTGGTCATCGTCGGCACCGCCATGGTGCTTTCGGTGGCCATTAAAGCTTTTTTGATTAGATCTTTTTACATTCCATCGGGTTCGATGCTCGAAACCCTGCAGATCAACGATCGCATCATCGTGAATGTGATGGCCCCCGAGGTTATGCCTATCGAACACGGAGACATAGTGGTCTTCCGTGACCCAGGCGGCTGGCTCGGGGCTATCCCAACGGTTCAGAAAGAGCCAATTCAGGAGCTAACCGACTTCGTGCTTGGCACCTTCGGCATCACCGCTCCTGACTCGGCAGAGCACCTGGTGAAGCGTGTAATTGGCTTGCCTGGCGACGTGGTTGAGTGCTGCGACCCAGAGGGGCGTTTGATTGTTAACGGTGTTCCTATCGACGAACCATACATTGCACCTGGGGCAAACCCATCGGACGTCGAGTTCAAAGTCACTATTCCCGAGGGCAGCTATTGGGTTATGGGTGACAACCGAGGAAATTCAACAGATTCTCGCTTCCACCAAGACCTTCCGAGCAAGGGCTTTGTGGATGAGAGTTTCATCGTCGGCAAGGCATTTGTAATCTCCTGGCCAGTTTCCAATTTCAAGTGGCTCGATAATCACCCCGAGGTATTTAGTGACGTTCCCAAGCCTTGAGCTTGAGACTGAGCTCGTCTCTAGTTACGGCCAGGTAATGGGCATTGATGAGGTTGGTAGAGGAGCGATAGCCGGGCCGGTGGCAGTTGGTGCAGTGCTTTATAGTTCCAGTTCCTCGACCGAGATCCCAGTTGGTTTGCGAGACAGCAAGCTAATTGCCGAGGCAAAACGATCAAGTGTTGCCGCTTTAGTTCAGGCCTGGGTTCCAACTGCCGTGGGTGAGGCGAGTGTCCAGGAGATCGAATCCAAGGGCATATCTTGGGCGCTGCAGCAGGCTGCACTGAGGGCTCTAGAAGCCTTGAATCCATCTACCGGGGTAATCCTGCTAGATGGCTCACACAACTTCCTGCAGGGGCTTGTGAAGCTCCCGGTTGTGATTCGTACCAAAGCTGATCGGGATTGCGCCATCGTTTCTGCCGCAGCCCTAACCGCAAAAGTTTCTCGGGATCAAACGATGACCGAGCTTCACGACCAATACCCAGTATTTGAGTGGTCATCGAATAAGGGCTACGCCTCCGAATCTCACATCGCAGCTCTAAAAGACTCTGGCCCTAGCGAGCACCATCGCGTGAGCTGGCTGGGAAAGATTCTTCAGGACGAGCTTTTCTAAAGACATAGACTGTCTGAGATGGACGAGAACGATTTCGAAGACTACGACAGAGACGCCGAACTAGCGCTCTATCGTGAGTACCGGGACGTAGTGAAGATGTTTCGCTACGTCATCGAGACCGAACGTCGTTTCTACCTAGCCAATGAGGTTGAACTGAAGCGCGTTGACACCGCAACCGACTTCTACTTTGAACTGAGCATGCAAGATGTATGGGTTTGGGACATCTACCGAACCGACAGGTTTGTAAAGCAGGTCAAGGTAATGACCTTCAAGGATGTGAATGTCGAGGAAATCGGCGCTAAAGAACTTGAGATTCCCGAAGAACTCGCAGTCGGAGATCAGAACTAGTTATCCACAGCTGGTTCTTTTTCAAAACTAAACTCCCTTAATTTTTCGCATGCTGTTCGCATGTATCTCGACGAGTCGCAACACCAACTGATCCTCTGGTCCATGCTCCACGAACCAGGGGATGCTCTCGCGCACACGGTCTTCGCGCTTCGGGGCGTTGAAGCGCTAGATGATTTTCGAAGCGGCAGAGCGAGGGTGCTGTGGCATGAGTTGATCGCACTGCACGCTCCAGAGTATCTCTCCAGGGTTCCGGAGCTGATTGAACGAATTGGCCTTCGGTTACCGCACCTCGATGTCGCAGCTGCAGTCGAGCGCGGCATTCGATGGGGAGCAAGACCGGTCTTTCCAAATGAGCTCCCACGGGCATTTGCCCGGTTCCGAGACCTTGAATCTCATGCCCCATATTTGCTTTGGGTTGCGGGCGATGCCCATGCCTTGAACCAAGACATGGTTGGGGTGGTGGGAACACGTAACCCCACCGAAGCTGGTGTTCGCAATGCCAACAAGGTCGTTTCCCAAGTTAGAACCGCCATTGTTTCTGGGGGAGCGAGGGGCATTGACGCCTCCGCTCATCGGGCTGCACTTGATCTGAAACTGCCGACGGTGGCTTTCATGGCCGGAGGGCTGGACCGTGCCTACCCGATGGAAAACTGGGATCTGTTTCACCAAATTGTTCGCTCTGGTGGTGCGTTGGTTTCTGAAATGTCACCCGGGTCTTCACCATCTCGGTTTCGATTTTTGCAGCGCAACCGATTGATTGCCGCAGTCTCTGAGTATCTAGTGGTGGTGGAAGCGGGCTTCAGATCTGGCTCTAAAAACACCGCAAATCACTCTCGGGCTCTGGGCCGCGATGTTTATGCAATTGCCGGGAATTGGTCGGATTCCGGGCCGCAGGGCTGCAACGCGATGATTAAGGAGGGGTTAGCTCAGCCTTGGTCATTCGCGGATGGCACTGAGCCAACTTTGGATCAAAAACGAGTGCTAGATGCGATGCGTGATGGTTGCCTTGAGCCAGCCGCTATAGCCCGCGAGGCAGGGATGGGGATATCGCAAGTGATCAGAGAGCTTCGGCTATTGCGTCTCGCCGGGGAAATCTCCTGAGCCAGTTAGATCAATTGCAAAATCGAAACCATAGTCTTGTCAGGTGAAGAGATTTGAGATCGAGCTAGAGCGCTTCCTTAGTGGCCTTGCAGCTCGTGGCTTAGCGGCAAACACCGCTAAGGCATATGGCTCGGATCTTCGTGAATTGCTTGATTTCGCGCGTTCCCAAAGCAAAGAGCTCGATCTGGATTTGGTGCGAGATTGGCTATATGCGATTTCGAAGGCTGGGGGAGCGAAATCCACCCTTGCCCGCAAGACTGCTGCCGTTAGGGCTTTTTCTTCTCATCTTTTTGACTCAAGCCTGATTGCATCGGATTTCGGCCTGAGGCTTAGATCACCAAAACTTGATAAGTCTCTTCCCAAAGTTGCGTCTGAAAGCTCACTTGACCAGGTTTTGGAACGCATGCGTGCGCGTGCCACAGATGACCCAATCTCTCAGATGGAGTTGGTGGCGTTCGAGCTGCTTTATGGCACGGGTATGCGAGTAAGTGAGCTTTGTGGGGTAGATCTCGGGGACCTTGATTTTTCAAGACAGCTGGTCCGAGTTACCGGCAAAGGCAATAAGCAACGAGTACTGCCCTATGGTCAGTATGCGGCTGATGCGATCGAGATTTATGTTCGCAGTGGGCGACCTAAGCTCCAGGTTGAAAGCTCGCCCGGAGCGCTGCTTCTCAGTTCTCGGGGTAAACGAGTTGGAGTGAGGCAGGTGTATTCGCTAGTTGCGAATGAGCTCGAGCGCACGTCTACCGGTAAGGCCGGCCCGCACACCCTCCGCCATTCGGCAGCCACCCATTTATTGGATAACGGCGCTGATCTTCGCGCGGTTCAGGAGCTGCTCGGGCATGCCTCCTTGGGTACCACGCAGATTTACACGCATGTCTCGGTAGAGCGCTTGAAGAAGAGTTTTGAGCAGGCTCACCCCAGGGCTTAGGCCAGTAAAACGCTTGGTAGCTGGGGTTCAATCAACTGCAGAGGGGAGAGGTAGCCGTAGCTATCCCGAGCCGAGAAATGTACGCAATTCTCACAGTGATACTCGTAATCAGCATCTGCTGGGCAGTGAATCGCGAATGGCTCTCCTTGGTCAATCCTTTCACCAACCTCAAACTGGGTGCAGGCAGGTTCGAAACTTGCCAAACCCATTTCTGTCTTAAGTGTCACAACATTTCGGTCTACAACTTTTCCGGTATAGGCGAGCGTGCCAGTGGCGGGAGCGTTTATCTCGCCGTATGGGGCAAGTTTGAAGTCGACCCCGCGATGACCGTTGCCGTACTTACTCGCGGGGGCTAGATACTGCTCCTGGATCTTGTCATTGAAGAAGGGAATCGGCTCGGCCCAAAAATCGGTTTTGAGTCTTGGGGCGAATGCCTCGATCGCGATGATTAGCAGGGTGATTAGTTTCAGCATTTCTAAATACTCAGCCGGCTGAAACTCCTGCTTAGCGAATACAAAAAAGCAGTGGATAACTGGGCTTTGCGCTGTTATGCTGGTCCCACGGCTTGAGCATTGCTCAGGCCGAATTCGCGTGTTCTTACACACCCAGACAGCTCGGTCCGACAAGTGCGGTTCTGTTTGGAGAGGACACCAGGGTTTTGATCAACCGATCAAAGCATTGAACTGAGGGGCAGATTTATGCCCAAAGGAGGGGCCGCATGGCCACTGTAACCGTTCGCCAGCTGCTTGACGCTGGTGTTCACTTCGGGCACCAGACCCGTCGTTGGAACCCAAAGATGAAGCGATTCATTCTTACTGATCGCTCTGGTATCTACATCATCGACCTGCAGCAGTCTGTTCAGCACATCGACAGCGCTTACAACTACGTCCGCGACCTAGTCGCCAACGGCGGAAGCATCATGTTCGTTGGAACCAAGAAGCAGGCTCAAGAAGTTGTTGCCACTGAGGCAAAGCGTGTTGGTCAGCCATTCATCAACGAGCGTTGGCTAGGTGGTCTACTGACCAACTTCAACACCGTAAACAAGAGAATTCAGCGCCTCAAGGAGCTGGAGACCATGGACTTCGATGACACTTCAAAGTCAGGTCTCACCAAGAAGGAGCTTCTAATCCTTCGCCGCGAGAAGGAGAAGCTAGAGAAGGTTCTTGGCGGTATCCGCAACATTGCTCGCACCCCAAGTGCGCTGTGGGTTGTTGACACTAACAAGGAGCACCTAGCGATCACCGAGGCGAAGAAGCTGGGCATCCCAGTAATCGGCATCCTGGACACCAACTGTGACCCAGACGATGTAAACATCGGTATCCCAGGAAACGATGACGCGATTCGCTCAATCGAGATTCTTACCAAGGTCATCGCCGACGCAGCTGCTGACGGCATGATTGCTCGTCACCAGAAGGGTGGCGAGGAGGCTGAGCCACTAGCCGAGTGGGAGCGCGAGCTTCTAGAGGGCGGCGCAGCTGCAGAGACCCCAGCCGAGGAGACCTCGGCAGAGAAGGACGCATAACAATGGCTAACTACACTGCCGCAGATGTAAAGGCGCTTCGCGAGAAGTCAGGCGCCGGCATGATGGACTGCAAGGGTGCTCTAGACGAGGCCAATGGAGACATCGAGAAGGCTTTTGAGCTACTTCGCCTGAAGGGCCTAAAGGGTGTTTCAAAGCGCGAGGGTCGTACCACCTCTAACGGTTTGGTTGTGGCTCGAGTTTCGGGCGGCAAGGGAACTCTCATCGAGCTTGCTTGCGAGACCGACTTCGTTGCAAAGGCTGACAACTTTGTTGCTCTAGCCGAGGCTGTTGCTGATGCAACCGTGGCTGCAGGCGCAGAGACCGTAGAGGCAGCACTGGCTGCTCCACACGGTTCCGCAACCGTGGCGGACGCAATTACCGACCAGGCAGCCATCATGGGCGAGAAGGTCGAGCTTCGTCGCGTTGCAGTTGTTTCTGCATCCGGCGTTGACGCCTACATGCACCGCACCAGCCGTGACCTACCTCCACAGGTTGGTGTTTTGGTTGCTTACGAGGGTGCTGACGCTGAGACTGCACACGATGTTGCGGTGCACATCGCAGCTTTCAACCCAACCTACCTATCCCGCGAGGATGTGCCTGCCGAGATCGTTGCCAAGGAGCGCGAGATCGCGGAGGAGACCGCACGCAACGAGGGTAAGCCAGAGGCAGCTTTGGCAAAGATCGTTGAGGGTCGTGTCACCGGCTTCTTCAAGGAGACCTGTCTACTAGACCAGGATTTTGCCAAGGACAACAAGTTCTCAGTTGGCAAGGTGCTGGAGAACGCAGGCCTAAAGGTCACCAGCTTTGTTCGCTTCCGCGTTGGAGCGTAACTAGCAAAAAAACTGCAACGGGCTCGGTCGAAAGACCGGGCCCGTTCTGCTTTCTCGCCCTAGGATTATCAGGGCGCATTCGCGCCTCAGAAGCACTGGAGGAATTCTTATGACTAAGAAGCGCAGAGTCCTACTAAAGCTCTCCGGTGAAGCCTTCGGTGGCGGTTCTTTGGGTGTGAATCCGGATGTGGTTTCAAAGATCGCCAAGGACATTGCGGTAGCCGCAAAAGACGTTGAGATCGCGATTGTGGTCGGTGGCGGAAACTTCTTCCGCGGTGCAGAGCTCTCTAATCGCGGTATTGACCGCTCACGAGCGGACTACATGGGAATGCTGGGAACCGTTATGAACGCCCTAGCGCTTCAAGACTTTATTGAGCAGGCCGGTGGCGATGTTCGCGTGCAGAGCGCTATCACCATGGCACAGGTTGCAGAACCCTACCTACCACTGCGTGCGATTCGTCACCTGGAGAAGGGCCGAGTAGTGATCTTCGGCGCTGGTGCAGGCTTGCCCTACTTCTCGACTGACACCGTGGCTGCCCAGCGAGCCCTCGAAGTTCACGCTGATGAGGTGCTGGTTGCTAAAAATGGCGTGGACGGCGTGTATTCAGCAGATCCAAGAAAGAACCCGGAAGCCAAGAAGCTCACCGAGGTGAGCTACCAAGAAGCTTTGGTTCAGGGCCTGAAGGTGGTAGACGCTACCGCGTTCTCACTCTGCATGGATAACAAGATGCCGATGCGAGTTTTTGGTATGGAAGATGTTTCTGCGGCACTACTGGGTCAGCCGGTAGGTACTGCGGTTCGGGCTTAGAAAGATAGGTAGAGAAGATGATTCAAGAGATTCTGAATGAGTGCAAAGACAAGATGGACAAGGCCGTAGAGGCCACCCGTGAAGACTTTGCTTCAGTTCGCACCGGACGCGCCAACCCAGCGATGTTCCAAAAGATCATGGTCGACTACTACGGCACCCCAACCCCGCTTGGTCAGCTCGGGGGTATTCAGAACCCTGAGGCGCGTTCGATTCTGATTAGCCCCTATGACAAGAGTGCCCTGAAGGCTATTGAGGCTGCTCTGCAGGCAATGCCAAACCTCGGTGCCCAGCCAAACAACGATGGCAACGTGATTCGACTAAACCTCCCTGAGCTAACCGAAGAGCGCCGCAAGGAGTATGTAAAGCTCACTCGCGATAAGGCCGAGCACGGTCGAGTTTCGGTTCGTAACATCCGTCGTAAGGCCAAGGAAGACCTAGAGGCTCTCAAGAAGGATGGTGGCGCAGGTGAAGACGAGGTTGAGCGTGCCGAGAAGGAACTCGAGTCCATCACCAAGGTTCACATCGACAAGATTGATGAGTCTCTAAAGAACAAGGAAGCAGAGCTTCTCGAGGTTTAGGTGCAAGAAACAAAGTCCAAGTCACTGGTGACCAGGTTGCTGGTCGGATTTGGCTTGGGTGGAATTTTCCTACTTTCGCTGGTTCAACCAGTGCTGTTTGTTCTTCTGACGTCGGTTGCTGCATCACTTGGAGTATGGGAACTCGCAACCGCAATGCGCAAATCCAGCTGGCATGTACCTAGGGTTCCAGCCACGATTGCCGCCTTTCTAACTCCGCTGATGGCCTACTTCTTCGGCCCAGCCGGACAGTGGTTGACGGTTTGGGTTGCCATAGGAGTGATGGTTGCCTGGCGGCTACTGTTCCTGGTCGCTGCAAAGAAATGGCAGTCCCTAAAGGCCACACTGCGCGATTTCGGCGCTAGTGCCTTCATCATGATCTACATCCCGCTGCTGATTAGTTTTGGTGCTCTGCTGATCAAAAAAGAGGATGGCACTATCTGGGTATTTGGTTTTGTGCTGACGGTAGTTGCGATCGACAGCTTCGGATACCTGGTTGGTCGAGTCTGGGGCAGAACCAAGTTGTCACCTGAAATTAGCCCAAAGAAAACCTGGGAGGGTTTTGTAGCTTCCGCGGCTGGTGCAATATTTGGCGGTGTAACAACTGTTCTATTGCTTGGCGAAAGCATCTGGTTCGGCATAGTCTTTGGCCTAGCACTGCTTGTGAGTTCAGTCATGGGGGATCTGTCGGAATCACTTATCAAGCGAGACTTAGAAGTGAAGGACATGGGGGATGTGCTTCCTGGGCATGGAGGGATCATGGACCGACTAGATTCCCTTTTGCCATCAACTTTTATCGCCTTCCTCCTCTCTCACGTAGTCTTCTAGTTATGGATTTTCCGCGGACTAAGCCAAAGGTTGCCGGGTATGACCCGCAGCAGGTGGATGTGCTGTTCGCGAGACTGCAAAGACAGTATGAAAACCCGGATCTCAAGATTGTCGACTCCTCAGTCGTTAATGTCGCAAAATTCGACCTGGTTCCCGGCGGCTACCAGATTCCAGCCATCGATGCTGCCTTGGCGAAGCTGGTTGAAATCTTCCTAGAACGCGAGATCGCCGGTCAGGTGAAAAGCGGTAAGCGAGAGAAGGTCGCAAGTGAACTTGCCGCCAATCTCAAAGAGATTAAGTCGGTTTTGGAAAATGGGCCCAAGAAAGTGTTCTCCATAGAGAAGCAAGGCTTCAGAAAGCGCGATGTCATCGCGCTCACCAAGCGCATTGAGATCAAGCGCGGGGCTCTAAGTGCACCGGACTCACTCGAGCTTCGAACTATGGGCTTTAGGCGCTCCAGAAGAGGCTTTGATCGAGCCGAGGTGGACGCATTTTTGAATCTGGTGATTCGCAGCCAGCATTGCCAAAAAGCCCTTTCCTAATTGCCTCATCCCTTATTTGCGCCTAGGGTTAAAAGCTGTCGTAAGGGAGTCTGTTGGGTAAACACAGTCTTAAGCGCAAACCGAAGCCCCGCCTATTGCCGGCGTTGGGCTTTGTTTTTGTGGCTTCACTGGTGCTTGTCAGCGCTGTAGACCCCTACTCTGGGCAGATTGCTTCGGCGCAAACCGTTCAGGTTTTTGACGGTCCTGAAGAAGAGTTCCAGCAACTGGAAATCATTGAGCTAGATAACGACGAAGACTTCACTCGCGGCGGCTTTGAGCTGCTAACTGGCGGCGGACCGTTGTTCATCAACTCAGCTCCATACCCATCACCCAACACCGCCAAGGCCTTTGCTCTTGAGATGGTGAACTCCAAGGGTTGGGATTACAACCAGTACTCCTGCTTGGTTAAGCTCTGGGAGCGAGAGAGCAACTGGCGCTGGAATGCGGAAAACAAATCCTCCGGAGCCTACGGAATTCCTCAGTCGCTGCCTGGAAACAAGATGGCCTCCGCTGGCGCAGACTGGCGCACCAACCCAGAAACCCAGATCAAGTGGGGCATTGGTTACATCAAGGGGCGCTATGGCAAGCCTTGTTCCGCCCTGGCCCATTCGGATAAGCGCGGCTGGTACTAAATTGGCCCGCGGCAAAAGACGCCGTCAGGCTCCCATAAAAATCGAAGAACTTGATCTAAACCGAGTTCGGATGTCACTTCCGAAGACCGAGGTCAAACGTGGTCAGGAGTTTCAAGTTCAGCAGACCATGGGAAACGCCGCCGAGGAGGGTAAGACCTGGGTCTGCCCGGTCTGCTCGCTAAGCATCACTCCTGGGGTTATCCACACGGTGGCATGGGATGTTCACCGCGGCGTTCAGACTAGGCGTCATTTCCATAACCACTGCTGGAAGCTATTCGATGGAGTACTGCACTAGTGGAAGAAATTAGAGCCGCTACCGAACTGCC
>JACCDY011230246.1_pt1 | contig 10689 bp, 11 predicted proteins | sample 7446391 | NCBI WGS metagenome assembly JACCDY01 (sample SAMN15323451, study PRJNA562643) | freshwater metagenome | isolation source: river surface water | place: USA:Blue River Watershed | collected 2017-08-18
AAAAAAAATAAATTTTTTATAAATTTCTATTATTTTAATGGACATTTATATATCTGACTTTTTACAGACACTGGCGATTAATGACAAAACTTTAAGGGATAATTGTATTAATTTGCTTTCTCAACTTCTCAAAATTAATGGTCTGAAACGCGCACTTGTTAAGGATGGATTGATTTTAATTTCATTACAGTACCTTTCTAATAATAGATATAATGCTTATACACTTGGGAAAATTAAAAATATACCAACTAAATATATTTCCAAAGCTGAAGATATACTTATAGAATCAATCAAGACAAATAAAGTTCATATTAATAACACTCATACCATGACACCAATTGATTTTTTACGTACAAAAATTACAGAATATAACCTCTCTGTTTCTAATGATATTATTTATAAAACAGACGTTCTTTTTAATAAAAACAAACATATTATAACAAATCATACTCCTAAAAATATTTGTATAACCTGTTTATATTTTCTATTATGTGATTCCGTTGATATACATGTCTTTTCGAATATTTTTGAAATTAATTCTAAATTGCTTTTAACAATATTACAGCGTATAAATTGAAAAATTTTTTATTAGTTATTAATAAATATGGAATTATTTATTAAAAAATATGATGGCACTCTCATAAAACTTTTGCATACACCTCTTATTGATGATACACAGGAACATGTGAAAAATTTAATTTTTATTAGTACACCTAATATATCATATTACACTTCTTTTATAACACTTATATCAGATGATACTCTTACGCCCTTAACACATTCTAACATTCTTCTAAATTTTAAACCAAACACAAAATCATACTCAATTCGTGTAATGAATATATTCGAAGAAATGGAACAAAAACAACAATATTTACCACAATATTATACTATTATTAATACAATAGAAGGTGAAAATTTATTGAACGACTTTAAACAGCGTTATCCTGATTTAACTAAAGAAGACCTTGAGTTTGTTATTGAGATGATCCTTTTTCAAACAAATTCTCAAATGTATTCTCAGTTGCAATCAAAACTTCAACAATATTTTTCTATCCTTGAACTTAAAAAACAACAAATTTTTACTCGTATTTCTAAACAATATAATGAATTATCTAAATTTTATAATATAATAAACACTACTACTAATATTGATTTTGATGTTCTATTTAATAATATTATTATAACAAGTCTTTCATTTACAGTTAAAAGCAACAATTTTATTTCTGGTGTAAAAGGACGTTTTATTAAATTAAATCAGTTATTTAATATCATTGAAACTAACCTGAAAATACCTTTTGTTGCTTACGAATCAAATAACAACTCATTTCCTTTTGTTAAGATATATAACGATATTAATACAGATGGAAAAAGTATAAAAAAATGGTTAATAAATGAAAAGAAAAAATCACAATTAATATCTTATAAAAAAATAAAAGGACTTCTTATAAAATCTATAAAAAACGATATGATTTTTTCATTTAATCTATATGACAATGGCCTTATTCATGTTAAATTAGAAAACGAAAATAAAAAATTATCATATGATCAATTATATGACTTTATTATTACGCAAACTAATGAAATTATCCAATATTTAAATTCTGTTCAAGGTGTTTTTCTTTATTCTCGTACAATAGACGAAACTGTAAATTCTACTGTTAGGGTTGATTCAATTTCTACTGTTGTTGATTCTTCTTTTTTCATAAATCGTAAAAAATTTGAAAAAGAATTGAATAATGAAGCTTTATCAGAATATGTTCTTGAACTTAAAGATACAATAACTCCAGATATATTATCAATGTTATATAAAAAATACCACGATGATGATAAGAATATAACTATTAATATTAAAGATAATCCTTATGTTTCTAATTCTTCTATAATATCTATTCTTTCATTTAAACATATTAATCAACTTTATTCTATACTCTTTCAAATATTTTATATATCTATGCTTTATGAAACTGATAAAGAAAAGAAACGTAAGATTAAAGAAAAAAGTTCTATAAAAGAATTACGAAAAGAAGGTATTGATATCCTATCTACTAAATGTCAAAAACCAAGACAACCTATATTGGGTGATAATCCGCTTCAAAATTCATACACACTTTCTTACAACGGTAAAAATTATATATGTCCTAAAAAAGATCATCCTTATCCAGGTTTTACAAACGATAATGTTGTTTGTTGTTTTAAAAAAGACCAACGACAAAGAGACACATATACAAGGAATATTAAAACCGATGATCTTATTGTTCAACCATCTAATTATAAAATTCAACTATTTGACAATATTTCTAATGAACAAAAAGAAGTTTATTTAATTAAAATTATTTCAGATTATAATTCTGGTTTTAACGAAGATAATTCTGTTGGACGTTATTATTATATCGGTAACAATAAAGAACTTGTACCATTAACCAATACTGAACTTATAGAATCAATTGATAATGATGAACACGATATATGGCTTGAAGAAATTGAATTGTCTAAAATTTTAGAAAGACCACCTTCAAATAAATGTAATACACCACCTGATTTGTCTTCTTTATTTAATTCAAACATTCATAAACCATGTGAAAATCAACCTTCAAAATTCTTTGGTTATAATTTAAATTCTTATCCGTGTTGTTTTGATAAAGAACGTAATATTTATAAGACCAGACAAAAGAAAAAAACATTTATTAGTAAACAACATATTCTTCATTCAGATAAAATTCTTGATAAAAATCGTCTTGGTTATTTACCAAAATATCTTGACCACTTTTTTAACAAAATGAATTCTGGTAATTTTTTTAAATTAGGTGTTGTTCAAAATAAAAATGCATTTTTTAATTGTGTTATAAATATTCTTAATTCTATTAACGAAACTAATTCAATTAAAACAGTTTCTCAACTTAAAAAATACCTTTCTGATGAATTATTAAAAAGAGATGATATCTTTTTTAAGGAATTAAACTCAGGTGATATTTTACTTAAATTTGGTACAAAAAATGAGTATATAAATTATATTAACTCAACTTCGGTAAAATGGAATTTTGTAATTGATTTAATTCAAAAAGTATTTCATATAAATATATTTATATTTGATTTACCTTATGAATTAGTTGATTCCAATAAAGAAACCAATGAAAAAGATATAAAAATTATTTGTAAAAATTTTCATGGAATATCAAACGATACTTCTCTCAGCAATATTGTTATTTTCAAACGTAAAAATTTTTATGAATTGTTAGTTAATATTACAGAAGATGATCAAGTCAATTTTACATTCAATTCCCAAATGTCTTTTATAAAAATGATTATGGGGTATATTAAAGATTCTTGTATTTCTGAAGATATACTTCCTGAAAATTATACTTTTATTGAAATGTTTGATTATTCTACCCTTAAAACCTTATTAAATAATACAGATTTAGAAATTATTGCACAGTTATCTAATCCTTTTGGAAAAATTAATCACGTTTTAACACGAAAAGGCTTAATTATTCCTATTAAAGAAACAAAACTTGACCCAACCCTTCCATCTTATCCATATGCAACTTTTATTCAAAAGAATTTATCAAAGTTATTAAACATTCCTTCTACAATTAAAGCTTTAGCGTTTTTATCATCTATCCTAAATAAAAATATCAAAATTATAGGTGTTGTTAAGAGAGATGATGGTATAATAACCGCGTATTTGAACTCCTTTGGTATGGTTTTACCATTGAAACCATTGAATCAAACTGATTTAAAAACTGATATACCAATTATAGATATTCCTTTTTATGATAATATTGATAATATATTACTATTTCCCGTTACGCAAAAAACAATCTCAAAAGATGATGTATTAAAAAATGACATTTACAAATTTAAAGTTATTTTAGGTAGAATTTTTTCTAAAAATCCAGATATTGTTAAAAGTTTATATAATATCATTTATAACACTAAAATGAATAAACTTGAAAAAATTAAAAAACTAACAACATTTTTTACAAAAATTGCTACTAAAATCAATTTTGATCACAATAATGAATTTATTTTTCCCATTATCGCAAATGAAATTTTAAATGATAATATCCAAAATCTAATACTTAATAATCTTGCTACATCTGAAATATTTAACAGAAATGATATCCAAAAACATGTTAATGAAACTGTTATTTTAAATTTTGATGATTTACAAAAATGGAGTAATCGTTTTTCAGACGATTCTTAACAAATCACTTCTCCATTAATTGTATAAGTTTTTACCACTCCCTCTTGCAAACAATCATAATTAGCTCCATTTTTTACTATAAAAACTACTTCTACACTTTCTTTTGTTGGATTTTGATTAAAATTAACTAAAATCCCATTATTATAGTCTAATAATTTCATATAATTAATCGTTTGTGATATAAATGCAGGTTTCAAATTACCTTCAATTGCCTTACATTCTATTACCAAATTTTCATCTGGAATTATAATATCAGCTCTAACATTACCAACAACAACATTATTAAAAGAAATTGATAAAGGTACTTCTTTTGAATATTTTATAGAATGTTCCCTTAATAATACACATATAGCTTCATGATATACACATTCAGCATATCCTCTTCCCAATGACATTGCAATATTATAAAAAAAATTAGTATATTTTTCCATTAATTTTTTACAATTTTTAAATTTTTTCATTTTTATAAACTACTAAAAACCCAATTTTTTGATCTTTTTAACATTATTTTTGAAGAGATATCAGAGCATATTTTTTCCTGTGTTTTATTTTCTGTATGAATACCCATACTTCTGGCATATTCTTTTATTTTTTCCAAGTCGTTTTCACCACATATTTTAATCCATTCCTGATATCTTTTTTTACCCCGTGCTTGTCTTTCTTTTTCTTTTTTTTCTTTTTTATCTTTTTTCTTCTCTTCTTTTAGTTGTTTTTCTATATATTTACTATATAACTCTTTTATATTTTTAGGAAATGATTTATACTTTTGTGAAAACATATCTATTTCATATCTATCAGTTTTAATGACTAATTTTGCTTTTTTTTTCAACAAAAAACTTACAATTTCCTCATAACCTTTTAAAGACGCTATAATGATTGGTGTTATATTATTATCATTCAATATATTCAAATCTGCATTTTTGTTTATTAATTCTTTTACTATTTTTAAATTTCCTACTTTACACGCATAATGTAAAGGCGTTTCATTTGAATTATTTTTATCATTTATATCAATATCTTCTAACTTTATTGCAAAATAAAATTCTCTTTCTAAATTTTTATTTATTATATAATGTAACATATTATTACCATTCGAATCACGTACATTCCATGGTTTAAAATTAATATTTTTTTTTACAAAAATTTCATGGGTTTTTTTCAAATCTTCAAATGATGTTGACGCTGCTTTAATATAAACAGCATGTGTAAAAAATAAAGCTGGATTTTTATCCAATTCGTCTAAACTTAAGTTCATTTATATTATTTAAATAAATTTTTATTTAGCATTTTAAAGTGCCATTTAAAAACCGCAGTGCTCTAAATCAATACAATACCTTTTGTTAATGGTTTTGTAATACTAAATTCATTGGATCCGCAAACTTCTTTAACTATTTTATAAATACCAGCATCATTGTAAATTTCTGTTTTTATTTCAATACAAAATCCCAATATCTTTATTACTTTTAAATCACATACTATTTTTCTATTTTTCATCTCATTAGCAATATTAACAATATTATCATCATTTTGTAAAAACAAATAATAAATCATTTTATTTTATTAAAAAGTAATAATTTTTTCATTTTTAATTGCTGTTAATATTATTTCTTCTATTTTTTTAAACGTGTCATTCATATCTACAATTGATCCTCTACCAGAACATATTATATTTCCAGTATTAAAAATTAAAAAAGTTAATTTATCACATAAACAAACTTTTCCACAATGACATATACCATCATTATTCCCTTTCCATACAAGTTTAAACCCTTTGTATATATCTGGATTATATTTTACTACATATTTTGTAGGACTTAATGAATTGTAAAGAGTACTTAAATTAATTTCATTAACAACCTTTTTACAAGCGTTTATACAATTAATTTTGATACTAAAATTAAATTTATCTGGAAGTTCTATAAAAAATTGTGGTAAATAATTTATTAAAAGCGTATCCTCATCAAAAGAGTAATAATTTGATTTTATTTCCCAAATAATTTTTCCTATAATATTTTCATTACTTTTAATGAAATTTTTTTCATAATCAAAAAAAATTGTATCATTAAGATATATGTTTTTTCTATTATGATTTAATTTGAAAAATACATTTCCAACATAATTACCATTCTGAGAATATACTTCTTTGTATTTTCCTGTATAATTTTTTTCACTTATAAGATAAATTTTATCATCACCTCTGTTCACCGGCTTGTAAAATTGTTGTGTTTTATATAACCAGTATAATCCTTTTGTTACTGAATAATACCCTATATATTCTAATTTTTTTTCATTGTGGGAATATATTACATTTTTACTATCTATTAATATACCATTTTCATCTTTCCTTACTAGTAAATTTACAGAATTAATATTATTTTGTTTTGTTAAAATATAATGATATAAATCATTTGATATTTTTTCACCATCATCAGTATCTTTACAACCAGTGATTTGTAATGTCCCATTTCTAAAAATTTTAACATGTTTGTCTTTGAATATACATGATATTTGATTATTAAAAACCCCTAATGATTTTGATTTTCCTTTTTCAATAATGTCTTCATGTATTTTTAACTTTATAAAAGACAACTCTTTTCCTAATGTGATAAAATTAGCTAAATCGTATAAATTTAAAAAACAATTATCTATACTGCTTGTAAATGATATTGTTGAGATTTTCATATTAATTAAATAATTACGTTTTTTTATTTTATTTCAACTTTTTAAAAACAAATGAGTAAAAAAATATGTGGAAATCCTGAAACAATAGAACCATATAAACTTATAACTGATCGTACAGTAAAACAAAGTGATAGTGCATGTTTTGTCCCATCTTCTCCTTTTATGCATAATAATTTTTATAGCATCCCTTCAAATACAGTTGATATAGAAAGTGAATTAAGAGGTCAAAATTATCTTTTATCAAGTTGTCCAGAAAACAAATATAATCCAACTGTTAATAAAATTGTCCCACCTACAACTTCTTTACAAGACTGCAAAGACCAAAGTTTAAATCCAGAATATTCAAGAATAAAAAAACCATGTAATTTACCAGGCGTTAATATCAACCGTTTTCATCCTTTAGTAGAAAGTGTTCAAGAAATCCAAAAAATACACTCTAATTCTATTTTTGGAAAAAACAGCAGAACTTATATTAAAGATGAATTTGCAAAAAAAGAAGAAGCTAAAAAACAACTTAGTTTTACATTTAGTAATGACGGATTTGGTCCGTATGCAAATTTAAAGTACTAATTTTTAACGCCAAATTTTAAAGTGATCAGGTGGTTCTTTTATTTTATATGGAGATAATTATCCAGAATAAAATAATTATCAAATAAATTTTCAAAAGACAATCTTTAAAAAAAATTAATTTAAATTATTTTTAAATTTAAAAAAAGAATGACAAATTATACGTTTATAGAAGTATGTGCAGGAGGCGGTGGATTAAGTTGTGGGTTAATTAAAGCAGGGATGACACCTCTGTTATTAAATGATAATAATAAAGATTGTTGTAAAACATTACTAAAAAATCATCCTTCAATAAATGTTATATGTGACTCTATGGACAAAATAGATTATACAAACTACGTTGGTAAAGTAGATTTATTAACAGGAGGTGTTCCTTGTCAATCTTTTTCACAAGCTGGATTAAGAAAAGGTCTTGACGATGCCCGTGGAAACTTGATGTTCAAATTCATTGATATATTAAATTTAATAACACCGAAATTATTTATGATTGAAAATGTTAAAGGCTTATTAACACATAATAACGGTAACACTATTAAAATAATTATAGATGCGTTAAATAAAAATGACTTGTATAATATTACATACAAATGTTTAGATGCTTCAAAGTATGATGTTCCACAAAAAAGAGAACGAGTTTTTATAGTAGGTGTATTAAAAAGTTTAAATTGTCATTTTAAATTTCCAGAAGAAAGTAAAAATAAAAAAGTATTGAAAGATGTATTAATTAATGTTCCGCAATCAAATGGATTGAAATATAGTGAAAAAAAACAAAACTTGTTTAAAAGTATTCCACAAGGAGGATGTTGGGTTAATTTACCAGAAAATTTACAAAAAGAATATTTAGGAAATAGTTATTATTCAGGTGGAGGGAAACGAGGAATTTTATATCGCCTATCTATGGAAAAACCATCGTTGACATTATTATGCACACCATCTCAAAAACAAACAGAACGTTGTCATCCCATAGAAGAAAGACCATTAACAATACGTGAATACGCAAGAATTCAAACATTTGATGATGATTATGAATTTATAGGAAGTATTAACTCTCAATATAAACAAATTGGAAACGCTGTTCCAGTTGAATTAGCAAAACACATTGGTGCATCATTATTGAAATGTTTATTTTGAATATTTATGAAGTGTATTTTTAATGAATTCTATAATTTTTTTAGTGTTTTCACCAAATACAAATTTTAAAAATTCAAATCCAACTTGATGTTCTATTTCAATTCCGTTATAATTTATTTTTTTATACCAACCTCTTAATGTTTTAATTTCTGTATTATCATTTATATTAGCGTAAATACATTTATAATCTGGATTTTTTAGTTTGAATTTTGCTAATTTATCAAAATTAGTTTTTCTTGAAGATGCATTATCAGTATTTGTTCTATTAAGTTCTATAGCCACTTTTCTTGAAGTAGATAAAATATCTAATCCTGTTTCGTGACCATTCTTCAAATTAATAAAATTATCATAATTTCCTATCATTTCTTGCCAAATTTCACCAATTTTCATCTGGTGTTGTTTATATTTTAATACTAATAATTTATTCAATTTTGAATTATCACTATCCAGTATGTCATATGTAATTTTTACATTTTCTTGTCTCTCCATAATATTTTTAATTATAATTTCCATTTTTTCAAAATATTCTGTTGTCATTCTTTTATAAACGTTTTTTTCAATAATTTAATTATTTTCATTTTTTTCCAAATAAATAATTAAATATATTCTTAAAAAATGAATTTTAAAATTAAAATTCATAAAATAAATTGTGGCATTATGGGTATTGATTATGAAAATATTTTGATGTATGGTTCAATATTTTCATATAAAGAATTGGAAAATATAAAAAAGTTTGAAATGTACACAGAAGACTCAATGCGATATACATGGGAAGAAACATCTAATTATTTGGATTTGGAATTAAAAATTTTAAGTCCGTATTATGATTGTGATGATTTTGATACAAAATATATTATAGGAAAAACTATAAAATCAAACGAAATTAATACATTATCGGATATTGAACGTGAAAATATACATTTACAAATATTAAATTTTTGTAAAGAATATAAATTATTAACTCCTAATTTTTATTTAATTAGTGGTGTACATGTTTATTAAATAAAATTATTATTAGATTTAAATCAGTTAAATATCGATTTATTTCCGTTTTTTGTCCCCTTTTCAACTTACGGATAAAACACTTGAAAATTTATGCATAAATGACGTAAAAAGTGATCCTTTGACATTTTAGTATTTTTATTATAAAAAAATAAAAATAATAATCTTAAACTAATTCACTTTGTGCTTTTTTAAAATTTTATACTTATCTTCTGGGAGAATGTTGTTTAAATTTTTACATTTTACAACATGATTTAATAATTTATTTTCCTTTACATACTCTAAAAATTCGCCTTCTGCATATTCTTTACTTTCCTCTATTAGTTTTCGTCCAACACTGGTTACAATACTCCCTAATTCCTTTAAAATTAAATTTCCTCTTCCTCTTCCCAAAAAGCCGTAAGTTGAATTTAATGAAATTTTAATTGCAAGCTGAGTTGAATCTAAAATATCTGCAAGTAATTTATTTCCAGAAAGTATTGCCTCATTCATTTGTTTTTTAACCTTTTTTCTTTCACTATATAATTCAACTAATAATGCAGGTAATACTCCTACATTCTGTTTAACACCACTTTCATCAATATGTGGTTGTACTATTGTATAGTCATAACTTACATCTTTTTTTAATGTTTTTTATGATTTTTGTCTGTTTTTTTTATATGGATCATGTACACTACAATAAAATTTAATAGAATTACCCTCGGTACATTCATAAAATGCTTGTTTTCCACATATCATACCTTTTGATTTACCACTTTTACCTACTCCTACACAAGTATGTTTCAATTTATATTCTGTAGTATCATTCCATGAAATATTTTCGTAATTAACTCCTTTTATGTTATTATACGATGAGTCCATTATAAAGGTGCTATAACATAAATTACGAGAAATCATAATAGTAGGATATAGTGATGCGAAATCTAATACCGCAATATTGTCATAATAAATTCCAGGTGATGGTTCTAATACGGTTGCTCCTGTAAAACTATCCTCTACACTTTCTTCGCTCGGGGATAATTTACATACTGGATATTCATAAGTAACTCTATTATGAAAATGTTTTAAATTTGTTTTGATATATTGAGGCTGATTTAATT
>JACCDY010059993.1_pt1 | contig 10688 bp, 11 predicted proteins | sample 7446391 | NCBI WGS metagenome assembly JACCDY01 (sample SAMN15323451, study PRJNA562643) | freshwater metagenome | isolation source: river surface water | place: USA:Blue River Watershed | collected 2017-08-18
CCAACGTAGTTGAACAGGCTTCCCTCGTGAAGGGCTGCGTAGTACTCGTTGATCTGGCGGGCGCGCTTTGAGGCGAAGATGACTAGCTCGTAGTTAGAACCTGCCTTGGCTAGCAGCTCGTCAATTGGTGGGTTTACGATTCCCTGAAGCTTGTCGCTCATGATCCTCTTTCGTACTTTCGCACCAATTCAACTACCTCGGACACGCAGGTGTCTAGGTCTTGGTTGGTGATGTTGAAATCAAACTCCCCCGCACTTGCTAATTCTGTGCGAGCTGTAGACAGTCTAGTTTGAATTTGCTCTTCTGTCTCTGTTCCGCGGTTTCTCAGCCTGGACTCAAGCTCATCCCAGCTCGGCGGTGAGATGAAAATGGACAACGCGGCCGGGATCCGCTCCTTCACCTGTCTCGCGCCTTGCAAGTCAATTTCTAACAGCAGGTGCTTGTCAGCTGCCTCAGCTTTCGTTAGCTCATTTAGCAATGTGCCGTAATAGTTGCTGCCGTGTACGACTGCATACTCAAGTAGCTGATTTTGAGCGATCAAGTCTTCGAACTCGGGCTTGGTGATGAAGTGGTAGTGCACTCCATCTACTTCACCTGGCCGAGGTGGACGAGTGGTTGCCGATACCGACAGCATAAAGTCAGGCTGCGAACCTAGAATGCGCTGCACGATTGTTCCCTTGCCAACGCCTGCTGGGCCGGCCAGAACGACTAGTGCCAAAGTTCATCCTTCGAGATTTTGATCAGTTCCTTGAGCTTATCTGGACCCTGTGCGGTTAGGCCACGAGACATCGAAGCAATTACGTTCGGGGCTGAAGCACCGAATATCTTCTCCAGGTCACCAAGTTTTGCACCCTGAGCCCCAAAGCCAGGTGCCAGGATGGCCACCTTGCAATCCGTCTCGATTACCTCAGCCAAGCCAAAATCCTCAAGCTTTTGAGTGGCTCCAATAACGAGACCTAAGTTTTTGGAATCGGACTTTTTGGCGGCTTCAAGCACCAATCTAGAAACGGTTCTGTTGCCCTGCTTCGCAGTTTGCAGTTGCTTTGCCTCGGGATTTGAGGTGGCGCAAAGAACAAATAGACCGCCGTTTACATCGGACGCATACTCAAGCGTTCCATCAAGCGAGTCGGGACCAAGGTAGCCAGAGACGGTAAGCGCATCTGAACGAAGCGGTGAATCGTCGCCAAACCAAGCCTCGGCATAGCCGTGCATGGTGGAGCCGATATCGCCACGCTTGGCATCGGCAATGACAAATAGATTTGCCGCACGAGCCTCAGCCAAGATTTGCTCGAGAGCCAACAACCCAGCCGAACCAAAGCGTTCAAAGAAAGCAACCTGGGGTTTCACGAAACCAAGATTCCCAGCTGCTGCATCCACCAATCTCAGCCCATAGTCCAGAACGCCCTGCGAGGAGTTTGGTAATCCCCACTCCCTCAACTCCGTCTCAGACGGGTCAAGGCCGAGACAGAGTGCACTGTAGTCTGCGATGACCCTGTGAATCCGATCCAGAAAGTTAGCCATTTAGAAGCTGCTTTCTGGCAAGAGCATGTTCCTGCAAAGGCTTGACCTTAAACTCACCCTCTCGGATCATTTCAAATGAACCAATTGCTGCACTCAATTGCGCCGCAGTGGTGAAAATTGGCTTGTCTGCAGCGGTGGTAGCAGCACGAATCTCGTAGCCGTCTACGCGTGCATCAGCTCCCGAAGGAGTGTTAACCACAACGTCTACCTCGCCAGCGGTAATCATCTCGACGATCGAGCGCTCTCCGGTTTCTGCCTGAGAGTGTTTTGCCACCCGCTCCGCTGCAATACCGTGTCTGGACAGCATCTTGGCCGTTCCGTCGGTAGCAAGGATGCGATAGCCGAGCTGGCTCAGTCTTCTCACCGGGAGCAATAGTTGAGGCTTATCGCGATCTGCTACCGATACGAATACCGTGCCAGATTTCGGCAGCTTAGAACCAGCGCCAGCTTGAGACTTTGCAAACGCGGTTGGGAAATCAACATCAATTCCCATCACCTCTCCGGTGGATCGCATCTCGGGGCCCAACAGCGAATCGACAAATCGGCCATCCCTGGTTGCAAATCGCTTGAATGGCAGAACTGCTTCTTTCACCGAGATTGGAGTTCCGGTTGGAAGGTGCTTACCGTCCTGGGCCGGCAGATGACCATCGCGAATCAGTTCACTGATGCTCGAGCCTGCCATGACCAACGCCGCGGCCTTTGCCAAGGTGATTCCCAGCGCCTTTGAAACAAATGGAACCGTCCTGGAGGCTCTTGGATTTGCCTCGAGGACGTAAAGGACATCGGAGGCTAGTGCGAACTGAACATTCAGCAGTCCCTTTACGTCAAGCCCCCTTGCGATCTCCTCGGTTGCCTTTGCCACTCGGTCGATTTGGGTCTCGCTCAGTGTTATTGGTGGGAGCGTGCAGCTTGAGTCACCCGAGTGAATTCCGGCTTCCTCAATGTGTTCCATAACGCCACCAACATAAAGTTGCTCACCATCAAAGAGCGCATCGATGTCAATCTCTATGGCGTCATCGAGGAAGCGATCCACAAGCAGCGGATGCTGCGAATCAACAAGAGCATGACCGGCAATTCGATCGAAGTAGCCATTGAGGGAGTTTTCGTCATAGACGATCTCCATGCCGCGACCGCCCAATACGAAGCTGGGTCTAACCAGAACCGGGTAACCGATTCGATTCGCAACCGCTACCGCCTCTTCCAAGTTGGTGGCGATTCCATTCGCCGGAGCTAGCAGGCCAGCGGCATCCAGAATTTGCTGGAACTGCCCGCGCTCCTCCGCTTTGTCGATGGATTCGGGGGTGGTTCCGAGAATTGGAATTCCAGCCGCCTCTAGCCCCTTTGCCAACCCAAGAGCGGTTTGACCGCCGAGCTGCACCATTACTCCGAGCAACTCACCGGACTGGCTCTCAGCGTGGATAACCTCGAGGACATCCTCGAGCGTTAGCGGCTCGAAATAGAGTCGGTCTGAGGTGTCGTAGTCAGTTGAGACGGTCTCAGGGTTGCAGTTAACCATGATGGTTTCGTACCCAGCATCGCGCAGCGCAAATGCCGCGTGAACACAGGAGTAATCAAACTCAACACCCTGCCCAATTCGGTTTGGACCCGAACCTAGAATCACTACTTTTTTGCGGTCTGATGGCCTCACCTCGGTGAACTGCTCATAGCTGCTGTAGTGGTAAGGGGTGAGGGCTGGAAACTCTCCGGCGCAGGTGTCAACGGTCTTGAAGACTGGTCGCAGGTTTAGCGAGTGACGTAGGTTTCTCACCTCTTGCTCGGAGATAGATCGAAGCTGTGCAATTTGAGCATCGGAGAAGCCGTGCTCTTTGACGCGCTTCAGGACATCGCGAGTCATCTCAGGCTGCTGGGTGAGCCACTGTGCTGTTTCGTTGATGAGTTGAATCTGGTCGATGAACCAGGGGTCAATCTTGGTGGCCTCGAACACCTGCTGTGCGGTAGCGCCAAGTCGCAGTGCTTGCTGGACCTGAACCACTCGCTCATCGGTAGGGACGCGCATCTTGGTTAGTAGTTCATGGACAGAATCGGTTTGATTCCCCCAGTGGAATGAACTGCCGCGCTTTTCTAGTGAGCGCAGTGCCTTTTGAAGCGCCTGGGTAAAGGTTCGGCCGATCGCCATGGCCTCACCAACACTTTTCATGGTGGTGGTCAGTGTTGGGTCTGCGGCTGGGAACTTCTCGAAGGCAAATCTAGGTGCCTTTACCACGATGTAGTCCAGCGTCGGCTCAAAGCTTGCAGGGGTCACCCCGGTGATATCGTTTGGAATTTCATCGAGGGTGTAACCAATAGCCAGCTTGGCTGCAATTTTGGCGATTGGGAAGCCGGTTGCCTTAGAGGCTAGAGCTGAGGACCTTGAGACTCTTGGGTTCATTTCGATAACGATGACTCGACCATCTTCGGGGTCAACTGCAAACTGAATATTGCAGCCGCCGGTGTCCACGCCAACGGCACGAATAATCTCGATGCCGATATCGCGCAGGTTCTGGTACTCCCGATCGGTCAAAGTTAGCGCTGGTGCAACGGTGATCGAATCGCCGGTGTGCACTCCCACCGGGTCGAAGTTTTCAATGGAACAAACCACGACCGTGTTGTCGTTTTTGTCTCGCATCAACTCAAGCTCATACTCCTTCCAGCCGAGGATTGACTCCTCTAGGAGCACCTCGGTGGTCGGAGAAGCCTGCAATCCTGCGCCTGCAATTCTTCGAAGATCCGCTTCGTTGTAGGCAAAACCTGAACCCAGTCCACCCATGGTGAAAGACGGCCTGACTACCATCGGGTATCCCAGTTGATTCGCAGCCTCAAGCACCTCTTCCATCGTGTGGGCAATAAAACTGCGTGCAACATCTGCACCGGCATCAAGTACCAGCTGCTTGAATGCCTGGCGGTCCTCTCCCGCTTTGATTGCATCGACATTCGCGCCGATGAGTTCAACACCGTACTTTTCCAGGGAGCCCCGCTCGTAAAGAGCCATAGCAGCATTTAGTGCGGTTTGGCCACCGAGGGTTGGCAAAATCGCATCTGGCTTTTCCTTCTCGATGATTGCTTCAATAACCTCTGGGGTAATCGGCTCCACGTAGGTTGCATCCGCGAAATCAGGGTCGGTCATGATGGTTGCTGGGTTCGAGTTGATCAGGATTACCCTGATGCCTTCCTCCTGCAACACTCGACAGGCCTGGGTTCCCGAGTAGTCAAACTCGCAAGCTTGTCCGATAACGATTGGACCGGATCCGATAACCAATACCGATTTGATGTCTTGACGCTTTGGCATTAGTTCTCCTGAATCATCGAAATGAACTTGTCGAAAAGGTAGTGAGAGTCGTGCGGACCTGCCGCTGCCTCAGGGTGGTATTGAACCGAGAAGGCAGGAATGTCGAGGCACTCAAGGCCCTCGACAACTCCATCGTTTAGGCCACGGTGAGAAACCCTGACTCGACCAAAGCCCTGGGGGCTTACTGCCTCATCACCCTCAACGCGCACTGCAAAGCCATGGTTGTGGGCTGTTACCTCAACCCTTCCGGTCTCCGCATGCATGACGGGCTGGTTGATACCACGGTGTCCAAATGCCAGCTTGTAGGTGTCAAACCCAAGTGCTCTGCCAAGCAACTGGTTACCAAAGCAGATTCCGAAGAACGGCTTTCCTGCCTTTAGGACCTCACGAAGCAATTCGACCTGAGCAGTCGAAGCCTCTGGGTCTCCAGGCCCATTCGAGAAGAACACCGCATTGGGGTTGCTAGAGAGCAAGACCTCAGCGGACACATCAGATGGGTAAACCTGAACTTCGAGTCCTCGCTCGCTGAGGTGCTCGAGAGTCGACTTCTTGATTCCCAGGTCCAGGATTGCTACCGAACCCAGACGCTGCCCCGCTGCGGGAATTACGTAGCTCTCGCTGGTAGTGACGATGTCCGAGAGCTTGCGGCCTTTCATCTCTGGAGCCGCGGCAACCAGCGAAATCATCTCTGGCTCAGTTTTAATTGCATCGCCAGAGAAGATTCCGGCTCGCATTGCTCCCGCATCACGGATCATGATCGTCAAGGCTCTGGTGTCAAGGTTTGAAATACCCACGATTCCCTCGGCGGTGAGATCCGCCTGCAGAGTCCGCTCAGCTCTAAAGTTTGATGCGATTCGAGATGGGTCCTTCACCACGTATCCGGCGACCCAGATCCGACTCGACTCTTCATCTCGTTCGTTCATTCCGACAATGCCGATGTGAGGGGCTGTTTGGATGACAATCTGCCCGGCGTAGCTAGGGTCGGTTATGGTCTCCTGATACCCGGTCATACCGGTCGCAAAGACCAGCTCGCCAAGAGTTTGCCCCTTGGCTCCAAGGGCCTCGCCCTCAAATACGGTTCCGTTTTCTAAAACGAGGTAGGCCTTATCCAATTTCCACTCCAAAGTGCTCAAAAATTGCGGTTTCAAACTCTTGACGCTGCGATCTGCTCACGATGCGAAGGTGGGTGGCGAGCTCCTCTTCACCCAGCTTCCAAAGAAGCGCAACCAACCCGTCTTTTTCGACACCTTTGTCGATTGTGGCGCTAGCTCTGGCGACCCCAGTCAGCACCTCTCGCGGGATAAACAGACCAAGTTCACCTTGGCGCTCGATGCTCACACCGCTTTGGCCGACACTGACAATTGCTTTGCCTCGGCCTCCAAGACCCCATGCCCAAACCCGCTTCAGAGGGGCCTCGGCAAAGACGGTTGATACGTAGTAGGCGGCTATGCCGTCTTGTAGACCAGCTGGACGTGCTGGTTCCGGCAGGGCTGATTCCTGCGCCTTGCGAACCGAACGATTAGATAGATAAACCAAGCCTGCAACGATTGCGACCAGAGCGATCGCACTGGCACCAATAATCTCGCGTTCCATTAGCGCACCACCCCATCTTTCACGGTGAATTCCCCGCGGTAAATCGTGTGAACCACTCGACCTGGCAACTCAATACCAGCGAACGGATTGTTGGTGCTCTTGGACTGTGTTGCCGACTCAATAGTTCGCTTGGCGCTGGGGTCGATCAAAGCGATGTTCGCGGGCTTGCCAACTTCAAGCTCACCCTGGCCCGTGAGACGCGCAATCTCTGCAGGCTTTGCAGAAATCAGTCGGGCGAATAGGTTCCAGTCTCCCCCGCCTCCGATGACAACCTCCTGAAGCACGCTTGCGGCGTGCTCGAGTGCGACCATGCCAAAGGCGGCCGCCTCCCACTCGCAATCCTTTTTCTCTACCGAGTGAGGTGCGTGATCGGTGCCAAGGATGTCAATCGTGCCGTCAAGCACTGCGGCTCGAAGCGCCAGAGTGTCTTCCTTGGTTCTTAGTGGTGGATTCACTTTGTAGACGGGATCGTAACCGCGAACCAATTCCTCGGTGAGCATCAGGTGGTGCGGGGTAACCTCGGCTGTGATTTGAATACCGCGTTTTTTGGCCCAGCGAACCACATCAACTGCCCCGGCGGTTGTGAGGTGGCAGATGTGTAATCGAGCACCGGTCTGTTCTGCTAGTAGAGCATCACGGGCAATGATCGACTCTTCTGCGACACTCGGCCAACCCTTGAGACCCAACTCTGTGGCAAGCGCACCATCATTCATCTGCGCACCCTGTGTGAGCCTAGGCTCCTGAGCATGTTGAGCGATTACACCGTCAAATCCCTTTACGTACTCCAGGGCTCGCTGCATGATCAGAGGGTCATGTACGCAGTTTCCGTCATCGGAGAACACTCGAACTTTGGCTCTTGAATTGGCCATCGAACCAAGTGCCGCCAGTTCTTCGCCAGCTAGCCCCTTGGTAACAGCTCCAATTGGCTGGACCTCAACGTAGCCAGCATCAATACCGAGCTGATGGATCTGCTCTACGACACCGGCCGAGTCTGCAACTGGCATGGTGTTAGCCATCGCAAGCACCGCGGTGTAACCACCGGCGGCTGCGGATTTTGAACCGGTAAGTACAGTTTCGCTTGCCTCGAAGCCGGGCTGACGTAGGTGTGTGTGGAGATCCACAAAGCCCGGTAGAGCGATTAAACCAGAGCAGTCGATGCCCGGGCCAAGATTCCCAATAGCGGTTACAACTCCGTTGTTGATCTCAATGTCTGCGTTCTGTCCGCTCGCGAGAGTAACTCCAGAAAGAATCGTGCTCATCAGTTAGCCTCTCCAGACAATGTCGAATACAAAACTGCCATGCGGACCGACACCCCGTTGGCTACTTGTTTTAGAACCTGTGACTTGGGTGAGTCTGCTGCCTCCGAGGAGATCTCAAACCCGCGGTTCATGGGTCCCGGGTGCAGCACAACCGAGTCTTGAGATAGTCCTCTGAATCTCTCACTCGAAAGCGCCCAATTCTTTGCATACTCTCGCTCCGAAGGGAAGAAACTGCCCTGCATGCGTTCCTTTTGAACTCTGAGCATCATTACCGCATCGGGTTTCAGGGCAAGTGACTCATCGAAGTTGTGAGAGACCTTTGCACCCATCGCCTCAACACCTTTAGGCATAAGGGTGGTTGGCCCAGCAACAGTCACCTCGGCACCCAGTAACTTCAAAAGCAAGATGTTGCTGCGCGCAACGCGAGAGTGCAGGATGTCGCCAACAATCAAAACCTTGAGTCCGGCCAAATCTTTCTCAAAACCGAAGGCCTGGCGAAGAGTCAGCGCATCAAGCAGTGCCTGGGTCGGATGCTCGTGGGAACCATCACCTGCGTTGATGATGCTTGAAGAGATCCAGCCTCGGTGCGCTAGCGCGTGGGCTGCACCGGAGTAAGGGTGTCTAAGCACGATGGCATGAGCCCCGAGCGCTTCAAGGGTTTGAGCGGTGTCTTTGAGCGACTCCCCCTTGGATAGCGATGAAGTTGAAGCGGAAAAGTTGATCACGTCCGCACTCAGTCGTTTGGCTGCAATTTCGAAGCTGATCCTGGTTCTGGTTGAGTTTTCAAAGAAGAGATTAACGACCGTCTTGCCGCGCAGAGCGGGGAGCTTCTTGACCTCTCGCTCGTTGACGGAACCAAGCTCGGTTGCATCATCGAGCAGTTTGATGGCCTGGTCTTTAGTCAGATCAGAGATTGAAATCAGGTGCTTCATTCTGCGATCACCACCTGGTCAATGCCGTCCACGGCCTGAATCATCACCGATACTCGCTCAGTCTTCGCGGTCGGAAGGTTTTTACCCACAAAGTCTGGCCTGATTGGTAGCTCTCGGTGTCCTCTATCAACCAGCACCGCAAGTTTTACCTGGCGAGGGCGACCGAACTCCAGCAGGGCATCTAGGGCTGCTCGAACCGTTCTTCCTGAGAACAAAACATCGTCAACCAAAACCACCACCTTGCCATCGATGCCGGTGGCTGGAATTTCAGTCTTGCCAATAGGTCTTTGATTACCCGAGAGGTCATCTCGGTACATGGTGATGTCTAGGCTGCCGCAATGGCCTTCATAGCCAGGCTCAATTGCCTTGATGATTTCTGAAATTCTGGAAGCGATTGAAACTCCGCGGGTTGGAATCCCCAATAAAACTAAATCCTCAGAGCCTTCATTGGCTTCGAGGATTTCATGGGATATGCGCTTCAGGGCCCGATCGATGTCGGGGCCGTCGAGTACGACTCTAGAGGTCATTTCTTCTCCTTCTTCGCCTCTCTGGACGAAGTTAAAGGACATTTGCTTGTCAAAGCATACTAGCTAAAGTGCGGTTGATCCTTTGGAAAGCCTTGCCAAAACACCATTTACAAACTTTGAAGAGTCCTCGGTTGAGTATTCGCCAGCGAGTGAGACCGCTTCCGCAATTGCCACCTCGTTAGGAACTTCGTCGTTGTAGAGGATTTCCCAGCTCGCCAAGCGCAGAATGGCACGGTCCACATTGGGCATTCTCTCGAGCGACCAGTTATCCGCCAACATCCTCAGTTGGGTGTCAATGCTGTCAGCGTTTTGTAGGTATCCCGTGACGAGCATCTCCGCGTAGTCGAAAATCGCGTCTTGATTCTGACGATCCTCAACTTCGTTGCGAGTTTGCTCCAGCAAGCTCAGCGCATTCTGTCCTGTGACATCCGATGCAAAAAGCGCATCCAACGCTCGCTTGCGAGCTTTAGTTCTAGCGCTCAACTATTCGCTCACACGGCCAAGGTAGTCACCGGTTCTGGTGTCGACCTTGACTCTGGTGTTGTTCTCAATAAACAGTGGCACCTGGATCTGGTATCCGGTCTCCAGTGTTGCAGGCTTGGTGCCGCCGGTTGAGCGGTCCCCCTGCAGTCCTGGCTCGGTGTAGGTGATCTCGAGTACCACCGATGGTGGCAATTCAATGTAGAGCGGGTTGCCCTCGTGGAGTGCAACGGTTGCCATCTGGTTCTCAAGCATGAAGTTGGCTGCGTCACCAACAGTCTCAGGCGAAACGCTGATCTGGTCGTAGTTGGTGGTGTCCATGAAAACAAATCCAGAACCATCGTTGTATAGGTACTGCATGTCTCGACGATCAACGTTTGCAGTCTCGACCTTTACGCCGGCGTTGAAGGTCTTGTCCACTACCTTGCCGGAGAGCACGTTGCGCAGCTTGGAACGCACAAAAGCTGGCCCCTTACCTGGCTTGACGTGCTGAAACTCGATTACAGACCAAAGCTGGCCCTCGATGTTTAGCACCATGCCGTTTTTTAGATCGTTTGAAGTTGCCATGACTCTCCTTGAATAAACCTTGAGAATTCTAGTTGGCTAGTAGCCAAGAAACAGCGAGCTCGTAGCTAGAGAGTCCAAACCCAGCAATCACACCGGTTGCAACGCCTGAAATCACAGAGTTGTGTCGGAACTCTTCCCTAGAGTGCGGATTTGAGATGTGCACCTCGATTAGGCGGATCTTGCTTGAGGTCAATACCGCGCATGCATCTCTGAGGGCATATGAGTAGTGTGTGAAAGCAGCTGGATTTAGCACAACATCGGTTTTGCTCTCAAAGGCCTCGTGCAACTTTGAGATAAGCGCCTCTTCGCTGTTTGTCTGAAAGAACTCAAACTCAGTGGTTGGGAACTTAGCACCCAGGTTGCGCTCCAGATCTGCCAAAGAAGCGCTGCCGTAAATCTCTGGCTCGCGTCTACCCAGGAGGTTTAGGTTCGGCCCATTGAGGATAAGAATCTTGCTCATGGGTAAACGCTATTCCACAATCGCTTGGAACGCAGTAAAAAGCAGCTCTGGTGTGGGGGCGGA
>JACCDY011437290.1_pt1 | contig 10687 bp, 7 predicted proteins | sample 7446391 | NCBI WGS metagenome assembly JACCDY01 (sample SAMN15323451, study PRJNA562643) | freshwater metagenome | isolation source: river surface water | place: USA:Blue River Watershed | collected 2017-08-18
AATAGTATCAGCAATTACAATATATTCCAAATAAAGCTTTGATGCTTTTTGACCAGGTCTATCTAATCTACCCTTTATTTGTGGTAATTTATCAGGTTCAGGAGGCTTCATTACTATTGTATCATACACAGTTAAATTATTTATTCCATAAGTACCCTTATGTTTTGATATAACACTAACATTTTTACTTATATCAGGATAAAATCCCCATTCCAATTTCTTATTTTGTACATATTCTTTAAATACTTCAATCTGATTTTCAGATTCCACATACAATAATACTTTCCTATTTTGTTTAATCAACTCATTAACTTTTTGTTCTACTACTTTTTCAAATTTAACATTTGTATCTAAATATTTTTTTAGTTTTATATACGATTCAAATTTATCAGCAATTTTATTTTGATTATATCCTGTATAAAATTTATCATCAAGTTTTATTTTATGAATTGAAGTATCCCATTTAATTCTATTGGTTTTAATATTTGCACCTATTGCTGTGTTTAATATAGTATCTAAATATTCGGATTTTGTTGGTAATCCGGTACATAACATCTTTAACATAAAGAATAATTTGTCAAATCGTGTTCTAAAGAATGTGGCTGATAACATTAATACTCCATATTTTGCTCTGACAACCTGTTCAAATGCTTTAATTGTCCATTTACTTTCCTTATTTTGTACACTTAAACATTCGTCAATTACAACCCAATTTAATGGTTTGGTTAGTTGATTATCACGATTTCTTCCCATTGTACTAACCCATATTTTGGGCCCAAGTACATTAGATATTTTGTTTGTCCATTTACCATCTGATTCTTGAAATGAAACTGAAATATTTGAACAATGGGTTTGAATCTCATCTTCCCATACTTTGTATAAATTGGTATTAGGAACTAAAATTAAATAATTAGAATCAGGACTTAGTTTATCAATAAACTCAATACATGCCAGTGCTGTTAGAGTCTTACCCGAACCTACTTCACTTGCATCACCAAATCCTCTTTGATTAAATTTAACTATATTATCTGTTATCATGTCTCTAACTTTTACTTGATGAGACCATAATTTTGTTTTTACAATCTGAATATTAGATTTAATATTAGGAATTATTTTATTTAAATTATAACCCATATGTTCTAACCATATTCTAAATATACATGATTTTGTTTTTATAACAAATTTGTATTCAGACACACGTTCAAAACATCCATAGAGTATAGCAAATATATTAAATATTCTCAATAGATATCCTTCTAAAATCGAATCAACCGAATCTCCATTTGATTTACCAGATCTATCAATCGAACCAATTATCAGAGTTGTTCTGTCTTGTTTATCTTCCAATGCTGTCAAAACTCTTGATAAAACCAATTGTTTTACTGTGTCAGAAATATTTTTTATCATGTCTAACCTAATTATATTATTTGGTTTTGATTGTAAATTACATATCGATTTATAATTTGTAAAAGTTTCTATCTCAGATGATTTGCAATTAATTAACTCATCTAAAATATTGTACAGTATACAATCTGAATTTAATGTAGTTTCATAATAATCAACTTTTGTTTCGAGTTTGTAAATTGAATTTAAGTATTCAATTGAATAATTTGGATTAATTTTTATACATTTGATATTATTTATATGTATATGATTTTCTTTGAAACTAATTTTGTATATGGATTTACCTAATTGAACTTGATAATCATCCAAGTATTTGGCGTATTGATTAAAAATTTCGATATAATTTTCTAATTCCGAATCAATAATTTCGTCCAAATATTTAAATTTAATCTGATCATTTGTATAAATTGGTTGGATTTTTTTATTCTTAAAATAAAAATTATTTTTAGCTTGGGATGATAAAATAGTTTGACCCAATTGATTTGGTGTTACAATTTGGTTAATTTCACCAACCGGTTTAAAAATTAATTTGGAAAATTCTATTTGAGCATTAAGTTTTTTATATTGTAGAAACTGCAGATTATCTACTAGTTTGTATTCAATATTATAATACGGATTTAAATAATCAGAACTCAATTCTAAATTAACTATATTAGGATTTAACCATATATATTGGATAAATAATATTAAATCATTGATTTTTTTCCATTTAAATTTATCTGTCCGTCTATAATTATAACTGGAACTATATTCCCATATTAATCCAGAACATGTTTCTAAATTTGTTTGTTCACTATTAACAAACTTGTGTACTGAATTTTGTAATTGGACTATCATCTGTGGATTTGTATGTAAATCTAATCCAGCATAAAATCCTATTTTCCTATACAATTCATTAGATTTTTTTTCCACAATAATTTTATCAATTGACAATAATTTTGGTTTTGATTTAATCCATGTGAGTAAACTTCTTATCATTTTTTTATCTCCACTCATGCCTCTCATATATTTATTTCCAATACCTAATGATATTTGATATCTACAATCCAAATCATAATTATCTGTAGTGTCTTCTTTAAATTTTTTAAAGTCAATATGTGTACTGACTTGTAATAATATTTCACCTAATTCAATTAATTTGGATGTTATTATTGGATTAACTACAAATTTAGGATACATACCGAAAATATAAGAATAAATCACCAAATCAAATATATCTAGATATTTATCCGATTGATAAATCTGGATATCTTCTATAATCGATATATTGTATCTCCAAAATAATTGTCTTGACCCGCTCATCAGTTCATATTGATATTCTGGATTATTATATGGTTTCGTCTTTGATAATTTTTCAATCGATTGTTTTAAATTATCAAATGTTTCAATTCCACGTCTAAATGATTTTTGCATCAGGGATACATTAAAGCCGATAGAATTAGATTCTAATTGTATAATCTCTAAATTAAACGTGTTTGACTTTGAATACAACACATAAATCGGTTTGTCAAAACATTCAATTTGTGTATATGAATCTAGACTATTTATGTTTACTTTTTCTGAATATTTGATAAATTTTCTAGTAGTCAAATCCTGGATCCAAACGTTTTCAAGTTTTTTTAAGTTTAAATCTTTTGATTCGAGTAGCTGTTTTTCTTTTAAATGTTCCATACAATAATTAGCTAAATAAGTTACAGGTGGTTTATTGATACGCGCTTCAAGATTATCAATTGCTCTGTGAAATGATTCACCAGATTCGAATATCTTACCTACCCAATCTTCAGGTAATAATTCACCAGATGAAACAACTTTTATTTTACATGAAATCAACTTGTGAGTATCAGAATTAATTTGATTTTTTAATTGGGTAATTTCTTGAGTTTTTAAATTTGAAATAATTTTTGGATAATTAGAATAAAATGGTTGATTATTATTTGAAATTAAAAACTGGTCAACAATAAATCTAAATAATTCGTTAGAATATTTTTGATATAAACTTCCTAAATTTAATTTTTCAATTAAATTATAATTATTTGTATAATTGGATTCAATATTTATATATATCGAATGAACCAAATGATCTGTAAACAATGGATATACTCTTTCAAGTAATTCAATCACTATACCATTATATTCACCATTTCGGTTTACATATAGATTTGTACCTATATTTCCACTATAATTCGCTAAATTAAATACAAGTTTATTACCATTATATCTAGCTTTAAAACCTTCTTTAAATGGTAAAATAATAAATTTATCTGACATCCAAATCCTATAATATAATTTAAATTTTACCTTGTTAAATCAATTTTTATGATTGAGAAAAAATATATATAATTAATTATATATAATGGGTTTAGAATATGAAGTTAAATTCCTAGACGTTGATGTTCCTGCTGTTAAAAGAATTTTAGAAAAAATCGGGGCAAAAAAAGTTAATGACAGAATTATGTTTAAGAGAACCATTTTTAGTAGATGTGATACTACTATTAAAGGTTATTCAAGAGTAAGAGATGAAGGTAAAGAAGTGACAATGACTTCTAAGATGTTCAAGGATCCTAAATTTCCCGAAGAACATGAAGTAACTATTAAGGAAGATTATGAAACTGGTGTTAATTTCTTAAAAAGCTTAGGATTAGATGTTAAAGCTGTTCAAGAATCTTATAGAGAAAAATGGTCCCATCCTTTAGCAAATGAAATTACTTTTGATGATTTACCTGGGCTTCCTACCTATATGGAAGTTGAATGTGCAACTGAAGCTAATCTTAATAAATTAATTGATACTTTAGGATTAGACAAAAGTAAAATGAGATATGGGGTATATGACGCAACTTACGAAGAATATTATGGTATTCCTAGAGACACTTTAAATAATAAAACTCCAAGTTTAACTTTTGCTAATATTATTAATGAAATTAAACCAACAAAAAATATGGATTTACTTAAATCAATTCATAAATCATACGGATTAAGTAGATTAAGTAGAACTAAATCATCTAAATCATCTAAATCTACAAAAAAATCTAGTAAAAAACCATCAAAAAAACAATCTAAAACCAAGAAAACTTCTAAAAAAACATCTAAAAGAGCTTCATTAAAAGGTGGTGCTAAAAAACGTGCTTCAAAGACTATAAAAAAATCTTCTAAAAAAATTTCTAAAAAATCTTCTAAAAAAATTTCTAAAAAAACAGTAAAGAAATCATCTAGAAAGACAAAAAGTTCTAGAAAAAATTCAAAAAAAAATTAATTATTATTTTTTAATATAAAATATTTTAATTCTATATATATAATATATATAAAATTATGAGTTCAAATCCTGCTGTAAACGTTAACACTAATTTAGATAAAATCAAAGAACAACTTACAACTGCTCAAGCTGATGTTCAAAAAGCTTTAGCTGAAATCGATGCACAAAAAGGTGGTAAAAGAAGAAAAGCTTCAAAGAAATCTTCAAAGAAAGCTTCAAAGAAATCTTCAAAGAAACGCTCACAAAAAGGTGGTAAGAAACGTTCCAAGACCCAAAAAGGTGGTGATGAAGCAGAACAAGCTGGTGGTAAAAGAAAAAAGGCTTCCAAAAAAACTTCCAAGAAAGCCTCAAAGAAGCGTTCACAAAAGGGTGGTGCTGAAGTCGCTGTAGAAGAAGTTAAAACCGTAATGACTGGTGGCAAGAGAAGAAAAGCTTCTAAAAAATCATCTAAAAAAGCTTCAAAGAAACGTTCCAAGACCCAAAAAGGTGGTGAAAATGAAGAACAAGCTGGTGGTAAAAGAAGAAAGGCTTCTAAGAAAGCATCTAAAAAACGCTCACAAAAGGGTGGTGCTGAAGCAGAACAAGCTGGTGGTAAAAGAAAAAAGGCCTCTAAAAAAGCTTCTAAAAAGCGCTCACAAAAAGGTGGTGCTGAAGAAGTAGCTGTAGAAGAAGAAGTCAAAACTGTTATGACTGGAGGTAAAAGAAAAAAGGCTTCTAAAAAAGCTTCTAAAAAAGTTTCCAAGAAATCATCTAAGAAAACTTCCAAAAAAAGCTCACAAAAGGGTGGTAAAAAACGTGCTTCAAAGAAGGCTTCTAAAAAAACTTCAAAGAAACGTTCCAAGACCCAAAAAGGTGGTGCTGAAGAAGTAGCTGTAGAAGAAGTTAAAACCGTAATGACTGGTGGTAAAAGAAGAAAAGCTTCTAAGAAATCATCCAAGAAAGCTTCTAAAAAACGTTCACAAAAAGGTGGTAATGAAGTAGAACAAGCTGGTGGTAAAAGAAGAAAAGCTTCCAAAAAAAGCTCAAAGAAAGCTTCTAAAAAGACCTCAAAAAAATAAATTTAATTAACAAATAAATTTAATTAACAAATAAATAAATTTTTTAATTTTACGATTTTAATTATATAAACATAATTAAAATGGATTGGATAATTATATTACTTCTAGTTCTAGTATTATTTATCATAATAAATGATCATTTTTCAATGGAAAATTTTGGTGGATATCAAACATTTCAACAATACGTTCCATTAAATCCTCAGGTTCCTTTTGTTCCAATGAATACTTACAAATATCCAAGTACTGGATGGTATTGGGGTGGGATTCCTTATTTTAATGGTTCAACTGATTTACCATGGAATAACCAATTGGTCGGAACAACTCATAATATGTCATATGATTTAAGAGGTGATCCAACTGTAATTCCTAGACAAATGATTTCACCATGGAACAATCCTGAAGTTTATCCTATATATAATTCAGGAGAAGGTGTGCTTTATTAAATAAATCCAAAATATCCTGTTAGATCACCCAGTGGAGTGAATATTCTGTTGTAAATATTAACATTATACATATGCCTTTCTGCTCCAGTTTCAAAATTACTCATGGTAAAAACACAACTCTCAGTATAATAAAATGTTGAATTTAAATATCTTAACATTTCATTTAGCTTATCTATATTTTCACTTTTTACAATAATTCTATTGAACTTAAAATTTCTTTCATTGATTATTCGAATAAATTGGTTGCATGTGTTGTCCGATGTGTTTTCGATAATCCATACTAATGAACTTACTCTACGCGGAAAAGATTTAAATTCAAAATCACCCTTAAGTTCAATTTCTGTTGCATAACTGACATAAAATAAATCTATTGGATAAGATACACAATAAGAATTTAATTCTAATGCCCCAATATTATTTGGACATATAAATTTTTGGTCCTGACTGTATATATCAAATTTAAACATACCGTTATGTAGTTTAGTCAAATCAATATACCCATTCCATTTAACATTTTCTAACCAAACTATTGTAAAATTTAAATAATCGTATGAAAGTAATTGGACCACCGATTTAAGATTCTTAATTAGTACCCCATGTTCTCTCCCAACCTTATCTTTTTTATTACTTAAACTAATGAACAATTTACTTAATTTATGTGATTTTGAATCCGTTATTATATAATCTGGTATATCTAGTTCTGTCAAAAATGGTATATCAATATCTAATTTTCTACTAAAACAAAGAATATTTATCAATTCTAACCTGTAAAATAAATGTTCTTTATTTAATTCTAATTTTTTTTCGATTTCGTATAATTGTGTTTTTAGTTGTGCAATTTTATTATTGGTTTCTAATATTTTTTCTTCTGCTAAACCATTTGTTTTGTTTTTAATAACTTTATCAACCTGATTAAAAATGTCAATTAATTTCAATTTATAATCAATAAAACTCTCATATAAGTTGTAGGCACGATTAATGTCAATATCCAAATCAAGCATTTCTGCTCTATTTTTAATCGTGGTTAAATTTTCATCTAGTTGATCTAAAAAATATTTTGAGTCATCAAACTTTATCGCATCCAAAATAGCATTTTTAATTGTGTTAGGAAAATCGATATTTGTTAATGGATTTTTTAATTTATTTGTTTTATTCATAGAATCTAGACTTGATAATGATATATAACTTTGAGATTCTCCATGGGTAATCTTTAGTACTTTGGATGAACTAATAGGACACCACGTGATTAAATCTTTAATGTTAGGGTTATTTGGTGTATCAATTATTTCGTATCGCATGACTTTATATTGTATAATATGATATATTTTATATAAAAATCATTTTTTTTAATTAAAGTTAGCGTATGCACAACGCAAATTACCGAATTTTTTTTGTAAATCATAAGAATTTATTGAGTAGATAGTTTCTGACCCATAACTTTTTAATTCGGTTTCTTTACTTTTAATTAAAGTATTAAATTTAGTTCCATGTTCTTCAATAATTCGATTATTAAATATAGAATCAAATGTAATTTCTCCTTTAGCACAAACTATTTGTAGTCGATTAGATTTATGTACTATATCTCCAAAAATTCTAAAATTTTTTCCATCGATTATTCCAGCACTTACATCGCCAATTGCGACACCACATCTGATATACATATTATAATGACTATATGCTGATAAAAATTTATCAATTTCAATTTGAACTCTGGTTGCAATTCTTAATGCTATTGTTGTAGCTAATTTTTCATATTTTTTAATAAAGTCAGCATTAACTACAATAAATAGACAGTCTCCACATGTTTCATGAACATATGCATAAGGATAAAAATATGTGTTTATATGTTCTTCAGCTATTTTATTAATTTGATAATAAATTAGTGCAATTTCTCTAGGTGTAACAAATTTACAGTATTCAGTTGAATTAGCCACATCCATCATAATACAAATTACATCAGAATATTGATCAACATTAAATTCTAATCTATTACCAATTGAACACAAATATTTTTTGGGAACTTGTGGGGATAGTGTTCCACCATCTTTTTTCAAAGTAATTTTTGATGTGCGATCAGGATTTAATTGTACATCCACTGTTACTTGAACAGGTTCATTTTTTGAATTGTATACATAATATTTACGTAAATTATCCATGTTATTTCTTATTTTATATTTATATTGTTCAATATTAGATTCATCCAATTTATCAAATATATCTAAATGCACTGATGCTACTATATCTGACATAATCATAGTTATATTTTTACCAATCAAATCCACTTTGTCATATAGTAATAATTCGGTTATATCATCACTACAATTTGTTATTATTTGATTTGAATCACAAAATATTATTACTGAACCATTTGACGGAGGTATAGAATATAAATTTGTTTTAAATATATTACCCATTTTTATTATTTATATTACCTTATACTAATAATTATAAGTATAAATTAATAAATAAATCAATTTTTAATCAAGAATGTTAAGGCTTCATAGTAGGGAATGCAAGAATTTCCCTAATGGTTTCTTGACCAGTAATCATCATAACTAGACGGTCAATTCCTATACCAAGACCTCCAGTAGGTGGTAACCCATGTTCAAGTGCATGAACAAAATCCATATCAGCTGGCTGAGCTTCCTCATCTCCTCCCGTCTTATCTTGAGCCTGCTTCATAAATGCACTAGCTTGTATTTCTGGAATATTTAATTCGGTGTAAGCATTTGCGTATTCATGGTGCACAATAAATAATTCAAATCGTTCTGTAATTAGAGGATTGGTTCTATGTGGTTTAGCCAGCGGACTCATGATTCTTGGATGATGCATAATAAATGTAGGTTGGTCACAATCTACTTCAATAAAATGTCCAGCAAGTTTATCTAACATTCGGGGAATTGTTTGAGGTGGATAACACTTTATATCATGGGTTACAAGGATTTGTCTAAGTTCAGATTCAAGATTTTCAGATTCTAAATTAATCTTGATACCAGATTTTTCTTCAATAGTTTCAATAAATTCAACACGTCTAAAAGGTTGAGAAAAATCCAATTCTACTCCTTTATAAATAATTTGATATTTTCCATGGATTGAATAAACTAAATGCTTGATAATATTTTCACATAGAGTAAGCATATCAGTATAATCTGCAGGTGATAAATAGGCCTCTATACTACTAAATTCACAATTATGGGTCTGATCGCAAAATTCATTTCTAAATTGTTTACCTATTTCATAAATTTTTCCCATACCACCGATAATCAGTTGTTTAAGAAATAGTTCAGGAGCAATTCTCATATACATATTCATTTTGTAATCGTTATGCAGGGTAATAAAAGGAGCAGCATTAGCACCTCCATAATTTGTGTGAAGAATCGGGGTTTCTACTTCAAGAAAATCCTGATTATTTAAATAAGTTCTGAGATTTGAAATAATTTTAGATCGGGTAATTAGATTGTATCGTGTTGATTCGTTGATAATCATGTCTAGATATCTCTTGCGATATTTAACATCGATATCTGAGATGGCAAAATGTTCTTTAGGAATTTCATGAAGACACGGAGCTAACACGATTATATCAGTTGCAAAAATACTAGGTTCACCTACCTTTGTTTTACCTAGCCAACCGGTAATCCCGATAACATCACCCATTCTAATCTTTTTGACCCTACCCATTAGTTCATCTGAATCAAGATACTGACGTGCAAATACTACTTGAAACTTGGTATTTGAAATATTTTCACCGTTTAACACATTAACAGTGGCAAAATATAGTTTAGAACTAGAATTACGTATAGTCATAACCCTGCATTGGATGGTCCAACTTTTTGATTCGATTACTTGATGTGGTTCAATATTATTAGATTCATTAACAAGTTCATCATATTTACAATTAATTGTAAATGAATGTGGATATTTATTAAATAGTTCTTCAAAGTTTGACATGATTGATTATTATTAAGTTTTATTATAATAGTAAATATTAATATTTTATTATTATATCAATTTTTCATGTTTTTTATATATAGGTTATTATATATAAGATATAATGATAGGTGAATTATTAAAACAACATTATAATTTGGATAATATTCAATTAAAAGACAAACTAATACAGGGAGGAGGTGGTTCTATATATTTTGATTATGTTAATATGATTTTGGGATTAACTTTAATAACTATAGGATTTATTAGTTTTTTTTATGATAGATATTGGAAAGAACTTGATGCAAAAATAATTTCAAGACAAATGAATAAATTCGAAAATAAAATTAAGATAGAATATCAAGTAGGTACCAATACATTTAATAAGATAATATCATTTCCATATAATCAAAATTTTGGTTCTAGTATAAAAATATTTTATGATAAAAATGATCCGAATATTATAAAAACAAGTTTATTTAATCACAGATTGATAGGTGGTCTACTAATTCTAATTGGTTTGTATTTAATAACAATCAAATATATAAATTAGATAAATTATATAATCCAAATAATCCAAATAATTATGTAATTTAGTATAGTTA
>JACCDY010177847.1_pt1 | contig 10686 bp, 11 predicted proteins | sample 7446391 | NCBI WGS metagenome assembly JACCDY01 (sample SAMN15323451, study PRJNA562643) | freshwater metagenome | isolation source: river surface water | place: USA:Blue River Watershed | collected 2017-08-18
ATATCAAAAATACCAATACAATAGAAAACCCCCCTAATTTCTTAGGGGGGAATTCATTAATTAATAAATATTAATTAGACTGTCAAAACACGGTCTACGATGAAACCATATTCCTGACCGACCTTTGAACCGTCTGGAAGCAAACGGAATGTTACTGGGAATGTTGATGCTGCGTTACGAGCCAAAGAGAACTGTGACTGTTGTACAGAAAGAACACGACGTGCATAGTATACACGCTCTGCCTTTGATACACCTGCTCCAGAAGTTGGAGCCTGACCTACTGCAACAAGCTGACGCTCTGTTGGAGCTGCACCAAGTGCACCTGCTTCAATTCCAAGCTTGTCTTCTGCAGTTAAACCTGTTCCTGTTGAATTAAGTGTGTTTGAACGCTGACCGAATACTGCAAGAACGTTCTCGAGAGTACCTTCTGCCATTTCTGTTGCGATCATAACTTCCATTGACTCCTTGAAAAGCTTTGCTGTATCAAGAAGCTGATCTACTGTTACTGAACCGTATGATGGGTTGTATGTAACCTGAAGACCGTTGTTTGTGTAACCGACGTTGCGGTATCCGAATTCTCCAGCTACCTGGTCGATATCGTTAAGTGTTTTTGTGAAAGACTCACCTGAAACGTAGGCAAAATCGCCTGCGCCTGGTTCTGCATTTTCTACATAATCTGCATCTGTTACGTCAATGTTTGAAATAAACAATGGTGACGCACCAACAAGAATATTTTTAGCATTACCTGTATTTTGTGCCATGTTGTAAAACCTCCGTTAAATAAATATATATATATTGACTTACTTTAAATCAAGCTGGCTAGGCTCATTTCCTCTTGGTATAATTTTATCTTACAATCAACTAAAAGGCAAACTAATCGAATCTGCCGTTTTGGCCTACTGTCCTTGAGTACTTGACCTCTATGATGACATCGGCTGCCAGAAAGCCTGCTAGCTCCTCAGATGGCTCTGTAGGAGACATGTCTAGGATGAGGGTGTTGTGGAATATGATTTTATCAGTAGTTCTAGACCTATTTAGGTCCCTTGCTGAATCATCCATTCTTCTAAATACATCCATCATCATATTTCTAATTGCATTTATCTCAGAGTGATCCACTGAGTAAATTGTGAATGATAGCTTTTCACAGCATATCATCCAATTCTCTTCGTATGTGCTGCCTATCTTGTCATAGACAATATGAGTCTTTCCGCTCAAAAACTGATTAAGTTCTGGGGCCTGTTGAACTGGAATAATCGGGATAATTGATTCTCCCAAATTATCACTATAGTATGAGTTTGGGTCCACTAGACTATTAAGTATAAGCTCTTGCCATAAATGTTTTCTTATTTCATACATGGCGTCTATAGTATAGTTTGTCATGCCACCCCTCCAAATTGTTCTGTTAATGCCGCTTCTGCTTGTAGTCTAATTGTACCTGGACTAAAGGAATAACGCACCTTGGTTATAGAAGAAGGAACCTTCATGGCTTTTTCAAACTGTGTCCCAAATATATTCTGAAAACCAGAGGCTTTTATAGAATTTGATACTAGGGGTCCGCTAAAATATCTGCTATAGGCAAGATCAAACTGATTTGTTGAAGCTCTTCCTCCAGGACTTTTTACAGTAACTGATTGCCCCTTTGGCATAAAAACAGCTTGCCCATCAATTTCAAAAACTAGTCTCTCTGCTGACTTAGGCCTAATAACAATTGGCATGCCCTTTTCCATAACAGAAGCCTTGTTGGCAAACACGTATCTGCTTTTTTGCTTTCTATTTTTTGTTGGAACAGATGTCTTAGATAATTTTAATTCGTAATTTAACTTAAATGATAGTCCTGCAGCGTCCAGTCTATTTATCTTAAATAGTCTACTTGTAGCCTGACCAGCCTTATTCCATTCATACACATGGTGTAAGGACTTGGGCTTTATACGTGCCTGAGAATCAATAAACTGACCAAAGTCTTTTTCTATTTGATTAAATACAGTTGTCTTAAAAAGCTTTTGAAATGCTTTATTAGATGTTAGCTTAGCAGCAACATTTGATTGGTAATATAAAAATGCAGAAATTTGTGCAACATTGCTATCTTTTAATACTCCAACAGAAGAAGCTCCGACCATTAATCTTTCTAGGCCAGATGCTGCTTGTAATAATGCTACTCCGCTAGTCTCCAATTATCTGGTTCTCCGACCTTTTGGCAATTGAATTATATGCCATAAGGGATCCAAATGGATCGGTGATTGGTGTTGAGCTTATAATCTCAAACACTGTTGGTGTATCATTAGGATAATTTAATTCAAACCAGATTACATTGCCAGCAGAATCTCTTATGTTAGTTATCTTTTGTCTATAAGTAAGTCTTGTGGCGGTTCTAATTTCTAGAGTTTGCTTGTCTGAATACTTAGTGGATATAACCTGATTGTCCCCACCTCTATTTGTAGAAGAGTTAGAGATTATGCCCTTAGCAAAGCAAGGAACTGTTTTGTGATATATCCAAGACTTTTTTATAGCACCTGTGTTTGGGTCCTGATAATCTTCTTGAAGATATACATCTAAATTCATGCTAAAAATAGAATTGACAAGGTTATTCATTTTAAATAACAACCATCTTGTTTATAACGTATGGCAAAAGTAGCTGGTCTGCATAGTTATTTCCTGTACCAGTAAATGATGATGTATCATACTGGAACTGCCAGTCAAAGGTTTGTATGCTCTTAATGTACTTATTACGCCACTCTTTATCTTTAGAGAAGAAGTCTTTCATTAATTCAATACATGCTAGCTCTACTTCGTCTGGAACTTCTTCCCATCCATATCTACCAGCAACTCTATATATGCCGCCATTAATAAATACGCCGCTACCTCTATCATTGATGCTAGGTGGAACCATACCATTTGCAATATATACAGTGTTGTCTAGCATATTTGATCTGTCTACTCTAAGTCCGAAGCCACTTTCAGAAACTTTAACTGACATGTTCCAGTTATTAATTTCATTAATTGTATCTACAAGAAGTATGTCGTTTAGATAAAGCTCATGTAGCTGATTTAGTTTGTACGGCAAAGGCAATATATCTGCGCCAGTAGAGTATACAACATTTACATCGTCATACAAATAGAATTGTTGAGATGTATAGTTTTCAATTAATTTTCTAGCATATCGTTCTGCTGCAACCAAATCAGAGAATGTTCTGTAGTTTGGATCAGACTGATCAAATCCAAACCCAAGAGCTTCTGCAGCTTGAGTTAAATCAGTATATGGCTTAACAACAAAAATCTTGTGCTCTTTTGTTACTGACTCTCCATCAATCTCATACTCCCATACCAGCTTTAAAGACCTTGGTCTATCTGTAATAGAAAGTGGAGGGTATACACTGTATACGCCAATATCTGTTTCTGACTCTTCTGATTCTTGTGTTGCTAAAATGGATTGCGGATTTATAGAAGGATCAACTGCTGGATCTTCTGTTATGTCATAGAACTTAACTATTGGCAAAGAGTCTGCTTGGGCTATTCCGCCTTTCCAAAAAACTCTTTGTCTTACTGGAGCATTTGTTCCTACTATAATTTCCATTTTGTCTGATTAAGTTTAGCTGTAGTATTCCTGTACTTCTGTTGGTGTGGCTAAACGAAACCCCTCCTCTATATCAAAAATTGCTTGAGCGTCTGCTTTGCTCATTGCTACAAATGGGTGAGCTTGTGTAAATGTATGACCAAGAATATCGTATCTAAAGTTTGCTCTTGTCATTCTTACTAGCTCTGTGTCCTCTGAGCGTTCTGCTTTTGGATCAAAGACTGGGAGGACTTCAATTTCCTCTTTCGCCTCTTCTACATCTTTAAGTGTTTTTGCATAAACCGCATAAGTAACGCCTTCTTCTGCGAGAGCTGCAATTATGTCCTGCTTGTTCTTTAGGCCTTCTGTTTCAACTGCGAACTCTTCTGCAATTGATTTTAATTCGGCGACCTTTAATTTGTCAAAAGACATTTATTACTCCTTTTTCTAGGTAAAACCATTATAGCATTGTATAATTAAAATGAAAAGCCCCCAAAATTAATTGGGGGCCTTTCGTAGATTAATTCCTAATTAGGAAGCAACCTTAATGTTCTTAACAACTACCCAAGCGTCTGCCTGCTCGATCTGAACGCCAACACGAGTATACATTGTGTACTCGATTGAGTCCTTACGTGGCCAGAAGAATCGGTAAACAGTTACGTCACGCTTAACACCAACAACAACGTTGTTAGGGAATGTCAAGTGGACATCTCCGTGTGAACCTGTAGCCTGTGAGTAATCACCAGTCTGTGTTTCTGGAAGTAGCGGAACTTCAACAATTGGAATACCAAATGCGTATGGTGCAACGTATCCTGCTGGGCCTGATACTGGTGCAACCTCTCCACGGATGATGCCAGAAGCAATATCCTGTGGGTTAACGTTTTGGATGTTCTGTGATGTTGAGTATAGGTAATCCTGGATCAAGTTTGATCCTGCAAGGAAGCGAAGGTCTGTACGACGCTGCTTGTACTTACGTGGGAGTGCCTTAAGTGCAGAGTTGAATACTGCACGTGAAAGTCCTGCACCAGCTGCGTCAACTACGTGACCGTTAGCCTTAGACTTCTTTACAATACCATCAAATGCCTTGTAGAGTGCGTCTTGACCTGATGCGTTACCATTAAGAAGAACATCTTCAATGTCGTTACCAGCCTGAGTTGCCATCATACGTGCGATGTGGTCTTCAAGATCTGGACCTTCGATGTTATCTTCTAGTGACTCTGTTGAGAGCTCCCAGTCGAGACGAAGCTTCTTTGTTGTGAGAGAAATCTTTGAGAATGTAACAGCTGAGTTAACTGCTGTGTTGTCTCCTTCAGAAGCGAGCTTCATAAGCTTCTCGCCTACGCCGATTCTGTCGATTTCTGTTGTGTCTGACTTCATTCTGACAGTACGTGCGACCTTACCAATTACGGTTGCGTCGAACATATAGTCTAGGAAGCGAGCAGACTGTTCTGGATTGAGGAGACCACCGTTGCCATCTTCAGATGCACGATGAATTCCTGTACCACCAGTTTCTGATGCGAAAGTACCTGTTGCTGTTGTGCCAGCTGCGATATCTTTTAATAAATCATTGCTCATGTTATTTTTCACCTACCCTAGTTAAATATTTCGTTTACGGAACCGAGGAAAGAACCGTTCCATTTTGATTTTGATTTTGCTAATACTTCAGATCCGCCAAGATCTGAAGACTTCTTAATTGCGGTTTCGCTTTCTACAGCATCTACACGCTTTTGAACACCATCAATGGCGCCCTTTATTTCTGTTACAGCTGCACTAAGTGCGCTGTGCTTTTCTGCCAATTCTGTGATTTGAGCATTTACGCCCTTGCTAAAAGTTTCAACAGTTTCTTTAATTTCTGAAACCTGCATTGCATTTGCCTCTGTAGCCTTGCTAAGAGTATCTGCAAAGAATCCCTTTAGGTCTACTAGCATTTTTGCAAAATCAGGCTCTTCGACTTCAACTGCAGCTGGTGCTTCAGGAGCATCAACTGACTTAAAGACATCTACAGAAGCAGAGTCAGCATCTTCTGCTTCAACAGCAGCTGGTGCTTCTTCGACAGCAGGTGCAACAGCATCTGCTATGGTCTCTTCAACGACTGCAACTTCTTCAACAGCAACTTCAGCTACTGGAGCTTCGGTCTCAACTGAATCAGTACCGTGTACGTTTAGTTTTTCCACTTCATTACCTCCTTGTACGTTTGCCTGTTTTGCTATTGTTTGTGTTGCAGGCAACGGAACTCTTGACTTCTTGAATGAAGCAAGAATCTTATCTATCTCTTTTGATTTGTTTATGTCTGAGCTTTCGACCCATCCAATTAGCGTTGCTTCTTTTCCAGTAACTGGAGAAGAGTATGTTTTGTCTGTTGAGATAAAAACAGATTCGCTATCTTCGCAATAAAAAATATTTTCTGTAACAATGCCAGCAGCCATGCCTTTAAATATTAACTGTCCATTCATCTTTTCAATTGATAAGATGTTGCACATTTCATTTGCTGGTGAATCTACAATTGAAAGCTCAATCAGATCATAGTTCTTGATGAAGCGAACTGTTTCTCCTGTAGCTTTATTGATCTCGTTATCTGACTCTTTAATTTTTCCGCCGATTGAAAAACCTGAAAGTGTTCCGTCAAGAACCTTTTCCCATGTATCTTGTGCTCCCTTTGAAACATATGTTGTTACAAAGACTCCGTTGTAAAATTTTTGTGTCTTAGGATCATAGTATGTCTCTGGCTTAAACGATATCATCTTGCCAACAGCAATTGATCCGTGCATCTCTCTTATGTTCCCACGGAAATTTTTAAATGCTTCGATGCTTGCTTCTGCTGTTACAACATCTCCTGTTTGATCTACGTTATCTAACGTAGCAAATCCTGACACGGTTCTGTTTTCCCTGTTTACTTTTGTAAACGGGACAGCTAAGTGGATGTTTTGGCCATCGCTGGACCATTGAGCTTTTTCAATGTTCATATGCTTAATTTTATACTTATATATCTAAAAAGGCAAATCGTAGTTGATTAGTATTAGTCAACCTTATTTCCATCGCCCTTTGAATTTCTGCCTTCTCCAGCAGTATCTGAGGCATTGGCAGATCTTTCAGAATCTCTAGCTCTAGTTTTCCCAGCAGTAGCCTTTTGATCAGCTGCCTGTTGTGGCTTCAATTCTATAACTTCATCTCCGCCATCTAGGGGAATCATGCCCTTTCTAATTCTGACCTCATTTGGAGTAATTACCTGCATACGCAAATATCTCTCATCGATCTTAGACTGAGTATCTTCGTCGGTAAGGGTAAGCTCTTCAAATTTAATTTTAAGGGCATCTGTTTTTTCTTCTATAATATAGTTAATTCTTTTTTCCAGTCTCATTTGTGCTGGACGACAAACCTGCTCTTTAAATGTCTTATCTGCGTCACGAGCATTTGCTAATGAGACACCTTCTGGAACACCAATTTTATTAATTGGAACACGGTGTGCCAAAAGAATTTCGTCTCTATTGGCAAGTCGGTATTTATTAAATGATGACTCTTGAGCACCAGCCTCAACTGGCTCCATCTTAAATTCAACCTTTGAGTCTGGTGTGTCTGCTGGCAACGGGATATAAAGTGATCTATGGTTTTTGCCCTTTAATCCTACCTGGAAAAATTCAAGAAGTTTTCTTTCTGACTCTGGTGAAAGCTTTGCTCCCTTAACTGTAATAATATATCTTGGCACCGCCTTGTTTTCAAAGTAGTCCAAGTTGTATCTTCCAGAAAACTCATTTCCTGCCAAAGCCATCTGTGCAGCAATTACATCTGGTATGCCATAGTAATTGTTCATTGGAGTGTACTTCTTTAAATGTATAATTTCGTTTGGTCTGTCTTCAGAGTCTCCAATTGGATTTGGGGTTTCCATATCACCAAAGTTTCTAAAGAATACCGCTTTACCATAAAGCAATTGCATAAACCCATCACGAAGTCTACGCACACGCATTGTCTTTGACGGAATATGACCAATGTATCCTATGTCCCCAGCAGTTGTTCTGCCAATTTCAATATAGCCATTTCCTGTTGCTTCTAAATCAGTGTAAGCTTTAATCAAAGTTTCTGTAAATGTATCTTCGTCATTTGTTGAATCTAACCAGTCTTGAAGATCTTGCTTAAGCTTATTGAGCTTTCTACGTGCTCTTTCTAGCTGCTTATCATCTGTAATTGCATCAATAGCGTCATTGGTTTTTCTTGTTTCCATGAAAGAATATCCAAGACCAACTATGTTGGCAACCTTTGCGTTTATAGCGGCATAGTTATATGTAGATACTTCATAAATCTGTGATAAATATTCTAGGTTATATACTGGCTGAACAAGATCAAACATTGCATATCCAGTAACAGCCTGTTGCAATAAATTCTGCTGTGTCTGTGCTCCATCTTTACCAGTAAAAGATTTTGCAAAATCTCTATTTACTTTTCTCTTAAAGTTAGTGCCTAGTCCTCTTACCTTTTTAAGTTCGTCTATTCCAATAGCAAAAGGGTCTAAGTGCTCCTTTTCCTTCTTAAAAGAAAAAAGGTCTGAGCTATTTTTAATTGCTACTTCGTAGCTGTCATCAAAGTCGTCGTCCAAGAACTGTGTCATGTTACAGATCCCCCTCTTAGTACTGAATCTTTATACTCTCCAATATCGAGAGGGTCTGGGGTCAATCCCCATTTTAATCTTTGATTCTGATATTCAAATTCTTCATCATCAATCTTTCTTCTGCCAGATAAGAATTTAGGCTGGCCCTCATAGATCCCATAGTGCCTTACTGCATCTGCTAGTGCCGCCATTCTAGAACGGTTTCCTTTTTTAGAAGTTATTGATAAATAATTGCCATCGTCATCGCCAATCCAGCGCCCGTCTGGCATTTCCCAGACGTATATTCCGAGTGTTGTTTCCTCGATGATCTCGCTTCTTTGGTTTAAGATGTCCATATGTATTATAGTTTACCATTAGTTATTGCTAAAGTCCAGCTTTTGTCAACCCATTGACAAAAAAATCAATAAACTGTTAAGATGTCGTCAAAATATCTTGTATAGTAGGCAGTATTGTCTAAGCCAAGGCTATCTTCTGATAGTTGTACCGTGGCCTCTTGAACCACAGATGAATTATCTGAACAATATAACTTATAGTTATTTAGTATGTCAGCCTCTGCAAATTGATCTTGATAAAATGCTATATTGCTGTACAAGTTAGGACCGCCGCTAACGGAATCATCTTGGTTTTGATTAAACTTAATGTTTGTTGCTGGCGAATCTAAGGTTATAACAATATGATGCGATATGTCTGATAACATAACATTAAAGGCATTTGTCTCTGATGTCCGATTTATACCATTTATGTATAAAGAGTTTATGCCAGTAGAATATATTAAGCCATCGGAATCCCAACTAATTTCTGAATCAGCAGAAGAAAATAACACATTGCTTGATCCGTTTGGTGTAAAGAACATCTCTATGGTTTGCGGCTCTATAGCAAGCTCTACAGAGAAACCATGCCCATCCAACATTCTAATTCCATTATATTCATTCTGCATTCTTATTGGATAGTTGTACTGTCCCAAAGAATAGTCGTAGTCAGAATAAATTCTATTTCCGCTATTATCTGAATAGAAGTCTTTGTCTGAGTAAAAATCTATCTCAAGCATATCAAAATATGGGGTATCTACTGAAGAGTCGGATGTTGTCATAGTTACTCTTATGTCTAATATTTCGCTATTAAGGTTCTCATTTTTATTATAATATGGAAGTGGTGAATTGTTTTTGCATTCCGCCCACTGTTGTCCTGGAACACTAGCTTCGACCAATATGTTGTCTACATCTTGACCATAAACTATTAATGATGAAACTATAGATTCTGGATTTGTAACATATATTCTTTTTTCAAATGTAAAAAACTTTTGGTCTGGTTCTGCAGTTTTTTCAAATGTAAGCCTAGAATTAATCTGATCATAATAGGCATCTCCAGACGCAAACTCTTCTAGCTTATTAATTCCAGGAAACCTGTAAGAAAATATAGGTCTTAGTGTAACAGCATTTAGGGAAAACAGGATGCCAGACTGTGCATGCACTATCTGAGAATACTTTGTTTCTTTGTATCCAGATGTATAGTGAGCATACACTCTAGAGCTTGGCAGTTCATATCCGTATGTAGATATTGCATCTACAATAAATTTTGAACCAGAATTTGCTGGACCAATGCCTAAAGCAATTGAATCGTTGATAAACTTGACACTTTCTGTAAATGTTTTTTCATCTACTAGCAAACCATTAATATACAGAGACATTTTATTTTTAGAAAATACTCCTACTATATGCATAGATTGTTTTCTTGATATCTTGTGTCTAATATAATTGTTTGCATTTACCTTAAATATAATGTTTTCATTGCTATAAAAGAATCCAAAGCTATTATATATGTCTGCAAGAACTGGGTACTCATTCAAATCTGAAGAGTCTGGCTTAAACCATAGCTCAATAGAAAATGAATTGTCGGGATATTTATTGTTTGCTATGCTTGGTGTCTTTAGCTGAATAGCTGTTGTGCTATTTATTTCGGTACCACGAATTCCAGCGGCTACAATTGGCAAAACCTCAAAATTAGAGGAGTTTGTTGAAAATCCATCCATTCCATTGCCAGAATAATCTGTTATTGGAAGACCTGCAATTGATGCATAAGAAATTCCGTTATCTTTTAAATCTTGATATGTTGCATATTGAGACTGTAATACAGTATATGAGCTTGAAGATCCAGACTCAACTTCATCTAGAAGGAAAAATGAAAGTGGGTGATCTTGTAAGACAGTGTATTTGTATGACATGCCTTATCTCTCTTCTAGTGCTTGAACTCTCGCTGTTAGCTCTTGTACCGCTTTAATTAGTGGTGCTACAAACTCTTCATATCTAAGAGCTTGATCTGAGTCTGGGTTTTCCATGTCTGTCTGCACCCATCCAGCAAAATCTTCTACCCCTGAATTTTCTATTGCTTGCTTGACTTCTTGTGCAATTAATCCGTAATGAGTTCTTGTTCCAGGAATTGAAACATATTCTCCATTTACAAAATTTGTTCCGCCTTCAATAAACTTATAACTAACTGGATTTAAATTATTTATAAAATCTAATCCTAAAGCTGAAGG
>JACCDY010031132.1_pt1 | contig 10684 bp, 9 predicted proteins | sample 7446391 | NCBI WGS metagenome assembly JACCDY01 (sample SAMN15323451, study PRJNA562643) | freshwater metagenome | isolation source: river surface water | place: USA:Blue River Watershed | collected 2017-08-18
ACAACAGCGCGGCAACAGGATCGTTCATTCCCATGCTGACACTCGGTGTGCCTGGCTCAGGCACGACAGCCGTGATGATGGGCGCGCTTTCACTCTACAACATCACGCCTGGACCCGTATTGTTCGATCAGCAACCACAACTCGTCTGGGGGTTGATCGCTTCCCTGTTCGTCGCGAACCTCATGCTGTTATTCATGAATATCCCTATGGTTCGTGTGTTTGCTTCGATGCTGAAAGTACCACCTTGGCTGCTCGTCCCCGGCATTTTGACGATCAGCTTTGTGGGTGTTTTCGCTTTGCACTCGGCGACCTTTGATTTGGGCCTGGTCGTGGCAATCGGAGTGATCGGCTATATTTTGCGCAAAATGGGGCTTCCCATGCCGCCTTTGGTTCTAGGCGTCGTGCTAGGTGAAATGATGGAACAGAATCTGCGACGGGCACTCTCCATTACCAATGGGGAACTTGGTATTTTGTTCCAGAGCCCAATCAGCATCGGACTCTGGATCGCGGCAGTCGTGGTCATCGTTGCACCGAGTCTGTACAGACGATTTAAAACCACGAAATAAATTGAACTTGAATACAAAACTTTCATGAATAAAAAACTGCGCATGATGCGCAGTTTTTTTTGATCTCTTTACTTCAAATTCAGTTCTTTAATCAGGGTCGTCCACTTCACCTCGTCACGCTTGAGATTCGCCGTGACGACTTCGGGAGCTGAAGTATTCAGCTCGATGCCAAGCTGACCCAAACGCTTGCGTAATTCGTCATCCTGGCTCAATGACTGCATTGCACTCGACAACTTCGCTTGCAAAGCTGGGTCAAGAACCGCAGGTGACACCAATGCCAGCCAGAATGTCGCTTCAAAATCTTTGGTACCCAAAGCTTCGTTCATGGTCGGCAAGTCAGGAAGCGTCGACATGCGCTGCATGGAAGTCACAGCCAAACCTCGGGTCTTGCCGCTGCTGATAAAAGGCATGGCCTCGCTTGCGGCCGAGAACATCATCTGCACCTGTCCGCCAATCATGTCTTGTGCAGCGGGCATACCCCCTTTGTAATGTGCCACGACCATTTTCAAACCGAACTGCTTGATAAAATACTCGGCCGCAAGGTGATTGATCGATCCCACGCCAGAGGTACCAATCGCGTATTTATCGGGATTCTTCTTGATCAGTTCAACTAATTCTTTGGCGTTATTGACTGGCAAGTCTTTATTCGTTTGCAAGACAAACGGTGCCGTCATCATCATTGAAATCGGCGTAAAACTCTCATACGGCTTGTAGCTCACGGCTCCTTGCAAAGCGGGATTAATGACGATGGAGACCGGCGCAGCATAGAGCGTATATCCGTTAGGTTTTTGACCTGCAACATACGTACTGGCGACAGTCGAGGCGGCACCCGCCTTGTTCTCGATCACCATATTGGCGCCAATCTTGTTGCCCAGGGCCGAGGCAATCGCACGACTAGATACATCGCTCACACCTCCCGCGGGATAAGGCACGATGAATTTGACGGGTTCCTGGGGATAGGCGGCGGCATTTTGGGCCATTGAAATTTGGGACGCGCCGAGCACAATCATTGTCGACGCAGCCATGACCATTCTCATCCCTGCAAAACGCACTACAGTCTTATTTATATACACATTTGTCTCCTGGATATTGTTTTAAATACTCACTTTAAAGTGCGGCACCGCGTGCGGTGATGGGCCAGACCGCTTCAACCTTACCCGCTCGATAACAAATCAATTCGTCATACAAATTGACCGTTGGATCGCAATGTCCCGGGATCAGCAAAACAAAATCTCCAAGCGCCGGGTCATTGGCTTGCTCAGTTTGCAATACGCCATGCTCATCGCTCGCTTTGGTGTAATGAACTCCTGGCTTTTTCCAAACGACCGGCAGCCCTGAGTCCACGCTTGAAGCTTTGAGACCCGCGTCCACCACCGCGCGATCGGCGGTTGGTCGACTCATCACGCCAGTTTTCACAAATAGCGCGTGTTCGAACTGGACGTCTTGCGGACCTTGATAATTTTTTGCGTAATCCGCATCCATAAAAACATAAGAACCGGATTGCACTTCATTGAAAACGCCAGAGTCTCGCTCCAAAGCCACTGAGCCTGTTCCAGCTCCAGTGATCCTTTCGACCTTGATCCCGAGCTTTTCGAGGGCATGACGCATCGTCACGGCAATCTCGCTGGCCTGGCGGATCGCAGCCTGACGCTGCTCGGGCTCGCGATAGTGCTGTGCACTCCCGTGATAACACTGCAGACCCATGAAACGCAGATAAGGCGCAGCCGTGATTTGCTGCGCCAAGTCGGTGACCTCCTGGACTGAGCTCACGCCGCAGCGCCCCATCCCCACATCGACCTCAATGTAGACATCAATCGTCGTTTTGCGTTCCTGACTAGCATGGTCGAACTGCGCAACCTGACTCGGGTGATCGACCAACACACCGATTGTCGCCCGCGCGGCGAGATCCATCGCGTGAGCCACTTTTCTGGCGCCGACGATTTGATTGGTGATCAGGACATCCTTGACCCCCGCCTCGACAAATCGGGCGGCTTCGCTGACCTTTTGACAACAAATCCCGATCGCACCCTGCTGAATCTGCCGCAGTGCAATATCCGGACACTTATGGCTTTTCGCATGCGGTCGCAGGCGCATTTTGCTGCCAGCGAGCGCCTGTGTCATGCGAGCAAGATTGCGCTCGAACGCATCAAGGTCCAGAACCAGGGCGGGCGTATCGATATCTTCAAAAGCATCTCCGGGATGCGCGGCTTTCCAAGGTGACATGTCTATTTCTCGTTATGTTCAATGAGAGGTCGTACGTAAAGCGAATAGGCTACCATTAAGATCTCAAGGAAAATCGTCTCGAGTCACCTGAGGCTCAAATTTTTTTATTCTTCGGCACACATGGCAGAAATTAAACTCAGCAACGTCGTCAAAATATATGGCGATTTCACCATCATTGATCAGCTTTCTCTCGCGGTGGCGCATGGTGAGTTTTTCACACTTCTGGGTCCGAGTGGCTGCGGCAAAACGACATTGCTGCGCATGATTGCGGGCTTTATCATCCCTGATGCAGGTCAGGTTCATATCGGGGAAAAAGACGTCACCCACCTTGCCGCGCACAAAAGAGAAACAGGCATGGTGTTTCAAGACTATGCCTTGTTTCCTGATAAAACTGTCTTTGATAATGTTGCCTACGGTTTACGTGTAAGAAAATTTTCAAGTCAACTTATTGACACGAAAGTCGATCGTATTTTGCAGCGCGTCGAACTCGCTCATCTCAAAAAACGCTACCCCGGAGAACTGTCAGGCGGTCAGCGTCAGCGTGTCGCGCTGGCCCGAGCACTGGTGATCGAACCCAGAATCCTGTTGATGGACGAGCCCCTCTCAAATCTGGATGCGAAATTACGCATTCAAATGCGCGATGTCATCCGTGAGCTCCAGCAAGAGGCCAAAATCACAACGATTTTCGTGACGCATGACCAGGAAGAGGCACTTTCCATGTCAGACCGGATCGCGCTGTTACGCAGTGGGAGAATTGATCAGCTCGACACACCCGAAGGCCTATACTCGCGTCCGCTTACAGCCTATGCAGCGGACTTTATAGGTGGCGCAAACTTGATTCCCATCACTCATTGGACTTCACGCGGCACACAAACTGAAGTTGCGATTGCTGGAGGCGTCGTGTTGATTGATAGCGATCCGACAATCACCGCGCATGCGCAAGCATCGGCCAAGTCTTTGCAAGCAACGTATCAACTCGCGGTGCGGGCTGAACACATTCACATTCAGACCGCCTCGAAAACAAGCACCCATTCCGTGCCTGCGCATGTCGTATTCAGACGTTACCTGGGATTCAAAGTCACTTACTGCGTGAAGCTTGTGGATGGCAACACGCTGATGGCGGACGTTGCTGCGGCTGACGATCCGCGCAAACAAGCTGGAGAGGCTGTATTTCTGAACTTCTCTCCTGAATGTCGACTCGTTCTGGTATAGGTCGACACACATGAACCTCTTTTTTAAAAAAAGCATATCGCCCTGGTTCCTGCCTGCACTCCTATGCCTGGGCGTACTGACATTTTTTGTCGTATGGCCACTACTCTCACTTTTTTATTTCAGCGTGGTGGATATCAAAACTGGCGACTTCAGTTTGGCCGGCTTTCAAGCTTTTCTGGATAATCCACGCTACGTTGATGCTTTTTTCAACACCTTACGACTTGGTGTGAGTGCAACGCTTGGGTGCATGCTCATCGGCGCACCGCTCGCCTATGTTGTCACCCGTTTTGATTTCCCAGGGAAATCAATAGTCGCGCTTCTGCCACTTGCGACCATCGTATTACCAGATATTGTCGTTTCACAAGCCTGGCTGATGCTGCTGGGCAACAACGGTTTGGCGCGTCGAGCGCTGGAGTTTGTTGGGATAGAACTACCCAGCTTTTATGGCTGGTTTGGCATGACCTATACACTGATTCTGAATGACTACACCTACGCCTATATTGGCATGCTTGCCGCCCTCAAAGCGATTGATGGCACAATCGAAGAGGCTGCCACCAATTTGGGTGCAAGCGGGCTTAGACGCACACTGACTGTCACTTTGCCCGTGCTGGCGCCTGCGCTGTTGATCAATGCCATGGTGGTCTTTACTCTGGCTGTTGATAACTTTTCGATACCGATGATTTTAGGAGGTTCAGTCGATGTATTGTCATCCCTGACTTACACGACCTTTCTTTCAGAAATGGGTTCGGATCCCACGATGCAAAGCGTACTTGCCGTGCTGTCTATCCTGCTAGTTGGTCTGGTGCTCTTTTTACAAAAGACCATTGTGGAGCGGAAAACCTATCAAATGCAGCAGGGACGAGCGCCTAAGCCCATACGGGCCAAAGGCTTTGCCGCAGGGCTCTTAACAGTCATGGTGCTGCTTTTTGTTGCCTTGTCTCTCATTCCCGCCATCATTGTTTTGATTGGAGCGTTCACCAAAGCAAGTGGTCCAGTCATGCAATATGGAACCTTCACACTTGAAAACATGGATCGTGCCCTGCGACAAGCCCCAGGTCCCATTTTTAATTCTCTGTCACTTGCAAGCATTGCAACACTGATCGGTACCTGCTTCGCCACGATCGTGAGTTACCTGATTGTCAAAAAAAGAATGTGGCTCGTATCCATTCTGGATTATGTCGTCATGTTGCCACTAGCGATCTCCGGGACAGTACTGGGTATTGCCCTGATTCAAACTTATAACAGTGGCGTGATTATTCTCACGGGGACATGGGCGATCATGGCAGCCGCCTACTTTGTCCGCAAAGTCCCCTTTTCCATCCGCTCGGCTTCCGCCTCGCTCTACAGCATCCCAGACTCGATCGAGGAAGCATCGATCAATCTTGGGGTGCCACCCATCAAAAGTTTTTTCAAAGTCATTTTGCCCATTATGAAACCCGCCATTCTCGCGGCTGCCATCCTGATGTGGGTTACATCGTTATCAGAAATATCAGCTACCATTGTTTTGTATTTTGGCGGTATGGAAACGATGCCAATTGAAATGTATCGACAGATCGATTCGGGTTATCTTGCCCGCGCCTCTGCCTATGGGGTCATTTTGATGACTGTGATCTTAATACCCGTCTATTTAGCGATCCGCTTTTTAAAACTTGACCTGTTCTCCAGTCACAATCCTTAAATCAGGAGTCCTTACATGACACATACGACCTTTATTCGTCGCATCTTACCCTCGACACTCGGTGCATTCGCTCTTTTAACAATGACCGCGACTGTATCCGCCAATAACGCGGTGATGTACACCTCAAACAATGTACAAGTGATCGATACCGCCACGGATGTGGCAAAAAAGACCGCGCCTACGCTCAACATTCAGAAAGTCACCTCCGGCACCGGGGCACTGATGAAGCGTATCGAGGCTGAGGCCAAAAATCCTCTGGGTGATGTCGTTTGGGGTGCTGGTTTTGGCACGATGGCCGCCTTTCGTCAAAACTTTCAACCTTACGAATCCGCACAAGCTAAAGACATCGCACCTCAATTCAAAGGCCCTGACAATTTATGGGTAGGCTCCAACGCCCATGTCATGATCATCATGGTCAACAATAAGCAGCTCAAGGGCGCAACGGCGCCTAAAAGCTGGGCAGATCTCTTTTCCCCCGTTTGGAAAAATAAAATCATCATTGGCGATCCAGTTACTTCGGGCAGTGCCTACGACCAAGTCTACGGCGTTTATCAACTGTTTGGCGCAGAGGGTCTCAAGAAACTTGCAGCCAATGTAGTGATCTCCAAAAGCTCAGCTCAAGTCTATAAAGGCGTTGCAAACGGCGAATATCCGATTGGTATCACAATGGAATACGCAGCCTATTCATACGTAGCGGGTGGTCAGAAAGAGATCGAGCTTGTCTACCCTCAAGAAGGCGCCTTTATCGCACCTGAAGCCGTCGCCATCATCAAAAACCCAAAAAACGGTGCAGCTGCTGCGCAACAACTTTACGATGTCTTACTGTCTAAAGAAGTACAAGAGGCTGAACTCGTACAAAATTTCCGCCGCCCAACGCGCTCCGATATCGATGTCGCTAAACTGACCAAACTACCGAACCTGAGCAACATCAAAGTGGTGGGTACTGACCCAGCCAAAGCCGCCGCCGACTACAAGGTTGTGATTGACTTGTGGAAAGAGGCCTTGAAAAGCGCAGGAAAATAGATCAATTTAGTCTCAAGACTTTTATTGGTACTCAAGTGCTGAAAAAAAATCGTTCTCAAATCATCCAAGGAATTTTCCCGGCCAATTTATGGCTGGGACTCCTTATTTTTCTGGACGCATGGATTTTCATTTGGCCACTTGTCTCACGCATCATGGCCTCCGAACATCACGGATGGCTTCTGAATGAAAACTGGCAAGACCTGATTGACACGATAGGACTGATCGAATTGCCAAGGCTCGCACTGGGTCTTGGCATGATGATCATGTCGATCGGGCTGCTGTGGCGCGCCCGAATCGCCTGGCTCATGTCATTGATCCTGTTGATCTTCGCGCTCATCATTGATGTCTACACTTCACAGGGTCATTTTGGCATCATTATTTTTAGCGTTGTACTGTTTGTCCTGCTGATCCATAACTGGCAAGTTTTTGGTCGTTCAAGTTTTGCGGCAAGCAGCATGTACACCATCGTCAGTGTCAGCTGGTTATTGTTCTATTCCGTGTTCGGGACGTTATATCTGGGCGATCAGTTCAAACCGCCCATCGAAGATCTCACTTCGGCGTTTTACTTTTCTGTCATCACGATGGCAACTGTCGGCTATGGCGATATTTTGCCTATCGAGCCAACAGCGCGCTTATTCGTCGTATCCATCGTCATTTTCGGCATCACTGTTTTTGCAACGGCCATCAGCGCATTGGCAGGTCCAGTCATTGGCGGGAGCCTCAGAAAATTTATTCAGAAAAGGGCTGTTATTTCCATGAGAAAAAACCACATCATCATTTGCGGCGCCACGCCGCTTGCCATGAATGTCGTCGCTGGCCTGCTGGATCGCGGACATCACGTCACCGCAATTGTTCAACCCAACATCACCCACCAGTATCCCCCTCATACGGATGTTCTGATCGGCGATCCAACCATGCTTGACGTACTCAAGGAAGCGGGTCTGCCGGATGCGCAATACATCTTGGCGCTTAAGGAAGACGACGCAGAAAATGCTTTTATTGTTTTAGCGGCCAAGGAACTTGTCGGCAACAGTACCGTCAAAACTGTCTCGGTTGTAAACGAATCCGCCCATCTGTCGAAAATTCAACGCGTCCGCCCTGACATCATCTTTTCACCTCAACTACTTGGAAGCGAAATTCTGACACGTACGTTGGCAGGTGAGGTGATTGATGGAAATCTCATCTCTCAATTGTTCTTTAATAAAAGCCAAAAAAACTGAAAATTTGACCTGAGATCCTCCTTAAGCGTCTTTTGATGCATGGTAAACCCTAGTTATTTATGATCGCACTTGTCATTTCTCTGTATGTCACCCTATAAAGAGATGTGTTTTGACTCATTCACTTTTAGTGCTCTGTTCTATAGAATCGCAAAATGGTCTGGTCTTTCACAGATCGTCCGACCCATACGCTTGGTATCAGTCACATTGATCCAATATCAGTTGTGACACACGCATAAAAATTATTTGGAGATGTCATGAAACAAACCACAAAATTCGCACTTTCAGCAGTCGCGCTTGGTACAGCCCTGCTGGCTACTACACCAGCTTCCGCTCAGCAAGTCACCCTGATGACCGGCCCCCAAGGTGGCGTCTGGGTTCCGCTCGGTGGTGCGCTAAAGGGCATGTGGGAAAAGGCGATCCCTGGACTTCAAATTACAGCGCAACCCGGTGCGGGCGTCGCCAACGTCATTGGTGTGGAACAAGGTAAAGCGCAGGTCGGTTTCTCCAACTCAAGCAGTGCTGTGGATGGTGCGATGGGTGTCCCCCCATTCAAGCAAAAATCGACCAATGTTTGCCAAATGGCCAACATCTATCCTCAATACTTTCAAGTGGTCGCAACTGCGTCATCTAATATCAACTCTTACGCCGACATAAAGGGTAAGCGTCTGGTCGCCCAGTCAAAGGGCAATACGGCGGAGGCCATCACCGCAGCTGTTCTCAAGCTTAACGGTTTTGACTACAGCGGCTTGGCTCGCATGAACTTCCAGGCTAGCTACACGGATGCGGTTTCGATGATGAAAGACGGTCACGTCGATGTCTTTACTCTTGGCACCACTGCACCTGCATCGGCCGTGATGGATCTGGCCAGTGGACGCGATATCAAGTTAGTGCCCGTTGATGACAAGACAATGGAAGGCATGCGTAAGATGAATGGAGGCTATAGCAAGCTCATCATCAAAGCTGGAACCTATCCCAAGCAAGACAAGGACGTACCTGTCATTGGCTATCAAACTCATTTAATCGTTCGTTGCGATATGCCTGAAGATGTAGTCTATAAAATGGTCAAGACCATGGCTGAAAATATTCCCGCTATGGCTGCCGTAAACAAGGCGATCGGTGAATTAACACCTAAAATGATGGCGGCAGATGCAGGTATCCCCATGCATCCTGGTGCAGCAAAGTACTTCAAAGAAGTCGGAGCAATGTAACGGAGCAACGTAAACAGCTTGCTTCGTGTTTTGATTTCTGATTATCGCGAAGCGCACTCCGAATGTCTATATTAAAGACTCGGAGTGCCTTCCTTGTTGTGTTCAAGCGCAGGACTTTAAAGTACCCTTAAAGTACCTCTAAACAACCTCGTACGCTGCACGTTTTACTTTCGACATGTTCGTGCCTTCGATGCGGATCAGACTTGTCGAAGCAACGCGTTCCGGGGCATGCAAATCACCTTCGTTATAAACATGTGCAACACCTGGTGTGAGCTTGTACGTTTTAGTCTGACGAACCTTGCCAGGCTTGTCTCCTGCGGCAGCCTCAATCAGGGCGTAGTCACGCATCTCTGTCTCTCCGCGCGCCTGGCCATAAATCGCCCAAGAGTGGGCGTGATCGTGCGGTGTTGAGCTTTTTGCGCCTTGGTAGTTATGGGCAACAATACAAAAGCCCAATTCGGGATCTTCGTAAATGACTTCTCTCTCGCCAACATTCGGCCCGAGATTGGCTTCGACAAACTGCTTGTCCACTAAAACTTCTTTCAAAAGATCCGCAACCTTTTGACGCCCGGCTGGACCAGGTTGAGCTTTCAACAGGTCGTGACATTGACGGGCAAATTGCTGAAGTGTGTGAGCCATGATGAGTCGTCCTCCAATTCGTTAATCACTGGCCGCTTATTCGCGGGCTGTACTTTGATTCTAACCTTGATGAGCGTTCATCCATTTTGATCGGGATCAAGATCCTGCGGGTCTCTAAATAAAAGTGAGTGATTGACTGAAACTAAGCGCCTCAATCACGGTTTGACGATGAACGGCTACTGTTGTCTCGATATCATGGCCATAACCACCCGCCATCGAAATGGCAAGCGGGACACTCAACGCTCTCGAATACTCAAACACACGCTGATCCCTCTTGAGCATTCCAGCATGGGTCAGCTTGAGACGTCCCAGGCGATCACCCTCGTGCGGATCCGCTCCGGCGAGATAGATCAACAAATCAGGCGTAAAAACCTTGTTTAATTGTTCAAGTGCTGCGTCCAAAGCTTCTAAATACGCTTCATCCGATACGCCATCCGCCAAAGGAACATCCAAATCACTCGGCTCTTTTCTAAAAGGAAAATTCTTGTCGCCATGCAATGAGAGCGTAAAAACGCTGGCATCATTTTTGAAAATTGCTGCAGTACCATTTCCTTGATGCACATCTAGATCGATGATGGCTACGTTGAACCCATGCGCAGACTGTCTCTGCATCACTCGCGCCGCGACCGCAGCGTCGTTGAACACACAAAAACCACTTCCCTTATCCCGATACGCATGATGTGTGCCGCCCGCAAGATTGACCGCAATCCCGTCTCGCACAGCCGACTGACAAGCGGCAATTGTCGCGCCTACGGAACGACGCGAACGCTCAACCATGCCGGGTGTCCAGGGAAAACCTATTTCTCGCTGTTCTTTGGGCTCAAGCGTTCCCGTGATCACTTTTTGAACATAAACGGGGTCGTGGGCCAACAGTAACTGGGTATCTGTGGCAGCTGGCGCCTCAAGCAAGTTGAG
>JACCDY010306206.1_pt1 | contig 10683 bp, 9 predicted proteins | sample 7446391 | NCBI WGS metagenome assembly JACCDY01 (sample SAMN15323451, study PRJNA562643) | freshwater metagenome | isolation source: river surface water | place: USA:Blue River Watershed | collected 2017-08-18
AACTAAGACTTCGATAGTGTGAACGTTATTTTTTGTAAGGATTATCTTGTCACGAAGTTTCATTATCTTGCCGTCAATGCGGACACTCTCAAAACCTCGACCAAGTAGGTCATAAAGTAATTGATAGTATTCGCCTTTTCGTCCGCGAACAACAGGAGCAAAAATTTGAAGTTCAGTCTCATTCCAAGAGACACCCATTATTTCTTTTTTTCCTTTATTATTTTTTTCAAATTCTTTTACACGATCCAATGCAAAATGTAGGATTTCATCATTAGTTAACTTTTTAATTCTTTGACCACACTCTGGACAATGTGGATGCCCAATACGTGCATAAAGTACACGTAAATAGTCATAAATTTCGGTAATAGTCGCCACAGTTGATCGAGGATTATTAGAACGAGATTTTTGGTCAATTGAAATAGCTGGAGAAAGTCCAGAGATTTCATCAACATCAGGTTTAGGCATTTGGCCTAAGAATTGCCGAGCATAGGCAGAAAGTGATTCTACATATCTACGTTGGCCTTCGGCAAAAATAGTATCAAAAGCCAAAGATGATTTACCAGACCCTGAGACACCTGTAATAACCACCATCTTATTACGTGGTAGATCAACTGAAATATTCTTTAAATTGTGTGTACGTGCTCCACGAACAACAATAGTGTCTTTATGTTCAATTTTCTTTTTTGGGGCCATATAAAAATGAGTATAGCAAATAGTACTATTTAATCAAAATTGTTTATTGAATAGCCATTTTTACTTTTTGAGATCCATAAACATAAGGCGCGACTTGGTATTGATTAAAATACAAAGTCAACATCCCTGGCTCATATGTAAATACTGAAAAATTCTGGAGCAAAGGTCTGGTGCCTTCGTCAATCATTGAGATTGGGACTGAATTAATAGCTTCATTCCACTCAATATCAGTTGCAAAGTCTGCTCTTTTTATATTATTTTTAAATTGTTCGGTTAAATTAGTTTTGGCAAAATCTGATACTGTTTTTAAATAATTTGAATCATTTTTGAAAAAATCTTTTAAAGATAATTCTTTTTTATTTACAACATCATAATTATATGAATATAAATTTTCATAACCATGAGCCCCACCAGAAAAACCATTAACATGAACTAGGATACTGATATATTTTTCATTAACTTGAATATAATCAATTTTGGTTCCAAAATACATATCACCATTTTCAGGAAATTCTGGAATTTTTTCATTTGGTGATTTTGTAGCAATTCTTGCTTGCCAATTTTCTTTAGAATTATTTTCAAATTCAGCTTGAGCAATTATTATATTGTTTCTGATTTTATCATTAAAACTACTATCTGCGTGAGTAAATTCTGGATAGACACCATCAACTACCCCATATTTAGATTCGCTAATTAATTTATTTTCAATAACTCTAGACATGTCAATTAGCTGACCGTTTTCAACTGGTTTTACAACAGGGGCTGAAACAACATTGTCTTTAACTGAACGTCCAAATAAGAACAACAAAATAGCTAAAGCTACAAAAACAATAAAAGTAAGTACCCTAGTAACAATGTGATTTTTATGATGAGTATTATTTACCATATGAATCCATTATACCATACCTAAAAATAAAAATACCACCTTTTTAGGTGATATTTTAAAGTTTTATTTTGTCATTCTGTCTTCTAGGATCACTATTTCATCGCGGAGAATTGCGGCGGTTTCAAAATCGAGTGATTTAACGGCTTCTTTCATAGCATTTTGTTTTTGTTTGATAAGTTTTTTTAAAATTGTTGTTGGGGCATCCACTGATTTTTTAACTTTCTTTTCTAATCCAGCCTTTTTAAGCATAAGTGATATTTCAGTATCTAATTCAAAATATGCTGCATCGTTTCTATCTTTTGCAAAATCATCGGTAATGTCTTTAATTTCTTTTATGATTGTTTTTGGAGTAATACCGTGTTTTTTATTATAAGCTATTTGCTTTTCCCGACGACGATTAGTTTCATTAATGGCTCTTTCCATTGAATTTGTTATTTTATCTGCATATAGAATAACTCGTCCATCAACATTACGCGCTGCACGACCAATAGTCTGAATAAGAGAAACTTCACTACGTAAGAATCCTTCTTTATCAGCATCAAGTATCCCAATCAAACTAACCTCGGGCATATCGAGTCCCTCACGAAGAAGGTTAACCCCAACCAAACAATCTATTTCCCCGCGACGAAGCCGTGTAATGATTCGAATACGGTCCAATGTTTCTACGTCACTATGAATATATTCAACTTTGAATTTTTTACCAACGGCATCTTCTGGCAAATCTTTTAAATAGCTAGTTAAATCCTCGGCCATTCTTTTAGTTAATGTTGTAGCTAACACTCGCCCACCTTTGGCGATTTCTTTTATAGCTTGCTGGATGAAATCCTGAATTTGACCAGGATACAAACCCCCTAAATCCCCCTTATCATGGGGACTTTTAATCACAGAGCTAGGCGTAGAAGATACTTTTTTTGAAGAAGAACGGGAGGGTAGGTCGGTTGGTAGTGATGAGGAAGAAAGAGTATCTTCGGAGCCCAGCTTATCTGCCATAACCGGTTTAATTTCTATTACTGGGTCAATAAGACCAGTTGGGCGGATTATTTGCTCTACAATTTGTTTACTTTCTGTACGTTCATAATCTCCTGGTGTTGCAGAAACATAAATAGTTTGCGGGGTTATTTTTTCAAATTCTTCATATCTTAGTGGCCTATTATCTTTAGCACTTGGAAGACGAAATCCGAAATCCACTAAATTTTGTTTTCGAGCTTGGTCGCCATTATACATTGCTCGCAATTGTGGAAGTGTTGCGTGGGATTCATCAATAAATAAAGTAAAATCTGGTGTACCGTCTTTTTTATGAGGGAAATACGACAGTAATGTATCTGGTGGTTCCCCTTCACTTTTACCAGCAAAGTGTCTTGAATAGTTTTCAATCCCGCTACAATACCCAACTTCTTTAATCATTGCCAGGTCATAATTTGTTCGGCGTTTTAATCGCTCGGCCTCTAAAGGCTTATCTTCTTTTTCAAATTTTTTTAATTGGATATCTAGTTCTTTTTTAATATCTTTAACTGCTCGAGTAATTTCATTTTTATCAGTCATGAAATGTTTAGCTGGGAAAATAAATAAATCTTTCGGTCCGCCAGTTGAAAGATTTTTTAATTCATAACTCACTGGATCCACAGCTTGGATTTGAGATATAATATCACCTGTAAAAATAATCGTATACATTGTTGTTTCGGAAACCGGCATAATATCAAGCTTGTTGCCTAACACTCTAAATGTCCCGGACGATAAATCCCCTGTGGTGCGTTCATACTGCATATTAATAAGACGCTTCATAACATCCGGGCGAGACATTTTAAGCCCAACAGAAAAACGCATATTTGTTTTTTCATATTCTATTGGTGAACCCAGTCCGTAAATACATGATACTGAAGCCACAATAATTACATCAGGTCTTGTTAGCAATGCTTGAGTTGATGCATGACGAAGACGATTAATTTCTTCATTAATTTGAGCATCCTTTTCAATATAAGTATCAGTTGCAACAACGTAAGCTTCGGGTTGGTAATAATCATAATAAGATACAAAATAATGCACTGCCGCATCTGGGAAAAAGCTACGAAATTCTTGTGCTAATTGTGCAGCAAGGGTTTTATTATGCGCTATCACTAATGTTGGTTTACCAACATTTTCAATTATATTAGCCATAGTAAAAGTCTTACCGGTACCAGTAGCCCCTAAAAGAGTTTGCTTTTGTATTCCACTTTCCAATCCCTTGATTAAGCCCGAAATAGCCTCGGGTTGGTCCCCAGCAGGTTTGTATTCGGACACAAGATTAAAGACTTTGTTATTATTTTTCATATAATAAACCCCCTAAATCCCCCTTATCATGGGGACTTTTAATCGCATTTCAGCTTCTCTTTGTTTAATTATTTTTTGTAAATCTTTAACTATTGATTGCATATCATTTAATATAACATCATTTTGATATCTAACAACTTTTAAGTTATATTTTTGCTTTATTATGTAATCACGCTCTTTATCTCTTTTTTTATTTTTTAAGTGAATTAATCCATCAGTTTCTATTACTAATGCAAGTTTTGCACAATAAAAATCAACAATGAATCCATCTATAGGTTTTTGACGAGTAAATTTGTATTTAATTATTTCTTTATTAGTTAAAACTTTTTTCCAAAATATTTTTTCGGCTTCAGTTTCAGATTTTCGAAACTCTCTAGCTTTTTGTACTAGTTTAGTATTATATGGAACAAATTTATACAAATCCCCTAAATCTTTTTTAGTTTCAAAACCCCCTCTATCCTTACAGGATCTGTACACCTTTCGTATCGTACTCGCTTTGCTCCGTGCGATATACTCAAGGTCTTGCGCTACGCTCACCCCTTTATCATGGGGACTTTTAGTCGCATTTTTAGTCACAGAGTTTTGTGACTGTTTGCGACGAGCTCCTCCCTTGATAAGGGGAGGTTGGGAGGGGTTTTGTAACATATACATTTATGATACCATACTTTTAAATGACCCCGGAACATAAATGAACCCTAGCTCACCCTTAACCACTGAGGCTGAGCAGGGTTGGGAACCTAAAAACCAAATTATTGGTACCAAAAAAGACCGTTGGTCATTAGGTCTTCATAAATGAAGCCCGTTTTTAATTATAATACCTCTCTAAAAATTCTTTTTTATATTCTTGAAAATTACCGTCCAATATGGATTGGCGCATTTTTTGAACAAGAGTATTTATAAAATAAATATTGTGGATACTGGCAAGTGTCGCAGCGAGTATTTCTTTAGCGCGGAATAAATGGGCAACATAACTAATAGTAAAATTTTTACAAGTATAACAAAGACAATTCTCTTCGATAGGATTATTTACTATTCTAAATTTTTCATTAAATAAATTTAATCGTCCATCCACAGTATAAACAGTTCCATGACGAGCCATCCGTGTTGGCGCTACACAATCAAAAAAATCAATTCCTAATTCTACTCCCATAAACAAATCATTAGGTTCACCAATGCCCAATAAATGACGAGGTTTATCTTTTGGCAGAACTTCAGTAACCCATGCAACTGCAGTTGTCATATCATCTTTTGAAAAAGACCCCCCAATACCAAAGCCCTCGAATGTGCGCCCCGTAGGGGCGCACATATTTGCTAAAGTTTCTGCAGAAAGTTTACGTAAATCTTCAAACTGCGCTCCTTGGACAACACCAAAAAGTGCTTGTTCACCATTCGGGTCTAGCTCAGTATGGACCGTTAAAGAATCTTGCGCCCATTTGTGAGTACGGACTAATGATTCTTTTTGATATTCATAAGTTTCAGTTGGACTTGTGCATTCATCAAATGCAAAAATAATATCCGCTCCTAAATTTTTTTGAATTTCCATTGACCGGTGTGGAGTTAAATAATGTAATGACCCATCAATGTGTGACTTAAAAGAAACGCCATCATTACCAACCTTTGCAAGTGGAATTATTTCATCCCCTGATCTTCCAGATTCTAATTGCAAAACTTCTTCGCCTTTTGTGACTTTGGAAATTCCTTTACCATACGCTGCTCCAAGTGAAAAAACCTGGAACCCTCCACTATCGGTCATAGTTGGACCATGCCAGTTCATCCATTTGGGAAACCCGCCAGCGTTTTTAACAATCTCATCCCCTGGCTCTAAATATAAATGATAAGTATTAGCCAAAACTACTTGTACCCCACAGCTAATTAACATTTCTGGTGTCATTGATTTAACGGTGGATTTTGTACCCACAGCTACAAAAGTTGGAGTTAAAATCCTACCATGAGGCGTATCATAATAACCGGCTCGTCCACCAGTTGGTAATTCTTTTTCAATATGAAAATTAAAATTATTCATATTATTTATTTATTAAAACATACCGAAGATATTGAAAATTTACAGTTGAACGAAAATAAACTACTTTATCTTTAGTATCATTACGATTTGAAATTTTTACAACTTCAGCAATTGGTTTTGAAGAAAATTCTGGAATTATAACAAACGAACCAATAGGAATATTTATATCAGCAGGAACTATGGATTCATAAGATCCACCTCCTCGGCCTTTTAATTTTACACTAAGACTATCCATGGCATCACCCAGAACTACCTCGGCATCGATTTCATTTCCAGGGTTAGAATAAAGTTTAACAGTACTTGAAAATGTTTTATTCTGAGTATTTGTTAAAATATTTAATTTTTCAGAATCAAGAGTCCCCAAAGGAATTCCAGAAACACTATAAACCACACCATTGGGGTTCAAAGTCTCAAAACTATTAATTAATAAAGTATCGTATGGTGTCCTACTAGGTCGAGCAATAACACTGGCAACTGTTCCATTAATATTGCTAATGACACTTTCTTTAAAGGCACTATTTTCATTTTCTATTAAACTATAATCAATTAATTTTGATTCTAATTCTGAATTTTGAGCCTCGAGAGATTCTATCCGATTTAACAATTGTGATTTACTATGTGTAATTGAATACAGGCCTCGAGAAAAAACAGACCCTGCTTCGGTAACGGGAATTGCCACCTTATAAGCAAAAGATTTAAAAGGTTTTCTTAAAAAGATAAAAGCAAGAATAACTAGGATTAGAAAACCCAAATGAAATACACCATACGTGGATTTTTTTTTACTATAACCCAAATATTGATTATCGTGGAGGTAAGCCATTTTCTGGTGAGACTAAAACTTCTTTATAATAATCCAAATCATCAAGTATAATACCTGTACCCCGAGCAACAGCTGTTAATGGATCATCTGCGACATAAACCGGAATTTTAATAGCGCTGGAAAGTAATTGATCGAAAGATCGAATCAACGCTCCACCGCCAGAGAGCACTACTCCACGATGGATAACATCCGAAAGTAATTCTGGAGGTGTAGTTTCTAAGACTTCTTTAGTAGCTTCAACAATTGAAATCAAAGATTGCATCATTGCACTACGAATATCAGTATCAGTAATTATAATTTCTCGAGGAAGACCAGTAACTAAATCACGTCCACGAATTGGAGCTTCCATCATTTCACCCGGAAGAGCATTCCCAAGAGAAATTTTTATAGCTTCAGCGGTTTTAACTCCAACAAGTAATTTAAATTCATCACGCATAAAAGTAACGATGTCTTCGTTTAATTTATCCCCCGCAATACGTAGATTTTTCGACCGTACAATTCCACCTAGTGCAATAACTGCAATGTCAGTTGTACCACCACCAATGTCAACAATAACTGAACCAATAGCATCTTTAACAGGAAGTCTGACCCCAATAGCTGCAGCCATTGGTTCTTCAACTATGTAGACTTCTCTTGCGCCACCACTCATTGCAGCATCATACACTGCCCGAGTTTCAACATTGGTAATTGCAGTTGGTACACCCACAACAACGCGTGGTCGGAAAAACTTTTTAGATATTTTTTCGGTTTTTTGGATTAAGTACGATAGCATTTCTTCGGTAACTTCAAAGTCAGAAATAACCCCATCCACAACTGGTTGCACAGCACGAATATGCGCTGGAGTGCGGCCAAGCATTTGCTTGGCCGCCGCCCCAACTGCGATTATTTGACCGGTTTTAGTATTAACTACAACAACAGATGGCTCGTTAATTACAATGCCTTGATTCCGCAAATACACCAAGGTATTTGCAGTACCCAAGTCTATTCCGATATCGTTTGAAAATGCTTTGTAGAGTTTCTGGAACATATATTATACCTTTACACAATTAATAAGCTCTTGCAAATAAAACTCTTTGTTTACTTGGATTACCTGTTTTGATACAAATACCGTCAGTTGGTAATTCTGCAAAAGGAATACATCTAACTGTTGCCCCGGTAGCCTCCTTGATTATTTTTTCAGTCTCAGGAGTACCATCGTAATGTGCCATTACAAAATTATTATTTTCAATTTCTTTTACAAAATCATCCCTTTTTGAATCTTCTTTTGTTTTTTCTTTTAAATCATTCTCGGCTTTTTTTAATAAATCAGATTGTATTGTATTTAATAGTGAATTAATTGTTTCAACTATATTTGTTAGTTCTGTATTTATTTTTTCACCAGTATCACGACGAACTAAAACGCATTGATTGTTCGCGATATCTTTTGGACCAATTTCAATACGAATTGGAACACCACGTTTTTCATGCCAAAAATATTTATCCCCTGGACGCAAATCACGATCATCAACATTTACACCATGAATACCAATTGTAGTGTCAGTAATTAATTTTTCTTTTAAGTCATTAACGACCACCATTACAGAATCTTTATTTTCAGTATTTACAATTGGAACAATAACAATTTTTAGTTTTGCCATTTTAGGAGGCAGGATTAATCCACGGTCATCACTGTGCGCCATAATTAAACCACCAATAGAACGAGTAGAAAGTCCCCAACTAGTTTGCCAACCATACTGCAAAGTGTTTGATTCATCTAAGTATTGTATATCAAAAGCTTTTGCAAAATGATCACCCAAATTATGTGATGTACAAAATTGCAGTGCTTTACCATCTTGCATCATTGCTTCACAAGTATAAGTATGTAGAGCTCCAGCGAATTTTTCAGATTCTGTTTTTTGCCCAGCAACAACAGGAATTGCCATGTATTCTCTTGCAAAATCTTGATAAACATCTAACATTTTTCGAGCATAATAATCAGATTCTTGATTATTTAAATGAACGGTATGACCTTCTTGCCACAAAAATTCTGTTGTACGCAAAAATGGTTTGGTCTTTTTTTCCCAACGGATAACATTTGCCCATTGATTGATAAGTAATGGTAAATCACGATAAGAATGAACCCAATTTTTATAAGTTTCGTAAATTATAGTTTCAGATGTTGGGCGCAAGACTAAAGGCTCTTCTAATTTTTCTCCGCCAGCATGAGTTACAACTGCAACCTCGGGAGCAAAACCTTCGACATGTTCTTTTTCTTTAGTTAAAAGACGCTCTGGTATGAGCATTGGGAAATATGCATTTACAACTCCTAAGTCTTTAAATTTAGCATCTAATACTGACTGTACCTTTTCCCATAGTTGATAACCATTGGGACGAATTACCATACAACCTTTGACTGGTGAATAATCCGCCAGCTCTGCGGCAGATATAATATCCAAATACCACTCACTATAATTCTCCGCACGTGGTGTTATTTTTTTATCTCCTGAGACATCTTTCATTTGATCCATATACCTATACTCTACCTTAAAAAGATACAAATTAAAAGACTTGATTTAGGGTAAAATATGTCCTAATTTTTACTTGAAAAAAACAGGGTTTTATGGTAAGGTATTAGGGTTCGTGGGATATGGGTTAAACCATATTTTGTTGCGCTTTATGCACAAATTAAAGCAGAGTGGCGCGCAGAAACGGACGAGATTAGTTAATTATAATAAATATCATGGATACAAAACCATTGGTTCAAGCTTTGCTTGAAACCGGAGCTCATTATGGGTTCACAAAAGCTCGTAGACACCCGTCTACACAAAATTTTATAATCGCTACAAAAAACAAAAGCGATCTTATTAATTTAGAAGAAACTGCAAATCAAATCGAAAAAGCCAAAGAGGTTCTTCGTGGTATGGCAACAGGTGGCAAAATTGTAATGCTTGTTGGTACAAAAACCGAAGCTGTTGATGCTATTAAAAATGCAGCACTAAAAATGCCAGCATTGTCAGTATCACACCGTTGGGTTGGTGGTATTATTACCAACTTTTCAGAAATTCGAAAAAGAACAAATCGTTTAACAACACTTCGTGATGAAAAATCACAAGGGTTGCTTGAAAAGTATACAAAAAAAGAAAGACTTTTACTTGACCGTGAAATGGACAAAATGGAAAGAAATTTTGGTGGAATAGTTGATATGAAAAAAATCCCAGATATTATGATTGTTGTGGATTCAAATAAAGAAAATATTGCAGTAACAGAAGCTAGAAAAATGCAAATTCCAGTTATTGCATTATCAAATACTGACTGTGATTTAACAACTGTTGATTTCCCTATTGTTATTAATGATACTTCAAAAGCATCAATTAATTTAGTTCTAGAAACTTTAGCGGAAAGCTACGCTAATGGTCGCGCGTAAAATAGAAAATTTTTATTATATAATAATTAAACAATAAATATGTCTACAGTAACAATTGAACAAGTTAAGGCTCTTCGTGATGAATCTGGTGTATCAATTATGCAATGCCGTAAAGCTCTTGAAGAAGCCGAAGGTGACATGGAAAAAGCAAGGGTTATATTAGCTAAAAAAAGTAGCGAGGCTGCAGCTAAAAAAGCTGACCGCGAAACATCTGCAGGTGGAGTATTCACTGTAGAGACTAATGATGGAATTGTTTTGTTTTCACTTTTATGTGAGACAGATTTTGTTGCTAAAAATGAAGACTTTATAAAACTTGGGCAAGATCTAGCAGATCTTATAAAAACCAATGGTGTAGAAGCTATGCAAAATGGAGCAGATGCATTAATTGGTACAACTATCCAAAAAATTGGTGAAAATATTCGTATTGGTAAAGTAGAGGAACTAAAAGGTGAAATATTAGGTTCATATATCCACAACGGTAAAAGTGGCGTTATTGTATCATTAAAAGGTGGAACACTAGACTTGGCAAAGGATTTAGCAATGCATATAGC
>JACCDY010036860.1_pt1 | contig 10677 bp, 12 predicted proteins | sample 7446391 | NCBI WGS metagenome assembly JACCDY01 (sample SAMN15323451, study PRJNA562643) | freshwater metagenome | isolation source: river surface water | place: USA:Blue River Watershed | collected 2017-08-18
CCATTCAATTTTTTTCGCAATTCGAATGGTGGGGTCAAAAATCGGTGCGCAGGGGGGTCCCTTGGCCCTCTTCTTCAATTCGCCTATAAAATTGATGCCAGAGTAAATCGGCCTCAAAACGATTTTTCAAGAGGCCATTCAATTTGGGCAAAAAATTGAAGACAGAGGGCTCATCCAGAGTCATTACCCCTTCCCAAGAATAAGACTCTTCCGAAGGTTTTCAAGCACTCTCAAGCACTCAAGATGTCTTCCCGCATCCTCATTCCCTCTATCGCAGGCGGCCCTGTGACGACCTGGAAACGCGACTTCTGCTCTGGCGTCACCAAGTGGTCTGGAGAGCCAGACAAGAGCCTCCCTCTGGAGGGCAGCATCGGCCTCAGCTACTCTGTGAAGGAGGACCTGGCTGCCATCTACAAGGGCTGCCGCGAGAGGCACTCCTGTTGGAACGCCGTGGGCGACGACTTCTTGGCTGCCCTCAAGGGCACTCTCAAGCAGCCCACCCCTGGCTTCAAGCAAGAGGCCAAGCCCATCACCACTCTTCAGGGAGATATTCTCTTTGACTTCGTGGACTGGGCTCTCGGCGAGCAGCCTTTCTTCCTCCTCCGCAAAGGGCGTGAGGTGCTCGGCCTGTATCGCAAGAGCAGCAGCTACTTCTACGACCCCTCTTCCCCTCTTCCCCACCGCGTCGGCTTCCAACTGGTCTCAGAGGTCGGCGCAGAGCAGAGGGCGCTCTACAAGGCGGAGATGAGCAGGGTCCCATCCTCCCTGGTCTGGCTCACCTGCGACGCCCCGCGCGAGCCCACGGAGGCAGATGTCCTGGAGACCCTCCGCGCCGTCCGCGCCAAGGTCGCAGACCTCACCGCAGAGCTGGACACACTTCTCCAGAAGCTCAACGCCTAAGAAGCATAGGCACAACCCAAAAGACAAAACAAAAGAAAAATTTTTTCATGTGAAAATTGATAGCCTGGCCTGCCAAACAGAACCTCACGCTTCTCACAAACCGAAGCACTCAAGCAAGAACAAGATGCCCGCCAAGCTCTTCCTCTACAAGGCCGCACAGGCCAATGTGGTCGCCATCCTCCGCAGCGGACCAGACCGTGAGACGTGGGAGCTCATCCGCTGGGACCTGGATACAGACACCTTCACAGAGGGCCAGTGGCTCTTGAAGAAGTATATGAAGGGCAACAATGCGGCCATCTCGCCTTGCGGCCGCTACTTCGCCTACCACTACGACGTCTACGGCTACGTCAAGGGCAAGCAGAACTGGGCCTGCCACGGCGTCGTGAGCGCTCTTCCCAACTTCACCGCCCTCTACTTCAATGAGAAGCACCTGGGAAACTGGGAGGACATCCGCTTCACGCAGAAGGGCGAGATTAATGGCCCGCCCATGGTCAAGAAGGGAAATGTGGAGATTCCCTTCGTCCACCACACGACACCAGTCATCCCTTCTGGCTACGTGTCTGGCTATACCGCTGGTTTCATCGCGGAGACCAACTGGACAGACCCCAAGGGACGCGTCATCACCACAGTGGACGGCAAGCTCCTCGCAGACGGGGCTGTGCTTTACGACACAACTGACCACGTCTTCATCGCGCGCGCGGCAACTGCCTGAGTTGCCGTTACAGCGAACCAAAAATAGAAAAACAAAAGACAACATTTTTTTTGTGTAAAATTGATATCCTGGAGCCTCCGCACGAGTATCAAGCTTCCCACAACCAGAAGCACTCATCCACTCACATAAACACAATGGGAGGCGTATATTCTTGTCCAGAAGGCTATGAGATGCTCAAGCAGTCTGTCTACAAGGACAGTGTGCGACTTTGTCTTCACAAGCAGTCCCTTCGCATGAGCAACGACGACCCTACCAACTACACCTTCATCACAGACATCGCCAACCCCACCTTTTCAGGAGCAGAAGACATAAAAGCGCAGTCGATGACAGTTCTTTGTCTACTCCTCGCCCTCATCGTCATCGTTGCTAAAAATTGAAGTAGCGAGTGGCGAAAGGACACGTCACTCTTTCTCGCACCACCACTTGAAAGAACCCCTATCAAAATGTCTTCTGACCTCCTGAACCTTGAAGCGAACTACGCATGGTATGTCCAACGATATGAGTCTTCCCCCTATACAGCTCACCAAACCGAACTCGCAATGAAGCAGATTCTCATTGACCAGATGCGACGTGACGAGAAGCTGCCACTCCGCTGGTTCACCTCTGCAGAGTTGGAGGAACTCGGTGACGATGCTGACAAGTGGCCAGAAAAGCCACGTCAGCCGCTCGCCCTTGCTCCGATTTCACAAGAGCCAAAGCCAAAGCCCGTGAAGGAGCCACCCAAGAGAGTGAATTGGCAGGGAGAGACAACTATCACGCTTGACTCTCTGCTGAAGCAGCTCCAGGAGCTGCGTAAGGTCCACGATGGACAGACGCCTGTTGTGGGCGTGGAGTTTGGTGGCCTTTCTTCTCTCAACTCAGCAGGCATGGATGAAACATACGACTGTATCGTCATTGAGTAAGCGGTGGTGACGGCGGCAATTACAAAAACCAAAAACAAAAAAGCATTTTTTTCGTGAAAAATTGAAGTTGCGCCTTGGCTCAAGGGACGTTACTCTCCCCTATCCTTCCCTCACAAACAACCAAACAAGAATGTCTCGCTCGTGGGCATCCATCGTCCGTGGTCACAGCAGCAGCACCCTGAACCCAGATGCGCGTGAGTTCTATCCTGCCGTCGCCGTGTTCCACGCCTTCTGCGCTGACTGCGGTGAAGAGGCAGAGGTCTGCGCGAACGGATGCGACCGCCCTCCTCTCTTCGTAGACAAAGGTAAGCGCGTCTGCGGCGGCTGCTTCTGTAAGGCCATGTGGCGTCTCGGCTCTGACTCCATGAGCTACCCCATCATCCAAGCGGCTGATAAGAAGAACGACCCACCCTTCAAGTGCCGCCGTTGCGCTTCTTATCTAAAAAATTGATATGCGACGTGCTCGCCCAGAAAAGCACCCTCCATCGCAACCATGGAGTTCCTCATCACGGCATCTGCTCCCTTTGACTGGCTGGACGTGGAGTGGACTGGCGGTGCAGATGAAGAAGAGCTGACTCTCTGCGGCCTCCAGTGGTGCGAAGACTGCTCAATCTGCAAGGCGGCGCGCGCCGCAATCAAGCGCATCTTCCTGCCCATCTATGGACCAGTAAATGAGGACGGCGTACCGCTCGGCTTCCTCCTCGTGAGTGAGTAGGTGCGCAGCTCACAAAAAAAAAACAAAAATTTTTTCTTGGTGCAAAAATTTGAACCCGCCTGCCGCCAAAAAGATAATCACTCCCCCTCACAATTCCAATTCCCTCTCTCTTCTTACCAAAACTACCATGGCTGCTTCCGCTTCCACCAACACTCCTATGCAGCAGTTCATTCTGGAGGGTAACCACGCAGGCATGCGAGAGTGGCTCAAGCAACAGCCTGCCGATGCCGTCTTCACGCTCTACGAGTGGAAGCCGATTCGCACCCTTGATTGGCACAGCCAAGTCGCCGCTCTCAAGGCTCTCATGGACGACAAGCGGTTTGTCTTTGACGACTTCTTCGTCGCCTACTCCACTTTCTTTACCACGGCAAAGGTGGAGATTGCCATCTGCGACCACAAGCGGATGCGCGCCATCCACCTCGGCTACACAAACTCCTTCTTCGACTACTATGAGCGCCGCTTTCCAGAGGGGAACTGGGACTACCGCGACTACTACACGGGGCCTTCCTTCCGCTTCCTCCGCATGAAGAAGTTCTTGATGACCGAGCTCCGTGCCAAGGTGCTCTTCTTCCTCTATCCAACACTTGTCCGCCACGTGCGCAACTTCAAGGAGCGCTATTACGCTCCTGGAACTGGCGCAGGGTATCTTAAGGGAAAGGCACGGTTTGAACAGCTCGTGAAGGCTTAGACAACCTCCAGCCAACGGATATTCGCAACTACATCTGCATTAGAAGCGAGTTGATATCCTGTCACAACCAGAATATCGGGATTACCAGCGATGTCTGAGCAGATTGCTGGAGCCGTGATAATCTCATCAATGCTGATGACTGTAGATGAGGCATAGTTCTGCGAGAAAAATCCTGACCGTATCGGTGTGCCACCAGATACGGTATACGAAGGAGGTGTCGCGCCACCACCACCAAAAGTCTTGTATTCAACCATGCTCCGCGGGTCAGGATGCGGCGTATATGTGAATCCCGCACCCGTGATGGTTGGATTTTTGTATACACAATACGCGCCCTTTTGGTCTGAGAAAAATGTAAATTCAATTGCCTTGATTGTCGCGCGGCAATATTTTTGTTGGAGACGAATAATTAAGAGAGGTCTCTCTGTCGTATCCAGACGCTGTGTGGCGATTGTTGCTGTGAGAGGAAGTGTGAACATAGCAGAAAGAGGCTGGAATTGACCAAGAACAGAGACGCTTCCGCAAATAGAGACAGCTGTGGCAGTTGCGGCTGCTCCGCCTGAAACCTTCTCCAATTCCCAGCGAAGAGGAAGTTTTGGCAGATGCGTGTAAGGCCGACTGTAAAGGCGGTCATGGAAGACATGACAGTAAATCGGCTTTCCGTTAAAAATAAATCCCATTCTTACTATTCCTACACCGAGCCATTGTCTATCAATGATAAACAAGATACCTGTATTCGGCGGCGTCTTAAGATTGAAGCCACTAGGAGACGTTGCACGATTTCCATTCACTGTATCCAGATTCCAATTCGCTTGCGGAATGCGTGTAACATTCGTTGTATTGTTTGAACTGTTCGCACGCTCTACGACAAACCAAGAATTCCCGCTCAACTCAAAAAAGTGTCCCATGCTCGGCTGATTCGTCTCTGCCGACTTGTCTCTATAATCATCAAAGAGTCCGATACGAAATACTGTAGAGCCGTCAAATGTGCCTGAGACTTGAGGAACTCCTGTCAAATAGGCTGATTGAAGTTTGCCAGGCTGATACAGCAGATATTCACGACTCTGTCTCACAGCTCTCCCCGCACCTGTTCCGACTGTCATAATAACAGTCGTATTACTGATATCGTGCGTAATCACACCTGTTCCTGTGCTGACATAATCCATAATTTCCCTCTGCGTTGTAAATCCTGGATGCGTTGTAAAGATGGTTGTGGGAGTACACGTGTTAATCCGCCCAAATAAATCAAGATTTGGCTGGGCAGAATTCTGAGCTACAAATCCAATTCCAACATGCTCCCCTGCGTGCCCCTGTTGGCCTAAATTCATCATTCTTTTCTATAGGTAGAAAAGAATGGAATACAGCCGCACGTCGGGACAGGAATTTCTGATTCCCCACCAAGATATCAGACAAATCCGTGACAGAAAAATTCTCGTGGAAGTGAATAGCCGAGACAGAAATGTCCGCGTCAATCCGAACCCTCAGCAATTCCGCTGGCGGTTCCAGAGACCTCTCAAGGATATTAAGTCCGCGAGAATCTGCGGAGGAACTGTTCCTACGCGCATCTACAATGTGAACACACCGTGGAATTCATTCACCCTCTTGGAAGGAACCATAAAATACAAAGTTACTCTTAATCCTGGTCGCTACACCCTCTCCTCTCTCGCCATTGAAATCGGCTCACGCATTAATGCGCTCTCTGGAATTACAAACCAATATTCCGTGCTTTTCAGTCCTACCTCTGACCAGATGACAATGACACGAGACGTTGGCACGGCATCGTTCAGCCTCCTCTTCGCCACTGGAGATTTTGTAGACCTCTATGATAGCAACAACAGCCTCATAGAAATTAATACTCCTGCGAAACTCATGGGATTCTTGAAAGCCGATTACAGCGACGGAGGAACGGGAAAAATCACCAGCCCCAATGCGGCTGAATTGGATTTTCTTTTTAATCGTATTTACCTTTACATCAACTCAGACAACAACCAAGATATGTCTACGATTGAGCGCTCTGTTGGTCGCGATGCGCCATTTGCCATCCTCTACATGGATGAAAATCATATGGCCTACAAATTCTTTGATAAGACTACCTACGAGCCGACCTATGTGAGTTACCCCGCCCCTGTCACGCGCATGACAACCTTGGATGTAGAGTTGCGAGATGAGTTCAATCGCGTTGTAGATTTGAATGGACGGGATTTCACTGTGTTGATTGAATTCACAGTGAATGAAGAGATTGGCTCTATCTTTTAGAAATCCGCATTCACCTGAAACGACATGTCCTCCTTCTTCTTTCCAGCCGCCGCCTTCGCATAGGTGCTCACACGCTTCTCAAAGAAGTTATCCTTGTTCTCCAGACTCAGACGCTCCATAAACTGGAACGGATTGCTGGAGCAGTAAATCTTCGGATAGCCGAGCATAATACAGAGACGGTCCGCCACGAACTCAATATACTGCGCCATGAGCTTCGCATTCATGCCGATGAGCTCACACGGCAGAGACTTCGTGATGAAATTCTTCTCAATCTTGACCGCCTCGCGGATGAGCTTGTGAAGTTTCGCCTTCGGAAGACGATTCGCGATTTTACTGTAGAGCAGGCACGCGAACTCCATGTGAAGACCCTCGTCACGCGCGATGAACTCATTGCTGAGTGTGAGGCCAGGGAGGAGACCGCGCTCCTTCATCCAGAAGATAGCACAGAACGAACCACTGAAGAAGATGCCCTCCACCGCCGCAAACGCCACAAGGCGCGTGGCGAAATCTGCCTCCTTGCTCTCAATCCAAGACAGGGCCCAGTCAGCCTTCTTCTTCACACACGGAATTGTGTCAATCGCCTTCAGAATCTTCGTCTTCTCCTCCTTGTCCGTGACATAGTAGTCAATCAGAAGACTATAGGTCTCGGAGTGGACAGCCTCCATGTAGGTCTGATTCGCATAGAAGTAGCGCGCCTCAGGCCACATCACCTCACGACTGAAGCGCGTGGCCAGATTCTCCATCACCAGGCCATCGGAACCCGCAAAGAAGCCCAGAATGTTCTTGATGAAAAAGCGCTCGTTGTCCGTCAGCTTCTCCCAGTCCTTCATGTCCTTGCTGAGGTCAATTTCCTCTGCGAGCCAGATGACCGACTGCTGCTGCTTACAACGCGCCCAGAGGTCATGGTGCTTGATAGGGAAGAGAACAAGGCGGTCCTCTGCATCCGAAAGAAGAGGCTCAGGCTTGAGAGGCTCCTGGCTCACAGGGACCACCTCCTCAGGTCCCTCAGCAGGAGCAGGGGCTGCCTCGTGAACAGGAGTGGGATTCTTGGGAGCCGCCTTTTTGGGTGGCTGCGTTTCTGCCGCTGACGGCTCAAGTGTCATAGGAGGCGGCTCAGCGTGAATAGAGGCCTTGCGAGGAATCTTGTTGGGAGAACCTACAGGAGTCTTCGTTTTGCGGCCTCGCGAAGGAGCCCTTGACTGTGTCGTGGTTGCGGGGGGTTCAGAATGAATCGGCTCCTGATTCTGTTCCATCCGGGCGGGAATCGTATTTGGAACTGAGAAAGAAACGTTCATTTTGCGCTGGAAAGCAACTTTGCGGCCAGGGGCATTCAAATTTAGTATATGTCTAAGTATGAGTCGCAGCAAACCCGTTGTTCTTCACAACGCCGTGTATGACACCCACACGCGAACCCTTTTCACCAACTCTGATGCGGAATATGAGCTAGATTTTTTGTGTTCCCCTACGGCTGCAACATGTAGTTCTGGGCTTCCGACGAGGCCGTATCCCGCTGACCTCTTTGATGTGAATCGGCCAACCTATATGACAACCTATTTTCACTACTGTTTCGCACACGCCTACATGGATTTTGCCATTCCTCTTTTGAGTATTCTTGATGAAATTGACCCATCTAAGCTGGAAGCTCGTGAATTTAGACTCTTCATGCTTTCAGATAATATCTTCCGAGCTCATGATAATCTTGAAGAGCAGAAAGTGCTCGCTGAAAAGGATTTGAAGGACTATTTACAACGAAAGATTGATTTTGCTGCGGGCCACTACAAGGGAGAAATGCGGCATCTCCATTTGTGCTTGTCAAAATACCCTATTCTCTTTGAAAAAGGGGCTCCGTATAGATTTTACCGATTTAAAACACTAATTCTCGGTGGGAATATTGACAATCAGCGCTGTATTCATAATCACTTTAGCAACTATCCTGACAGATTTTCTGGAGAGCCAGAAGCCTCCGCAGGCCAGATTCGCAGGTGGATGGATGTTGCCAGGCGCAGATTCATTGCCTATATGGACCTCCCCTCCGTCCTGCCTCCGCGTCCTCAGAAACCCTATACGATTGTTCTCGGCAGAAAAGAAAATCGCACGTTTCTTCCCAAAACAATGACGCGCTTGGAATTTGAGTTGTCAGAGCGAGAAATAATTGACTACGGTGGAATTGTCTACTTGGAAGACTTGAGCCTTCAAGAACAAATCCGTCTATTTCAGCGGACGGACTGTATCATCACGCCACACGGTTCTGGACTCTCTCATCTCCTTTGGAGTAAACCTGGCACGAAAGTCCTTGAAGTCTTTTACACGGGTGAACGCAGAGTAGGTATTTTTCCGCATTATTGCGCATTTTTAGGAATGAAATCCACAACATATATCATTCATCCTGAAATTCAGTCCAGCACTGATGTAAGTTTTGATGTGAATGATGGATTCTGGCCTTGCCTTGAGAATTTTCTTATTATGGAATAAAAATGGTCCAGAGAAAGCACCGCAAAGCGACGCGTAAGGCTAACCGCAAGCAGCGTAAGCAGCGCAAGGGAACGCGCAAGACGAGTGGCGGTATGAGAATGTCATGCGCAAATATGCGCTACGACTATTGCGAGTATGGTCCGAATAATCAGCACGCTGTGAATCCGATTACGGGTGGCGGCCAGTGTATCTACTGCGGAGCCAGATGCTCCTATGACTAAGCCGTCTTCTTCGGAACACCCCAGAATTTCGTGAGAGACGCCTGCTGCTGCGGCGCAGGAGCGGCTACTTCTTCATCCTCCTCCGCAAATCCGTAAGTCGCCTTTTTTCCTGAGAGAGGCATCGGCTTCGGCTTCGGCGGCGTTGTCCGCTTTGTAGAACGAGCTGGTATCACTGTCTCTTGAACTGGCGCCTTCGGCACATAGGCAGGTGGTGCTCTATAGAAATCCTTCACCACAGGATGTGCGCGGAATGCGTTCTGACAAACATCAAACACATACAGACTCTCCAAATTCTTCACACGACTCAGAGCTACATACGCTTGACCGTATTCAAACGTGCTTGGCCCAATATCAATCAGAGCACAATCAAGAGTAGCACCTTGTGCCTTATGAATCGTGAGAGCATAAGCAAGACGAAGAGGAATCTGCTGCCTCACAATTGGAGGTTCATGCTCTGATTGCCACGTTGCTGGCTCAATCGTAACACGCTTACCATCACGGAATTCTACAATCGGAAGATGAGATTCACCCTCCTTGAAATCAATCACAACTCCGCGGCTCCCATTCACAAGACCATTTTCCTGGTCAAGATTCTTCAGGAGCATCACCTGTGCGCCCTTCTTCAAAAGAAGATTCGCAACATAGGCAGCATCCTTATCCATACGCTCCACTGTCCTCGTGATTTCTGTAGAAGGATGGCCTGATGGAAGTGTTCGCGCCGCAAAGGTGTAGACCTGGCCAGGAAGCGAGTCCAGATTGGACTTGTTAATCCCCTCTACATCTGCTTTCCGTGTAAAGAGCATCGTCGGTTGAATAAGTTCTTTATCATAAGGGAGGTCCATTCGTGACTTTAGAAGTGCGAGCCCTTCATCTGAAAGTTCTCCCATTCGTGCGCCATCCAGGACTTTTTGAAATTCCGCATCTTTCTGACGGAAGATACGCTTGAGCTTCACAGTCCGCTGAACCAGTTGAGACCAAAGAGGACTCTCAAAGGCAAACCGAATCTCCGTGCCCTTCGCAACAGGAGGCAGCTGAAGAAAGTCACCCACAAAGACGAGCTGGAGTCCACCGAAAGGCCGCTCATTGCGACGAACAATCCGCGCCACTTCTTCCAGAAGCTCCAGAAGTTCAGGTGTGAGCATACTCACTTCGTCAATCACAAGAACCTCTGTTTTCCGCCAACGCAATGCGAGGGGCGCAAGCTTCCGAATGTTTGTCGCATGATAGTCCGCAGACCCCTTGCCAAGACCAATTCCTGCCCAACTGTGAATCGTCTTTGCGCGATTGCCAATTAGAAGAGCAGCACATCCAGTAAGGGCTGTAATGGCAACTGTTCGCCCAGTCTTTTCAGGAATATCCGCGCTCAGAAGTGCCAGCAAATACGACTTCCCTGTTCCGCCTGGCCCTGTGAGAAACACATTCTCCCCTCGCAGAATTGCGTCATAGGCTTCAAGTTGTTCAGGGGATAAGGTGTTCGTCATCTCTTTCTTGCTTAAAAAAAGGTGTGAAGGTTTGCCAATTTTAGGGAGCCGCTTACGCAAAGACAAGCGGAAGATTCCGCAGAACTTCATAGACAGTAGCTTCTGAACCGAGGCAGAAGAGGGATGCTTCTTCAGGGTGGAGAGTGAGACACTGCGTATCCATATCCAACGCAACGGCAGCCGTGAAGAAGAGAGTGATAAAGTCTGAAAATAGAATCTTAGGGTCTGTGTAACCATGCGCCTTGGGCCAAGCCGCCGCAGCCGGTTTCGGAGTTAACTCCAGAGTCTCTCCATCCCATACATCCGCATGGCGCACTTTCCGAAGAATCACGC
>JACCDY010715005.1_pt1 | contig 10677 bp, 5 predicted proteins | sample 7446391 | NCBI WGS metagenome assembly JACCDY01 (sample SAMN15323451, study PRJNA562643) | freshwater metagenome | isolation source: river surface water | place: USA:Blue River Watershed | collected 2017-08-18
ACCGAACCAACTAAAGAATTAATTAAATCTATTAAAACTACATATAATCTTAAAACTGATGATAATGATAATTTAACATATCCATTAAAAAAAAATATTCCAGAAAAATATGCAGGTACATATATTCATAAAACTCTATTCAATCATGCTTTATCTTGGATTGATACAGGATATGCAATTAAAATTTCTAAAATATTAGATGATTGTAGAAATGAATATAATTTAAAACTTAAATATGATAAAGAAAGATTAGAAACTGAAAATAAAGAAAAAACATGTAAAATTGATATGTTACTTAATGATAATAAAGATTTAAAAAAACAAATTGCAGATCTTATATCTCATACTAAAGAAGCAAATAATAAACTTGATGAAGCTAAAATAGATCGTGAAGAATTATTTGAAAAAGTGAATGAAACTAATACTAAACTTAGTGAAACCAATACTAAACTTGATAAAACTAATAATATTTTAAAAAAAGTAAAACATATGGTTAATGTTCCAAATACTAAAGATGATGATGTTACACAATATTATACATTATTGTATGATAAATCTATTAATCAAATTAAAATGGTTATTGGTCAAAAGAAATATAATAGTAAAAAAATTAACCAAAATATTAATTGCACAGTTGAAGAATTTACATATAATCCATCTCCAACATCTTTAAAACACGCTACTAGAAAAATGATTAAAGACTTACCAGAAAAATACAGTAATAAATTAACAGAAATTAATAAAATACATAATGAAAAAATTAGAAAATATAAAAGAATTATTATTAAAACTAATAGAGATAATATTTTATCTGAAAATGAAAAAAATGATAAAATAGATATTTGTAATAGTAAAATTGAACATTATACAAATATTGTAAATGATAATAAAAATAAATATGATATCATTATTAATGGATTACCATTAATGAATAATAGTAATATTATTTTAAACGAGTGGTCATATGATGAAATTAAAAAATTGATTAGAGATTGTATTGATAATCAAAACGACTACGATGATGTTGTCGTCAATGAAGAAGATGAATAAAAAAAAATACAAATTATATATACATATAATAAAATTTAATACATATTATTTTTTTTATAACAACATTTTTAATTCTTCAATCCAAATAGATTTAATAGTTTTATTTTTATATTCTTCATAGAACATTTTGTTATCTTCAACTTGTTTTTCTAATTCTTTAATTTTTTCTTTAGTTAAAGATAATAAGTTCATATTTAAAAGATATGAATATGTATCGTCTACACGATCAAATTTTAATTCATCTAATTTATCTTCAATATACTTTTTAGTTTTATTTCTAATTTCAATGTCTTCAGCAATAAATGCACGAATAAATCTAATTTTATTTTGTAAAATTATTAAATCTTTCAATAATTTTTCTAAAATATATTCTTTACGTTTAATATAAAATTTATTTCTATATTTGTAATGATATAAAATAATATCGATTACAGAATCAAATTTTCTAATTTTATTATTTGCATCAAAACAATGAATATTTGATGTGTTTAATGTTTCAGATAATTTAAAATCATTAATGATATCATCATGTACTTTATTGAGATGTACTTTAAAAGATATATTATCAGTTGTGCAATTTTCAATATAACTTTTAATTATTTTTTTTGTTTCTAATTCAATTAAAAAAGCTTTATATTTTTCAATACTAGTTGAAATTGGAATTTCTGTAATATGTAATATATTTTTATTTAATTCGTAAGTACCGGTCATTAAAAATCTATGTGAATCAATAGCTTCAATTGTACCTTTATAACCTTTAAAATAAGGTGTTAATTCATAATCAATCGGTCTATTGTTAATTTTATCTATAATCACTTTAATAATATCATTAATATTATATGGATAAATTGTAGTACTGAAACCAGTACCGATTCCTTTAGATCCATTAACTAAAATCATTGGAATAATTGGAATATAATATTTTGGTTCAACTTGTACGTTTTCAACAACTAAATATGTTAATAATACACTATCATCTTCATTAAAGATTGTACGAGTTAATTCATTTAAGTTTGTAAAGATGTAACGAGGCGCTGCATGATCTGCTCCGCCCTTTAATCTTGATCCAAACTGTCCGAGCGGTTTTAATAGATTATAGTTGTTACTACCTACATAATCCTGAGCCATGTTAATGATAGCTCCAAATAAACTAGTTTCACCATGGTGATACTCAGTTATACGTGCAACTTCTGCACCAAATTGTGCAACTTTATATTCTTTATTTAAATCAGTTTTAGACATAACTTTTAAAGCAGTATATAAAATCTTTCTTTGTGATGGTTTAAATCCATCTAAAACATGTGGAATTGATCTATGATTATCATAGTAAGAGAATTGGATTAATTCTTTATCAATATGTTCAGATATAGATATATTCTTTTGTGTCACATCTAAATGATTTTTAACATCATTTGGATTATAATTTAAAAGCCATTCTTTTCTATCATCTGCATATTTTTTATCAAAACCTAATCTAATTTTTTCATTAGCATGTTTATCATTATAATATGTAACTCTTAAGTCACTTAGTTGAGAAAATAATTCAATAGCTAAAGGCTTTTGAATTGTACCCAATCCTTTATAATATTTAATCTTATATGATTTAATATTTGGTGTTTCAGAAACCCATTTATTATAATCATATTCTGAATAAAAATTTAAATGTTTATCACCTTTTGATATTCTAACAATAGGTGTCATCATAGAAGTTACAAAACCTAAATCTATTAATTCAGGCCAATAATATGAAATCATATTGATAATTAAACCTCTAATGTGTATACCATCTGTATTGTGCACAATTAAATTTCCAATGCCAGCATGAAAATGGTGGTTTTCAGTTTCAATATCATAAACGGTAGTATTATTAAGATATATATTAGTTATAAGTCTTTCTCGATTAATACTATATTTATATTCTTTTGTATTGATATAAATTTCATATAAATCAAAATTATTATTATATGATATTTGAATAGATTTTAATTTTTTATCATCAAATATTATATTTTTTAATAAAATATAACAACATTGAATTGTAATTTTATTATGATCATTCAATATGAATTTTTCAACAAATAAATCATATGGGCTATCTATAAATAAATATCCCATAATGAATTTTAGTTGAATCATATTATTTTGATTAAATAAAATATACGGACTAATAAATTTTTTAGATTTATTATAATAAAATAACATTTTATATTTTTCAATTAAACTATTATTTTCAATATCATCAGATGATATTTTAATATAATATCTATTATTTTTATATGCTTTATAAAATTTTACATTATATATATTTTTTAATAATTTTGATGTATAAATATATTTTTTTTCATCATCAAATTCAAAATATAAATGTTTTTCAATATAACCATAATGAAAGAATATACCAAATAAATAACTCTCAGATAAGTAATTATTTTTTTTAAATTCTTCATCAAATTGTTCAGAATTAGTATTTAATAATTTAGACCATAAAGATGTTTTTTTATCATCATTATTATTGCTATTATTTAAAATACTAAAATAATAATTATAATTATTAATACCAGTTTTTAAATCAATTTCATTAGATAATAAAATTATATCACTTGTTAATTCTTTTGGTTTAATTTTATTCTTATTAGAATCTAATAAAGAATGATCTTCTGTAACATCTACAGATCCATTTTTATCAGTAATTCTATAAATGTTTTTATTTGTATTATGTTTCATTATATGTTTAATTTTACTCCAACCATTATCTGTCCATATTTCAATATTTGAAATATAACAATATTGTTTAGGATTTGTAGATTTATCAGAAAAATCTTTCATATAAATATTTTTTTGATTTAAATGTAAATCTTGAATTTCAATAATAGATAATTGATTATTTTTATTTTTAATTAAAATTGGCGTATCACCTGTAACAGAATCTGCATCAGTCATACACATTATAGACCCATAACGTAAATCGTTTAAATCTTTATATTCTACATTATTTTTTAAACCTAAAATTTCTTTAATATTTTTAAATTCTTTATTATTATTAACTTTATCAGCTGATGCTTCACGAACATTTAAGAGTTTGCCACGTAAAGGAAAAACACCATATTTTTCTCTACCTATTTTAGATAAACCTTGGATAGCTGTTGCAGATGCTGAATCACCTTCTGTTAATATTAATGTACAAGATGTAGATTTAGCAGTACCAGCATGTTCAGCATCGAATAATTTTTCAATACCAACTGATTTTTTCTTTTTACCATCGGTTTTAGATAATTCTTTAGATTCAGAATTAAGATATAAATGTGTTAATCGTTCTTTAAGCATTTTCCAAATTTTATCATAAATTTTAACATCTGTAAATTCATAATTTTTAAAATAAGATTTATTAATACTTAATTCATCTTTTTGTTGACCTTTCCAATCTGGTTTATTAACATATCCTTTTATTAAAATAGAAAGATTATTAAAAACACTTTTAGATGTTATTTTTTTACCTTTAAATAATTTTTCAATCTTTTCTTTTAATTTAGATAAAATTAATTCTTTGATATATGAAATATGAGTACCACCAGATTTAGCATAGATACCGTTAATAATTGAAAAATTATCATCACCATCAGCTAAAAGAAAAGTAACATCAAAATCATATGATACATTATATATGTTATCAATTTGTGTATTAGATTTTAATACGGTTGAAATTGAATTCTTTCTTTCTTCTGGTTCAATAATACTTGATAGTGTTTTATTTGTAATAAGAATATCATTATAGTATACATCAATATCATTACAAAAAATAGCTGTTTGAACCATTCTTGAATGAATCAATGAATTAATAATAAAACCAATTTCAGAATCATATTCTTTACCATAACAAAATTTATAATCTAATTTAAATGTAATTTTTGTATAACATTTATTTTTAACATCTCCTTTATTATATTTAATAGTTGGTTTATTTATAAGTTCATTACCATTTTCAATTACTTGGTGATATTCTACATTATCTTTATCTAATGTTTCAATAATAAAATAATCAGAAAGAATATTTGTTAACTTAGCACCATATCCATTTAAACCACCAGTAAGTCGATCAACATTATCATTATCACCAAAATTACTACTAGTTTTAGTTTCAGTAAAAACAACTTGTGGGATATAAATATCTTTATTTTTAAATTTTTTTACAGGAATACCGATACCATTATTATAAAATATAATTTCACCATTATCAATATTGAAATTACATTTAATGATATTACATATAAAATTTTTATCCATATTTTTAGTGCGAGTATAATGATCAATAGCATTAACTATTATTTCATCAATAGCTTTATAAATTGCTGGAGAATAATAAACTAATACTTTTTCTAATATATTATTTTCATTAATAATATATTCACAAAATTCTTGATTTTCTTTAGCACCTAAATGCATACCAGTTCTTAATCGAACATGTTGATTATCAGTTAATTGTTCAAATATAATATCATTAGATTTTTTGCTTTGTTTAGCTTTAGATGACATTTTTGAATTTTAATCAATATTTCAATTCTTATATAATTATATTTATTAAAATTCAAAAATGGCAAATCGATATTTAAATTTGAATATATTTTCAAGTAAGTATATTGTACGTCCGAGACAATCCAACTACCGTTTACCATGGCTTTTTCCAACGCTTCATTTGATTTCGTCAATGTTAAAAACATTGACCATGATAGTGAGTATGTGACTGAGATTGTCAAAGCTGTTTTGATTGTGTTGAATAATCGTAATACGCCACCTACCAAAAAACCATCTACAAAAACAACATCTACTGAAACAACGACTACTGAATGTACTGATAGTAGTACACAAACTGAACTTCTTGATTTTGAATCTGGATCTGATTGTGAATCTGAAGATGGATCTGAAGGTGAATCTGAACTAGATTATAATGATTGCAACCATGAAGCTGGGCTTTATGCTAAATCAATTGTCAATAATTTAGAAGTTGCAATTAAAATTAAACAAGTTCAAGCTCAGCTTATTGCTGAGCATAAAGCTAAACAAGCTCAAATTCAACGTACTACTGAGCTCAAAGCTCTACTCATCGCTGATATTAATTCTCATGCTGATGAAACTGAACAATTTGAACAAGCTAAACTTATGTCTGAAAACGACTTTGATGCTAATGTTGAAGTTGTTGATGCTAATGTTGAAGTTGTTGATGCTGAAGAAGTTGTTGATGCTGAAGAAGTTGTTGATGCTGATGTTGATGTTGATGCTGAAGATGATGCCGAAGTTGATGTTGATGCTGAAGTTGATGTTGAAGTTGATGTTGATGCTGAAGTTGATGTTGATGCTGAAGATGATGCTGAAGTTGATGTTGATGCTGAAGTTGATGTTGATGCTGAAGTTGATGTTGATATTGCTTATGAAGTTGATGATTATGATTTTCAACCAGAAGATGAATTAGATTTTGATGATTGTTATGATGACGAACAAAATGTTTGTGATTATGATTATGAAAAATATTCTGAAATGGCGCCAAATGATAATCAATTGCTTTACAGTGCTTGTGTGAATGCTGGTTTGTATTTCATTAGTGCTCATTGTTCTGATTTTAATAAGATTTTTAATTCTGATATTAAATCTTATGATTTGAAAGATCATGAAAACAATTGCAACAATGATGTGTATATGCTCAATTTCAAAGATTTCTACAATAATTTGGAAGGAAAATATAGAAAAGTTAATGAATTTTTCACATTTTTAACGGTGTGTGATGATAAATCATATATCAATGAAGATGTTAAAGAAAAGTTTTATGACATTTCTGAGTTTTTCGTCAAATTTTTAGATAAATTTAGCAATCAACGCATTTATCATATCTTGAACAATTTGTTTCAAAGAGCAATCGATGTTATCCCATACAATTACCAACTCGTCGAACCTCCCGTCGAAGCTGTTAAGGCTCCTGTCGAAGATCTTGTTGAAGCTATTGAAGCTCCAATTAAAGATATTGAACCCCTTGTAGAGACTGTAGAAGCTATTGAAGCTCCAGTTAAAGATCTTGTTGAAGCTATTGAAGCTCCAATTGAAGATGTCGAACCTCCCGTCGAAGCTGTCAAGGCTCCTGTCGAAGATCTTGTTGAAGCTATTGAAGCTCCAATTGAAGATACCAAACCACTTTCTTATGCAGAAATTGCTAATTCTTTAAAAAATTCAGATGAATTAAATAAGAAAACGCAAAATTTTGTAAAGAAACAGCATGTTGAAGCTGACAAAAACAACACAAAGTTTGAAAAATTGGTTAAATCACCAAAACATCAAACTAAATCCCATACTGCCACAAAACCTGTCGAACTCAATTTCACAAAATGCGGTAAAGAAACTCAATTTGAAGATCAATTCGGTAGATTGTTTACCGTAGATACTCAAGATTGTGCTTATGCAATTTCTAAACACAATTTGTGCCACAACCGTTGCATTTCAGCTGATGGTATGTATTGGAACAATGCCGGCATGTTTGTTGACGATTCTAGTTATTGTTGCCAAAAGGTTCATATTTATCGCAAGTTGTTTGCTAAATGCAACCCAGCGTTTTATGGAATCTGTGATGGTTTTTGCAATAATGGAAATGGTGTGAGATGCAATTTCATCCATATCAACAATTGCAAACACAATGACAAATGCGCCAGATCAGAATGTTGTACCTTTCGACATACTTGTGACAACATCCCCAACTTCTATGATGTGAGTACTTCTAGCAAGATTGCTAAAGGTTATAACCCAAATCATACTCAGAAGAATCAAAGATATAATAACTAATTCTTCTAATACACTACACACACATACACCACCTAATCTAATCAACACCTTAATCCGTAACCCATAACCCACATTTTGTATATTTGTATATTCAAACAAGTCTGCATATCGTAGAAATAAAACCAACAACATGTCGTTGGTAATCTTCTACAAAACCCACCACCAGAATTTAATCAACGATTGTAGTTGATTTTCTCACAAAACCCTCCAAAAAATATAGAAAAATTATCCAACGTTTGTAGTTGGATGTTTTTTTTGTATATAACAATTACTAATATTGTATATTTTTTTTGTTTTTTATTATATATGTCTTTCAAAGTTCATGTAAATGTAGACATAACAGAATCTGATAATATTAGTGAAATAAGTAATATTACAGACAATATAGAGTTAAATGATTTAAATAATATAGATGAAGTTTATAAAATATATTTAATAAATATAAAAAATTGTGATAAAAATAACTTAGATGTTTTGTTATCTAAATTTAATAATAATATCTTAAAAAAAAATAAAATATTAGTATCTATTAAATATATAAAATATTTTTTATCACTAACATATGGTAATGATAATATACTATATGATATATTTAGTTATATTAATTCATTATATGTTTCAAATAATGACGATTTTATAATAGATGAGAATATTTTTTTAAAATATAATATCATTTCTTGTAAAAATAAAATAAAAACTAGTATTATTAATAATTTAAATTTACATAAAAATATTGATTTTATTATAATTAATAATATATATTTTTTTAAATCTTATGTATTTATTAAAATGATAAATAATAATAAAAAATATAATATTGATTATAATAAAATATTACTATATTATGATATTTATTTAAAAGAATTTTTAAATAAATACCAATATGTTCTTATTTAAAAATAATTTATTATATTTCTTATATTAACATTTTAAATAAGATGAATAATGATAAAAACGATACAACTGTAAAACGTGGTCGTGGAAGACCTCCAAAAAATAAAGTAGCACCAGATGTTGTTAAAAATGGTATTGTATCGACTCCAACATTAAAAGATGCTGTAATGGAACTGCAATATCATATTCCAATAGTTTTTAAAAAAATCTTTTCTTTATTTGAACAAATTAAAATTCATAATTTAAAAATTGAATTCAAAAGCAGATATATCTTAATAAAAACTATTGATAGTGTTGAAAAAAATACTATTTTATTAACAATTAATTGTGAAGAAATGGTAAGTTATTATTGTAAATTTGATTTTGAAATCAATATTGATTCAAATATTTTACAAAAATTATTAAAAAAAATTGATAGTTTATATACTGATATATGTTTTTACTCAACTGAAGAAAACTATAATAATGAAATAAATATTATCTTATATCAAAGTGATGTAAAAATGAAAGAAAAGCATATTATTAAATTAACTGATAATGATTCAATTGAAGATACAATTAAAAATATAAAATTAACTAATGAATATAAAACATATCCTATTCAGCTTAAATTTAAAAGTAAATTTTTTAAAAAATTAATAAATGATATTAATAGTATATCAGATGAATTTATTATTGAAAAAAAATTCAACTCACCATTAACATTTAAATATAAAAATGTGCAAAATAAACTAATATCAAAAAATATGTTTAAAAGTTCAAATGATATTAGTTTAGTTTCAACACAAGAACAAGGTGATATTTTTGGTGCAACAACATATACTACACAAATTAAACCTATCAGTTCAAATATTTTATCCGATACTATAAAAATTTATTTGAAACAAGATAAAGATATCGTTTTTCAAATTAATATTGAAAAAAATACATTTATGTTTTTAATACATACAAAAATTAAAACACCATTAGTACAAGAAATTTAATAAATTTTAATAAAAATTATTACAAATTATATTATTTACTTAATTTATTTTATATGTATTATATATAAAAATTATTTTTTTTATTTTTAACTTATTCATTAATTATGTTATAAATCATTTTATAATTAAAATGTCATCATCTTCATTATCTAGTATGGAAAATAATTATCCTCAATATGTTTCATATGGAAAAGTAAAAAAAGTTGTTGATGTAACACCACAAACTTTAAAAAATTGGGCAAAAAATGGATTAATCGATTTTAAAGTTATAAAAAATGCTAAAAAAAATACATGGTTATATAATATTGATTCGGTTGGAAATCGTTTATCTAATACATCTTTTAATAATTTAAATGATTTAAATGATTTAAATTCGTTTAATAACACATTAAATCAAAATAGTACAATGAGTTGTACAAATAAATCAAATATAAATTCAATAAATTCAATAAATGATGACATAGATAATAGTAGTATTGAAGAAAATACTAATGATAATTTATTATTTAATAATAATTTTAATAAAGTTAAAATAATATATACTAGAATTTCAACAAATATAAATAGTGAATACTTATCTACACAAACTAATTATTTAAAAAATAAATATGATAATGCACAAATTATCACAGATATTGCATCATCATTATCATATTGCAGACCTGGTTTAGATAAATTAATAAATATGATATTCAATAATAAAGTAAGTCATGTTATTATAACAGATAAAGAACGTATTTGTATGTATGGTTATGAATTATTTGAAAAAATATGTAAAAATAATGATTGTATAATTATCATAGATTCAGATAAATCTGAAAGAAAACATAAAAATATTATTAAATATAAAGAATTTTTTAATGATATTGATGATATTGTAAAAAAAATACAAACTATTAAAAAAAAAGATATAAATTGTTTAAATCATAAA
>JACCDY010611938.1_pt1 | contig 10676 bp, 7 predicted proteins | sample 7446391 | NCBI WGS metagenome assembly JACCDY01 (sample SAMN15323451, study PRJNA562643) | freshwater metagenome | isolation source: river surface water | place: USA:Blue River Watershed | collected 2017-08-18
GCGCTTCATGGCTTGACTCCCCCATGATGACCAGATTGCGTATCAGGCACGTCAGAGGCATCCTTCAGGACCTCACCTGTCGCGACCTCCTTGGCATAGCTGCGCCAGCCTCCAATACGACCTACCAAGTCGTTGGCTTTGACCCAGGACTGAATGGCCTGGTCGTTGTAGGGGCGGAAGTCACTAAGTGCAGACTTGTACTCAACTTCCACCACCGAAAGATTTTTCACGGGCTCGCTGGTGGCTTGGGCCGCGGCTACACCAGCTAACATGGCACAACTCAGGGCGAGACATGTCTGTGCGAATAATAGTGAACGTCTGACGAGCATGGTTTCCTCAATGTGATCGGTAACATAGACAGGGGGAATTATTAAAATACCAAGTCGTCAGCACGATGTCGAAAAGATTACATATTTGTCATCTCGCCATCGCAATAAATGGAAGTCGTCATACTCAGGTCTGCCAAAGAGGGTCAGTTGCCAATGAAAATTTTGATTGTGGAAGATGAGCCTAAGACCGGGGCATATCTGCGCCAGGGACTGATCGAGGCCGGTTTCGTTGTGGACTTGGCCAGAAATGGGCCCGACGGCCTTCACCTAGCTCTTGGCGGTAACTACGATCTCGCGATCCTGGATGTGATGATGCCGGGCATGAGCGGTTGGGAGGTCCTGCAGGCGATACGTCATGAAGGCCTACAAGTGCCAGCCATGTTTCTCACCGCCCGCGATCAGGTGGAAGATCGCGTGAAGGGGCTTGAATTAGGCGCCGACGATTACCTCGTCAAGCCGTTTTCCTTTGCCGAGCTCTTGGCCCGAGTTCGCACCATTGTGCGCCGCGGTCGTAGTGGCACCGAATCCACGACCTTGCAGGTGGCAGACCTCCAACTTGATCTGCTACGCCGCCGCGTCACCCGAGACGGCAAGCGCCTTAATCTTACCGCCAAGGAGTTTGGATTGCTGGAACTGCTGATGCGTAGGCAGGGAGAAGTCCTGCCCAGGTCGCTGATCGCCTCTCAGGTTTGGGACATGAACTTCGACAGCGACACTAACGTCATCGAGGTGGCCATGAGGCGTCTGCGCGTCAAGATCGATGATGATCACCAGTTCAAGCTGATCCAAACTGTACGCGGCATGGGCTACGTGCTCGAAGCGCCGGAGGGTCGCTAGATGTTTCGCAGGCTGTCACTGACATCCCGCCTCACCATCTTTTTTATAGCGCTGGCCAGTTCGGTCATCCTGGGCTTGGCGCTTCTTTTCATGGTAGAGGCTGATAGGCACTTCGTCGACCTCGATAGCGCCGCCTTGGATGATAAAAAGCACCTGATCGAGGGCATTCTGGCCAGTTCTCGATCCCATGAAGAAGCTCGCAGTCGCCTGAACGAAGCATTGAGCCATCACCACAGCCTTTACGCTCTGGTCAAAGGACCGCAGGGTGAAAAGTTGTACCAGACCAACGGATACAGCGGCCCGACTACGCAAGCATCATTCATCACGAATGACGACGGCCACGGGCTTCAGTCTTGGAGGAGTGGCGGTCGCGAGTTCCATGAGATGAGCTTTACTGCTGGCATGGTTCAGGGAATGGCCGGGCCGCTCCAAATATCACTCGCCGTCGATACGCAGCACCACCAAGAATTCATGAGGGAGCTCCGGCGCAGCATTGCGATCTATGCTGTGCTGGCCATTCTTCTAAGCGGATTCTTGGCTTGGTTCGCGGCTCATCAAGGCATGTCTCCGCTGCGCGCAATGAAACGTCGCGCCGCTGCAGTGACAGGCCAACAGTTGCAAGAGCGCATGCCCGAGGATGCCGTCCCGATTGAAATGGCAGATTTGGCAAGGGAACTCAATGAGATGTTGGGTCGCCTGCAGAACGACTTCAAACAGCTTGCTGATTTTGCGGCGGATTTGGCACATGAACTTCGCACACCCATCAGCAATCTCCTCACCCAAACACAGGTGACGCTGTCCACCCAACGCGACCTTAAGACATACCAAGATACGCTGGCGTCCAACGCAGAGGAATTGCAGCGTTTGGCTCGGGTGGTATCAGACATGCTATTCCTCGCCAAGACAGAGCGGGGGGTAGACCTGCCCCATAAGGAGTCCTTCTCGGCAGCACAAGGAGCTCGCGAACTCGTTGAATTTTATGAAGCCGTTGCGGACGAAAAACGCATCTTGATGAGCGTGGAAGGTGATGGGCGAATCTATGGCGATCGTTTGATGTTCAGACGTGCCTTGAGCAACCTCCTATCCAATGCGCTCAGGCATGCACCAGTCGGCGGTGTCGTGGGCGTCAGAATCGAAAGTTCGTCGCGTGGAATTGAAGTCACTGTCAAAAACACGGGCAAGGAGATTCCATTGGATGTCCAGCAGAGAGTCTTCGAGCGCTTCTATCGCGCAGACTCAGCACGCAGGCACCCAGCTTCTGACGGGGCAGGCTTGGGGCTGTCGATTACCAAAGCCATCGTCGAGGCCCATGGCGGGGCGATCTCGGTTACTTCAGACCAGGAGTGGACTCGATTCAGGCTTGTTTTTCCAGGGCTTCAAGCAAGGATGAGGCAAGCGACTGAACTACTTAGTCGGCCCTGAATAACGCCTTTTGCGTGAACAAGAGAGGGCCGGATCGCGCTGTACCGATTCATAACAACCGCCGCAGCGGGCGCAAACAAATGAGACTGCCCAATGAGCAATCAAGGCGACCGGGGAAACTGCTGCGGCCGTGGGACGTGGCGGCCACACCGCTGGAACTGGCGCTGGCCAGGGGCCACCGGTGGTTGGCAATGCTGGAGTACGGCAAGTTGAAAAACCTGACTGAAATTGTAGCGCTGGAGGGAGTCGACAACAGCTACGTCAGCCGGATGGTGAATTTGACTACGCTGGCACCGGACATCGTCGAGGCGATTTTGGAGGATACGCTGCCGGATCACCTGACGCTGTTTGATCTTGCGGTGGACCCGCCTGCGCTGTGGGAGGAGCAGCGGTTACGGATTTGGTGAGACGGGACTGTAAAAGATAGTGATGGCGACTGACTCCAAGACAGCGGGGTGTCTGTAAAGCCAGCACCAGACCGCCCGATCATGTTCGCATAAGCACGGATCGCATACGCGGCATGTCGAGTGACCGGTATTTCAATTACAACGGTCCTCGTAGCTCCTCCCGCTTAAATGACCGGTAGTAATCGCCGCAACTATGACGTCCACTTACCGCGAGTGACTACAACCAGCCTAAATCACAGATTGATACAACAACAGCATCGTCCGCTTTTGGCCGATAGCTGTCGATGGTTACAACGATTGGACTAGTTGGTCACGTTGCTGGATTGATTGGTCAACATCACTGGAATACGCAGCTTGCATAACTTTCGTCCGAAAACTTGGATTTAACAAACAGCGCCCAGTACTGATCGCGCAACACAAGTGCCTCATCTTTAGGTTTAGGCCCTCTGCGAAGAGGCTGCTTTTGCTCATTCATGAATAAATCATCCCACAGTCACGAATTTATTTGATATCAAGACTGTTGGACTAAACAAGTTTTATTTGAAAAAATTTGCAACTAATCGATCAGCGACCCTCTCTTTCGTATCAACAAGCTAGATGCATCAGACCGAATCAAATCCATCAATTAATTGCCGTCACGTTTTAGCGGCGTCGGATAAGCACGTTCAATTTAGAACTGCTGATGAGGTGTGGGCACAGCTACGAGCTGGTGGCCTATCAGCAAACGAATGGGCGAAGCAACATGGCTTCGAACCCACGCTTGTTTACAGCGTTCTCTCTGGCAACCGTAAATGCCTTCGAGGTAAATCCCACGAAATCGCAAAAGCCTTAGGACTGAAATGACTAAATCAACTAGCCCACAAGGACCATAAAAAAATAGACCCCGAAACGGTTGCAGCCGCGACGGGGTCTTGCCAAGCACCGCAGGGAGTCGTAATCCAGCAGCTATCGACATGCATAGCTTAATCGCCATACCGGCGTGGATGCAACTCTCTTTTTGCCTAACTTTGCCTAATCAGGCACCGCATGAATGGATCAAAGAGTTGTGTTTCATAAAACATCACCCCACTAATTTCGCACAACGCTTGCTAATACAGCTGCGTACATGGTTGTGCGTATTCAAAACGTCTATTCACTAAGGAGCCTACAAGAAACAGAACCACCAAAAACAAACGCCGACCACCCTTTCGGGTGGCCAGCGCTGCCAACTTCCGTTTGAAAAGAAGCTTAAGGATTGAGCCCCTGAGGTGAATTTTCACTCTAGTTGGTATCGCCGTCAAGTCTCGCCCCAACGTTTCTGCAAACCAGAAGCGATGGGGTTGTATTACCCAACTGGAGTTAAAAATGACACGTAAAGTTGTCACTGGATCCCCTCATCGTGAGGTGGGTTTAGTTAATCCTCGGTGGTTGATCAACCACCCAATTCATCACGAATCCCACCTCGAACGTCGCTTCGTCATGGCAGCACTTGCCTGTCCTGTCGTGACAGACATCATTCATCAACCCATCAAAGTTGACCTTGATGATGGCGCGACTTACACACCTGATTTCTACGTCGAACTTGCCGATGGCGATGGGGTGTACATCGAAGTTAAGCCAACGAAGTTTTTACCTAAGCATCAAGAAACACTTGAAGCTGCGGGTGAAGTACTGGCTAGGCAAGGCAAAAAGTACTTAGTCATCACCGATTCAGAAATTGACCGTGATGGCCTAGGCAAGCGGGCCATCTTATTGATGCGCTACGCCCGCATGCAACTGGATCCTGAAACAGTGCATCACTGCATCCGTCTGGTTGAAACGATGGCGACGCAAGACCCAACCCTCAGGGAGCTTTTAGCAGAAGGCCTGAGTGAAGCCGAGATCTGGAACCTCGTCGCGCGTCACGAACTGCGCATCCCACCAGGCATTCACCTTGAAGCGAATACGCCTGTGTCCATTAACAACCAAAAGGAGAACTGCCATGATCAGCTATGCGCGTGGTTTGGTGTTGAAGCACGGTGATCGCCTGATGGTGTTCAAGAACAAACTGGACGAACACCGCATTCAGTTTGAGTACACAGATAACGGCCAGTACGTCACCGAGACCATCGGTGAGAACTACCGAGCAATCAGAAGCGGCAAGTACAGCCTGTCGCAATCTCCGCTTGTTACGGGTGGTAAGCCAGATGATGATGCTTTTGTCACCTTGCCTGCGCACATTGAGCCCGATAAGGAAGCTGGCGTTGCGTACAAAACCAAGTACATCCGTGCAGCCATTAGAGAGAGGATCCCGCCCTGCTCGCTACCCAAGCTGCAAGAAATGATCGACCGTGTCTACGCAGGAATTCAAGCAAATCAAAACCATGGTTTTGATTTGCTTGAATTCCTGCGTAGACACGGTCGATCATTTCTTGCAGCTTGGGTAGCGAGCAGGGCGGGATCCTCTCTCTAATGGCTGCACGGATGTACTTGGTTTTGTACGCAACGCCAGCTTCCTTATCGGGCTCAATGTGCGCAGGCAAGGTGACAAAAGCATCATCATCTGGCTTACCACCCGTAACAAGCGGAGATTGCGACAGGCTGTACTTGCCGCTTCTGATTGCTCGGTAGTTCTCACCGATGGTCTCGGTGACGTACTGGCCGTTATCTGTGTACTCAAACTGAATGCGGTGTTCGTCCAGTTTGTTCTTGAACACCATCAGGCGATCACCGTGCTTCAACACCAAACCACGCGCATAGCTGATCATGGCAGTTCTCCTTTTGGTTGTTAATGGACACAGGCGTATTCGCTTCAAGGTGAATGCCTGGTGGGATGCGCAGTTCGTGACGCGCGACGAGGTTCCAGATCTCGGCTTCACTCAGGCCTTCTGCTAAAAGCTCCCTGAGGGTTGGGTCTTGCGTCGCCATCGTTTCAACCAGACGGATGCAGTGATGCACTGTTTCAGGATCCAGTTGCATGCGGGCGTAGCGCATCAATAAGATGGCCCGCTTGCCTAGGCCATCACGGTCAATTTCTGAATCGGTGATGACTAAGTACTTTTTGCCTTGCCTAGCCAGTACTTCACCCGCAGCTTCAAGTGTTTCTTGATGCTTAGGTAAAAACTTCGTTGGCTTAACTTCGATGTACACCCCATCGCCATCGGCAAGTTCGACGTAGAAATCAGGTGTGTAAGTCGCGCCATCATCAAGGTCAACTTTGATGGGTTGATGAATGATGTCTGTCACGACAGGACAGGCAAGTGCTGCCATGACGAAGCGACGTTCGAGGTGGGATTCGTGATGAATTGGGTGGTTGATCAACCACCGAGGATTAACTAAACCCACCTCACGATGAGGGGATCCAGTGACAACTTTACGTGTCATTTTTAACTCCAGTTGGGTAATACAACCCCATCGCTTCTGGTTTGCAGAAACGTTGGGGCGAGACTTGACGGCGATACCAACTAGAGTGAAAATTCACCTCAGGGGCTCAATCCTTAAGCTTCTTTTCAAACGGAAGTTGGCAGCGCTGGCCACCCGAAAGGGTGGTCGGCGTTTGTTTTTGGTGGTTCTGTTTCTTGTAGGCTCCTTAGTGAATAGACGTTTTGAATACGCACAACCATGTACGCAGCTGTATTAGCAAGCGTTGTGCGAAATTAGTGGGGTGATGTTTTATGAAACACAACTCTTTGATCCATTCATGCGGTGCCTGATTAGGCAAAGTTAGGCAAAAAGAGAGTTGCATCCACGCCGGTATGGCGATTAAGCTATGCATGTCGATAGCTGCTGGATTACGACTCCCTGCGGTGCTTGGCAAGACCCCGTCGCGGCTGCAACCGTTTCGGGGTCTATTTTTTTATGGTCCTTGTGGGCTAGTTGATTTAGTCATTTCAGTCCTAAGGCTTTTGCGATTTCGTGGGATTTACCTCGAAGGCATTTACGGTTGCCAGAGAGAACGCTGTAAACAAGCGTGGGTTCGAAGCCATGTTGCTTCGCCCATTCGTTTGCTGATAGGCCACCAGCTCGTAGCTGTGCCCACACCTCATCAGCAGTTCTAAATTGAACGTGCTTATCCGACGCCGCTAAAACGTGACGGCAATTAATTGATGGATTTGATTCGGTCTGATGCATCTAGCTTGTTGATACGAAAGAGAGGGTCGCTGATCGATTAGTTGCAAATTTTTTCAAATAAAACTTGTTTAGTCCAACAGTCTTGATATCAAATAAATTCGTGACTGTGGGATGATTTATTCATGAATGAGCAAAAGCAGCCTCTTCGCAGAGGGCCTAAACCTAAAGATGAGGCACTTGTGTTGCGCGATCAGTACTGGGCGCTGTTTGTTAAATCCAAGTTTTCGGACGAAAGTTATGCAAGCTGCGTATTCCAGTGATGTTGACCAATCAATCCAGCAACGTGACCAACTAGTCCAATCGTTGTAACCATCGACAGCTATCGGCCAAAAGCGGACGATGCTGTTGTTGTATCAATCTGTGATTTAGGCTGGTTGTAGTCACTCGCGGTAAGTGGACGTCATAGTTGCGGCGATTACTACCGGTCATTTAAGCGGGAGGAGCTACGAGGACCGTTGTAATTGAAATACCGGTCACTCGACATGCCGCGTATGCGATCCGTGCTTATGCGAACATGATCGGGCGGTCTGGTGCTGGCTTTACAGACACCCCGCTGTCTTGGAGTCAGTCGCCATCACTATCTTTTACAGTCCCGTCTCACCAAATCCGTAACCGCTGCTCCTCCCACAGCGCAGGCGGGTCCACCGCAAGATCAAACAGCGTCAGGTGATCCGGCAGCGTATCCTCCAAAATCGCCTCGACGATGTCCGGTGCCAGCGTAGTCAAATTCACCATCCGGCTGACGTAGCTGTTGTCGACTCCCTCCAGCGCTACAATTTCAGTCAGGTTTTTCAACTTGCCGTACTCCAGCATTGCCAACCACCGGTGGCCCCTGGCCAGCGCCAGTTCCAGCGGTGTGGCCGCCACGTCCCACGGCCGCAGCAGTTTCCCCGGTCGCCTTGATTGCTCATTGGGCAGTCTCATTTGTTTGCGCCCGCTGCGGCGGTTGTTATGAATCGGTACAGCGCGATCCGGCCCTCTCTTGTTCACGCAAAAGGCGTTATTCAGGGCCGACTAAGTAGTTCAGTCGCTTGCCTCATCCTTGCTTGAAGCCCTGGAAAAACAAGCCTGAATCGAGTCCACTCCTGGTCTGAAGTAACCGAGATCGCCCCGCCATGGGCCTCGACGATGGCTTTGGTAATCGACAGCCCCAAGCCTGCCCCGTCAGAAGCTGGGTGCCTGCGTGCTGAGTCTGCGCGATAGAAGCGCTCGAAGACTCTCTGCTGGACATCCAATGGAATCTCCTTGCCCGTGTTTTTGACAGTGACTTCAATTCCACGCGACGAACTTTCGATTCTGACGCCCACGACACCGCCGACTGGTGCATGCCTGAGCGCATTGGATAGGAGGTTGCTCAAGGCACGTCTGAACATCAAACGATCGCCATAGATTCGCCCATCACCTTCCACGCTCATCAAGATGCGTTTTTCGTCCGCAACGGCTTCATAAAATTCAACGAGTTCGCGAGCTCCTTGTGCTGCCGAGAAGGACTCCTTATGGGGCAGGTCTACCCCCCGCTCTGTCTTGGCGAGGAATAGCATGTCTGATACCACCCGAGCCAAACGCTGCAATTCCTCTGCGTTGGACGCCAGCGTATCTTGGTATGTCTTAAGGTCGCGTTGGGTGGACAGCGTCACCTGTGTTTGGGTGAGGAGATTGCTGATGGGTGTGCGAAGTTCATGTGCCAAATCCGCCGCAAAATCAGCAAGCTGTTTGAAGTCGTTCTGCAGGCGACCCAACATCTCATTGAGTTCCCTTGCCAAATCTGCCATTTCAATCGGGACGGCATCCTCGGGCATGCGCTCTTGCAACTGTTGGCCTGTCACTGCAGCGGCGCGACGTTTCATTGCGCGCAGCGGAGACATGCCTTGATGAGCCGCGAACCAAGCCAAGAATCCGCTTAGAAGAATGGCCAGCACAGCATAGATCGCAATGCTGCGCCGGAGCTCCCTCATGAATTCTTGGTGGTGCTGCGTATCGACGGCGAGTGATATTTGGAGCGGCCCGGCCATTCCCTGAACCATGCCAGCAGTAAAGCTCATCTCATGGAACTCGCGACCGCCACTCCTCCAAGACTGAAGCCCGTGGCCGTCGTCATTCGTGATGAATGATGCTTGCGTAGTCGGGCCGCTGTATCCGTTGGTCTGGTACAACTTTTCACCCTGCGGTCCTTTGACCAGAGCGTAAAGGCTGTGGTGATGGCTCAATGCTTCGTTCAGGCGACTGCGAGCTTCTTCATGGGATCGAGAACTGGCCAGAATGCCCTCGATCAGGTGCTTTTTATCATCCAAGGCGGCGCTATCGAGGTCGACGAAGTGCCTATCAGCCTCTACCATGAAAAGAAGCGCCAAGCCCAGGATGACCGAACTGGCCAGCGCTATAAAAAAGATGGTGAGGCGGGATGTCAGTGACAGCCTGCGAAACATCTAGCGACCCTCCGGCGCTTCGAGCACGTAGCCCATGCCGCGTACAGTTTGGATCAGCTTGAACTGGTGATCATCATCGATCTTGACGCGCAGACGCCTCATGGCCACCTCGATGACGTTAGTGTCGCTGTCGAAGTTCATGTCCCAAACCTGAGAGGCGATCAGCGACCTGGGCAGGACTTCTCCCTGCCTACGCATCAGCAGTTCCAGCAATCCAAACTCCTTGGCGGTAAGATTAAGGCGCTTGCCGTCTCGGGTGACGCGGCGGCGTAGCAGATCAAGTTGGAGGTCTGCCACCTGCAAGGTCGTGGATTCGGTGCCACTACGACCGCGGCGCACAATGGTGCGAACTCGGGCCAAGAGCTCGGCAAAGGAAAACGGCTTGACGAGGTAATCGTCGGCGCCTAATTCAAGCCCCTTCACGCGATCTTCCACCTGATCGCGGGCGGTGAGAAACATGGCTGGCACTTGTAGGCCTTCATGACGTATCGCCTGCAGGACCTCCCAACCGCTCATGCCCGGCATCATCACATCCAGGATCGCGAGATCGTAGTTACCGCCAAGAGCTAGGTGAAGGCCGTCGGGCCCATTTCTGGCCAAGTCCACAACGAAACCGGCCTCGATCAGTCCCTGGCGCAGATATGCCCCGGTCTTAGGCTCATCTTCCACAATCAAAATTTTCATTGGCAACTGACCCTCTTTGGCAGACCTGAGTATGACGACTTCCATTTATTGCGATGGCGAGATGACAAATATGTAATCTTTTCGACATCGTGCTGACGACTTGGTATTTTAATAATTCCCCCTGTCTATGTTACCGATCACATTGAGGAAACCATGCTCGTCAGACGTTCACTATTATTCGCACAGACATGTCTCGCCCTGAGTTGTGCCATGTTAGCTGGTGTAGCCGCGGCCCAAGCCACCAGCGAGCCCGTGAAAAATCTTTCGGTGGTGGAAGTTGAGTACAAGTCTGCACTTAGTGACTTCCGCCCCTACAACGACCAGGCCATTCAGTCCTGGGTCAAAGCCAACGACTTGGTAGGTCGTATTGGAGGCTGGCGCAGCTATGCCAAGGAGGTCGCGACAGGTGAGGTCCTGAAGGATGCCTCTGACGTGCCTGATACGCAATCTGGTCATCATGGGGGAGTCAAGCCATGAAGCGC
>JACCDY010021358.1_pt1 | contig 10671 bp, 13 predicted proteins | sample 7446391 | NCBI WGS metagenome assembly JACCDY01 (sample SAMN15323451, study PRJNA562643) | freshwater metagenome | isolation source: river surface water | place: USA:Blue River Watershed | collected 2017-08-18
TGGAGTCCAATTTTAAACTTTGGCTGAAGTCTGATGGGGAAAAATACCTCTCAGTAGCTGTCGAAAGCTTAGGCGATGACTACGAATATCATTCTACTAACGGAAATTAACCCAAACGAAACCTCAAACAATAAGAAGCGCCCGATCTATCGATCACATGAGCGCTTCTTTTTATTTATTATCAAATAGCGTTTTCACACTGCCGCTATCTTTCGTTTTTGGTTTTGTTTCTTTTTTCATCTTACCTAACACCTCACCCGCCGACTTTCTATAGGAACAATAATCACACTCCGGATTGGCACGGGGGAGTGAGTCCGACATGAGGCAAGTATGCACATCAAGGATCGTTTGTTCGATCCAGTCAGTCTTGCCCGTATATGGCACGATGGTTACGTCAAACTCGAGTTTTCCGTCGAATGCCTTCTTGTCCGTCTTGCCATTTACATACACAAAATAGCCGGTGTCTGACACCTTGAAACCATTTTGCCGGAAGAGCCATTGGTAGATTTCCATCTGCCGCTTGTATTGTATTTTCCATTCATCGTCGAGCGTGATTTCTTTTTCACTTGACGTAGCTTTGTAGTCGACGATGATCAGCTCGCCGGAAGGCTTCACCCAGACATCGTCCACTCCACCTCGTATCGTCAGATTGGTCGGCTTGTGGTGAAAGCTAATGCCGCGACGGAGCGCATCACGCCATTCTTCCATACGTGGGTCGGCAAACGGCACCGCGTCAATTTTGTATGTTTGCATAATCGGATGACTTGTAGCCTCTGCCCGATGAATATCAAACTCTTTTTTCATAAGCGCGTCGACAGCGTTGTTTAAGGTAAGAGGAAAAGAAGCGGGTCGGCCGACGCCAAGGCGGATGTCGAGATAGAAACAGCGGGGGCATTGGGTGAAGAGGTCAATCTTTGAACGAGACAAACGGAATGTCTCTTTTCCATGAGGATCAAAGAGGTTGCGAGTCCGTTTGGCATTGTAATATTGGGACATAGTAAAAGTATATAACAGGAAGACAGCCATAGCTATTCATGCTATTATACGCGTATGAGCTTGCAAACGACGATCAAAGATCAGGTCAAAGATGCTATGCGCGCCAAAGATGCAGTGCGTCTCGATGTGCTCCGTGGCATGCTTTCAGCGTTTACTAATGATTTGGTGGCCAAAGGCCGCAAACCTCAAGAAGAGCTCACTGACGAAGAAGCACTCGCAGTCATAACTCGGCTTTCCAAACAGCGCAAAGATTCGATCGACCAATTTCAAAAAGGCGGCAGGGAAGATCTTGTAGCCGAAGAAAGTGCCCAGCTTGCGATCATTGAGACGTATTTGCCAACACAAATGACACGAGAAGAAGTTGAAATATTTGTAAAAGAAAAAATTGCTTCTTCAGGCCCGATTGAAGCTTCGAAAAAAGGCATGTTTGTCGGAGCGATCATGAAAGAATTAAAAGGAAAGGCGGATGGAACTCTTGTAAAAGAAAGTATCGATGCTTTGATAAAGTAATTTTATGCAAGAAAAAGACCCACAAAATTTTGAGCTTGGAGATTCTGATGAAAATCCTCCTGAATCATTAGAGGGGTTTCTTGCGGAACTCAACGTACCTTTTACTAAAGACCAAGAAATCGACATATATGGGCAAGTTGATAAAAACCAGGAAAATAGTCCAAAGGAATTTATTGAACAAATAGAAAAAATTAACCAAAAATTTCGAACAATAATTGAAACGACGAGCAAAGCTGATTTGTTGAATGAGATGAAAAGCAAACTAAGTGAAATTGAAAAAAAAGTGCATGGATTTATTGCAGAAGCGCATCATAATTTTGAAAAACAAAAACTCTCATATTTCCTCGAAGAGGATGAAGAAAAAGGTATATATCGTGAAGATAAAAATCTCGCATTAGAATATTTTATTTTGAATCAGAGTCAATTATGAAAATCCTTATCCATTGGCTTATATTGGCAGTTGCGGTGTTTGCATCACAATACGTCGTGCCTGGCATTCACGTGGAGTCGGTCCTTACGGCGGTGATTGTGGCGGCGGTGCTAGCGTTTATCAACACCATCATCAAGCCGATTGTGAAAATTCTGACCTTACCGCTGACGATTCTTACGCTCGGACTTTTTTCACTCGTTATCAATGCTCTTTTCTTTTGGTTTGTTGCAGCACTAATCTCAGGATTTAGCGTAGAAAACTTTATGGCAGCATTTCTCGGTGCGCTTATTGTTTCAGTACTCAACTGGATTGGAGAGAAAGTGCTCGGTTAAACGACTATGCACATGATCGCTATGCTCCAACAACTCGCTGCTGAGCATGCGGTGATTTCGTATGGGCTCATTTTCTTTGGAGTCATTTTGGAAGGTGAATTTACTTTGATACTTGCAGGTATATTTACCAACCTTCACATTCTTTCTGGCCCATGGGCATTGGTCGCGGGTGGAGCTGGAGCCATCGTGAAGGCACTCTTGTGGTATTACGGTGGGTTTATTATTTTTCGTAAACGGCCAAGCAGTAAATTTTTCAACTATCTTAAGCGTCAAGTGCTCTTTTTTCTACCAAAGTTTATCGAGCGTCCATTTTGGTCAATATTTATTTCCAAATTTGTCTACTTTATCAAGCGCCTCACATTAATATTTTCAGGCTACATGCGTATTAATATTGCTACTTACATGAAAGCCGAAGTACTGTCTTCTGCAGTGTGGGTACCAGTCTTATTTTCAATCGGTTATTTTTTCAGCTATGCGGCATTCAACATCAGCCGGGATTTCCGGAAGTATACCCTGATTGTCCTTGCTTTTACTGTGTGTTTTTTTATACTCGAACGTCTCTGTAGTTTCGTTTTTCAATTCATTGAACAATACGGAGAAGAGGATATACTGTAAGTAGAGGGCACCTGCCTAGCGACAGCTCGGGGAAAAAAGATATAAAACATGAATGATATAAATAAAATAAAATTAGCGACTCACAACGGCGGTTTCCATGCTGACGATGTGTTTGCCGCTGCAACGCTCGGGCTTTTGCTCGAGCGAGATGGCAGAAGTGTAGAAATCGTCCGTACGCGGGATCAGGAAATGATCGCAGGGGCAGACTTTGTCTTTGATGTGGGTGGCGTGTATGACCCTGAAGCCAACCGTTTTGATCACCATCAAGAAGGTGGTGGAGGGGTTCGAGAAGATGGGATACCCTATGCCGCGTTTGGGCTCGTCTGGAAAAAGTATGGTAAAGAATTGTCAGGCAGCGAAGACGTCGCAGTGCGACTTGAGAAGCATATTGTGGAGCCGATCGACGCGTTTGATAACGGCGTAGATATTTTCACGCCGACCCGAAAGGACATCTGGCCGCTTACGATGCATACTATCGTCGGCATTTTCAATGCCAACTGGAATGAAGTCGAAGAAAAGAATGACGAGCATTTTCTTGTTGTGGTCGGTATGGCAAAAGTGATTCTCAAACGGGCTATCGTTGCAGCAAAAAGTAATATGGAAGTAGAAGATGCGGTAAAAGAAACATATGTGCAGGCATCTGACAAGCGCATGCTCATCTTCGATAAACCATATGGTCGCGTGCCACTGCAGATGGCACTTGTTTCATACCCTGATGTTTTGATTGCTGTGTTCCCGCATATTACGAGAGAAAAATGGCATGCGACAATGCTCCACGACAATGAGGGAAGTTTCAAATTGCGCAAAGATTTTCCAAAAGCCTGGGCCGGACTTCGTGATGAGGCGTTGGCACAAGTTACTGGAGTTCCAGATGCTGTTTTTTGTCACAATGGGCGTTTCCTTGTGGTCAGCAATAGCAAAGAAGGCGCGGTCGCATTAGCAGAGAAAGCACTTTTAGAATAATATGAAACTAGGATCAACAGATTTCGGCCCCAAAATACCCAAACTTCCAAATATTAGCCACGATTTAGAATCCCACGTGGAGCTTTCGGAAGAAAAAATTATTGAAGGCTTAACAGACTATCGCGGGTCGCTCAACGGCCTCAATCAAGACTATGCTGTTATGTTTAAAAATGGCATTGAGAAAAAGATCCTAACGTTATTCCCTGGAGATAAACAATATTTTAATGTAGAAATTTCAAAAGACGGGAATACTCAAGATCTAAAGAAACCTTATAATATCAAAGTACTTTATAAAGGCAATCCGCTTGATCTTGAAAGACCTAAAATGCACAACTAAATTCTACTTACTAATTATTACTAACTACTTACTACCCATATGGCATTCATAGACGAAATAAAATTTCACGGAAAAGCAGGCGACGGAGGATCCGGGGTTGTTCGATGGCGCCAAGAGAAATTTATCCCCAAAGGTGGTCCTGCTGGCGGTGACGCTGGTCGCGGTGGCGATCTCTTTGTAGAAGCAGTTCATGATCTTCATATCCTTGCCAAGTATCGCCACCAACACACATTCGAGGCAGAAAAAGGGGAAGATGGAGGTTCGATGAGTCTCCATGGAGCCAATGGTGATGATTTGACTATCAAACTTCCTGTCGGCTCAATCATCCACAATCTCACAACTTCAGAAAAGTATTCGCTCGATAAAGTTGGTCAAAAAATAAAACTTTTGGAAGGGGGGACGGGTGGCCATGGCAACGAACATTTTAAAGGCTCGACCAATACATCGCCAAAAGAGTTTACTCTCGGTAAGCCAGGACAAGAAGCAGACTTTTTCGTAGAACTCGAACTTTTCGCGGATGTCGGATTGATCGGACTTCCAAACGCCGGCAAATCAAGTCTTTTGAACATGCTTACTCGAGCCGAAGCACGTGTCGGCGCCTATCCGTTTACTACTCTTGACCCCAACCTTGGTGATTTCTACGGTTTTGTCTTGGCAGATATTCCGGGGCTGATTGAGGGAGCGTCCGGCGGCAAGGGACTCGGTACCAAATTTCTTCGACATATTAAGCGCACTCGGATGCTTGCGCACCTCGTCTCGTTTGAAAACGAGGATATGATGAAGACCTATAAAACAGTACGTAAAGAACTCGATACGTACGATAAAGCACTTCTTGAAAAAGAAGAGATTATTATTCTTACCAAGCGTGATTTGGTGACAGAAAAAGAAATCACCGCTGCGGTTAAAAAATTCCAAAAACTCTCTCCACATGTCTTTACGATATCGCTCTATGACGACGCTTCCATCAAGGAGTTTGGCGACACTTTGGTAAAACTTTTGCGCGCGAAGATATAATATGAAGAAACAAAATCTTGCATTTATCGATACTGAAACGACAGGGCTTGATTTTCTTATGCATGAAATCATCGAGATTGGCGTCGTACTTGTCTCGCAGGATAAGAGCGAGGAGGGTCAAAGTGAATACGAAGTACTCGAAGAATTTGAACTCAAGATCAAGCCTGAGCGGATCGCAGATGCAGACCCGGTGGCGCTCCGAGTCAATCACTATGATCCCTCGCAGTGGGTCTTTGCCTATACGCTCGCTGAAGCCATGCAGATATTTTCCAAGAAAACAGAAGGGGCCGTGATGGTAGGACACAATGTCGCATTCGACTTTTTATTTCTTGAAAAAGCTTTTCGTGATACTCAGGTGCCCAATCTTCTCCATTACCACAAACTCGATACAATCTCTATGGCATTTGCTAAGCTTCATGGCAACGAAGATATCAATCGCTTTTCGCTCGCCGCGCTCTGTCAGGAGTTTGGTATAGAAAATAAAAACGCTCATACTGCGCTCTCGGATTCGCGTGCGACCTTCGAGCTCTACAAGAAGCTCATGAGCATGTAGGCTTTGCGTATGCTCGTTTTATAGCTATAGTAGGAGCTCATGAAAATAAAAGGTAAAAAAGCAGTCGTATTTGTCGGCGTCTCAGGTGGGGTAGACAGCTCAGTTTCAGCAGCATTGCTTCAAACAGCAGGCTATGAAGTTGTCGGTGTATTTATCCGTACCTGGACCCCAGACTTTATCGACTGTACGTGGCGAGATGAACGGCGTGATGCTATGCGGGTGTGTGCTGCGCTCGGTATACCGTTTCTTGAATGCGATGCTCTAGAAGCCTATAAAAAAAATGTCGCAGACTATATGATCAGTGAATACCGCGAGGGCCGTACGCCGAATCCCGATGTGATGTGCAACAGGGAAGTGAAGTTTGGAGTATTTTACGATTTTGCAATGAAAAAAGGAGCAGACTTTGTCGCGACAGGACATTATGCGCAAAAAATCCCGCAACGCACAACGCATAGCGCAAAACATTCGATACAAAAAAATACCCCACTCTTTACACTTAATATTTCAAAAGACGCTAAAAAAGATCAGAGCTATTTTCTCTGGACACTCACGCAAGAAAAACTTGCTCGTACGCTTTTCCCGATCGGGCATTTGAAAAAATCACAAGTACGCAAACTTGCAGAAAAATTCAATTTACCTACCGCGACAAAGAAAGATAGCCAAGGTGTGTGTTTCCTCGGACCACTTGATATGAAAGATTTTTTGAAACATTATATTGCGTCCACACTAGGTGTGGTGCTCAATGAAAATAACGATGTCATTGGGAGTCATGATGGAGCTGTATTTCTTACTCTTGGTGAACGCCATGGATTTATGATTACGAAGAAGTCAGCTTCTGATAGTCCATACTACGTCATAGCGAAAGATGTGAAAAAAAATACTGTTACGGTTTCGCATAAAGTGGAAGTGAATACAGCGACCAGTGTTGGCAAAGGAGTGAAAGCTGTCGGTCTCAAAGAGTGTAATTGGATCAGTACGGAGCCTTTAATCGGCAAAAAATATAAAGCGCAAATCCGATACCATGGAGAGTATATTTCTGTAGAGATAGAAGATTTAAAAAACTCTACAGCGACGCTCGTATTTAAAACCCCTATACTAGTTGCCCCAGGCCAATCAATCGTCATTTACGACAATACTGCCTGCCTCGGTGGGGGAATTGTCGCCTAGATTCTATTTTTTATATACCTCGAAGACCTTTGAGGCTTTTCGCCCTTGAGAAGTAAGGGCTTGACAAAATCCTATAATGTAGTAGTATACCTGTAATAATTTCATTAAAAACCAAAAGGTTATGAAAAATTCACTCCTGATTACTCTTTTTTCATTAATTTTTTCTTTCTTCTCTTTTACTGTTTCTGCTGCTACGCAAACGGAGGAAATTAAAATCACTCCGAAAATACGTGCGCAGTATGAAGCACAGGCTTTGAGGATTATTAATTCGCCCGAGGGAAAACTACAATTCAGGAACTGCGGCGTTAATGATCCAAAAGATATTGATCCCGAACAACATTTATTGATTTCCACAAGCGAAGTCACTGTGAATCGCGTTGTAAAAACCGGTGACAAATCAGTAAATATTTTTATCTGGGCGCTGTGGGCAAAGGATAATAATAAAACTGATTCAGTAAATTCTCAAAGTACTTCATTAGATGATTACGGTGTCGGACTCGCTATGGAAAGTCCGATGATTGGGAGTAAGGCTAGTGGAATGCTTTCAATACCTGTGAAGAATGAACTTTCAGGGAAGGAAATTATTACGCTTGTTCTTATTCTACTAATTGCCTGCACTGATCTCATAAGTTGGGGTTGGAGAAACGATTTAAGAAACCAAAAAGAAATTTTAGCAGCACAACAAGAAGAAGAAACAGACGAAAAGTTAGAAAACTTACGAAATGGAAATGGGTTCGCTATTTCATCTCAAAAAAAATTAGTTCTTATTTCGGCATCAACAATTTTATTTCTGATGTTAGGAAGTCAAACTTTTGCCAAAGGTGGAGGAGGAAAAAATTTCGATTACTCCCTCATTGGATCGGATTTAAAATCCGATGATTGGTTAGTAATAGCAGTAGTAGCTGTAATACTTGCTTTAGCTGTTGTTTTTGGGATCTGTAGTTTAAAGAGTCCTAAAGAACTTGAGCCATTAAGGGATAAAGAAAATACAGACAAAGAAGAAATAGGGAAAAATATTGAACCGATAGAGGTTCAAGCAATAACTGACACGACCGAAAATTCTGGAGCCGAACTTAGTTCGGCTTGAAACATAAAAGATAGATACAATATAACGCCTTACCAATTATTGGTAAGGCTGTTTTTTTATTGACACAGATACATTTTTTTGGCATACTCGATTGATTTTGAACATTTCGTTAACAAAAAAAATCTAAAGCAATGAAAAAATTGCAACTTCTAAAATCAAGATTAACTGGACCTTTACATCATTATTTTCAAGCAGAAGTGCAGCACACCATTGCACTAAAGGGAGGAGATTTTGTTGAGGCTATTTCCTTTTTGTATTTTGAATATCGCCTGAATATTACATTTATGCGAGATTTGCCTGTAAGCAGGTTGTTTAAAGTCTATTCTCAGCGGAGCGGCGAATTAAAAGATATAGCATTCGAAGCTTATAAAATGAAAAATGTTGAACTCGGGTGGTTGATGGAAGATTATAGGGAAGATCGGACTATAAAGTGGAGAATTGTCACAAAGGAAAAAATTTTTTCATCGATAGAAAAAAATATCCCTTGCGAAGGAATTTTGAGTGCGCTTATATCACTTTTTTCTTCTGATACCCCTGCTCGCGATACTTTATTGGCAATGAGAAATGAGTCACTCAGCCATGCGTAAAGCAAAAGCTTTCAAATTACCCACCAGTCGATTGTTAATTCAATCGACTGTATTTTTTTATATATTTGTTATACTTATATTATGGAACAACTTTTTCTTTCGCATCCATATCTTGAGCCATTGATGAAGCTCGGACTTGCTATGCTACTTGGTATGGTGATCGGTATAGAACGCATTTTGGCGCACAAGACTGCGGGTATGCGCACCTACGCGCTCGTTTCTATGGGCGCTGCACTTTTTGTAGTCATCTCACAAGCCACAGCAAAGATTGCTCTCGGAGAAGGATTTATGGACTCAAATATTTTTCAAATACCAGCTGCTATTGTCTCCGGTATTGGTTTCCTTGGTGCAGGTCTTATGATCTGGCATGACCATACTCTCACTGGTGTCACAACAGCTACAAGCATTTGGGTCTGTGCCGGTATCGGTATGGCGACTGGCTTTGGACTTTACTCTTTGAGTATCACCGCGACTTTGCTTATGCTTTTTGTCTTCACTGTACTGTGGTTTGTGGAGGAATACATCAAGAAATTCCAAACAGATATTCCTACGCACAAAAAAGAAACTATACGCGAAGATCGCTCTTCCGATCTCTAGAAAGCTCTCCTTTTTTCTGATATACTGCCGCCATGCAATCCGAAGAAATACGTAAGCGATTCCTGGCTTTTTTTGCTGCTCGCGGCCATGCGATTATTCCGTCGGCGCCACTTGTGCCCTTAAACGATCCATCAGTGCTTTTCAATACAGCCGGCATGCAGCCTCTCGTGCCGTATCTTCTTGGCGAGCCACATCCAGCCGGCAAACGAATCGCTGATATTCAAAAATGTGTGCGTACGGGCGATCTCGATGATATTGGCGACAATCGTCACTTTTCTTTTTTTGAAATGATGGGCAACTGGTCGCTCGGCGACTACTTCAAAGAAGACGCGATTAAGTGGAGCTATGAATTTCTCACATCAAAAGAAGAAGGCCTAGGACTCAACCCTGCACAGCTCTACGTCACCGTATTTGAAGGAGATGAAAATGCGCCACTTGATACGGAGTCAATTGGGATTTGGAAAAGTCTTGGCATTCCAGAGGACAGGATTTATGCATTGCCAGCAGATGATAACTGGTGGAGTCCCGGTGACAATGGTCCCTGTGGTCCGTGCACAGAAATGTTTTACGATGTGACCGGTACAATAGGTGACCTTAATAAAGAGCAATTTATTGATGCAGTGAAAAAAGAAGATGTCATTGAAATATGGAATGACGTTTTTATGGAATATGAGAAAAAAGATGGAAAGGTGATCGGCAAACTTACTCAAAGGAATGTTGATACTGGTGCAGGACTTGAGCGCATCACAGCAGTAATGCAAGGAACGAAGACGGCGTATGAGACAGATATTTTTACATCAGCGCTAGATATAATTAAGAAAAACTCAAAAAATTATGAAGAAAAAGAGGCACGAATAGTCGCAGACCATTTGAGAACCTCAAGTTTTCTTATTGCGGACGGTGTTGTTCCGGGTAATAAAGATCAAGGATATGTCTTGCGACGATTACTTCGCCGGGCTATTTTCAAAATGAAAATTAAACTTCTCGGTAGTCATATTGCTCCAGAAGTAATTGACTACTTTGTTAATTTTTATAAAGAAATTTATCCTGTACTTGGAGAAGTGGATATAAAAAATATTTTCTACACAGAAAAGGAAAAATTTACTAAAACCCTTTATGTTGGAGAAAAAGAATTCGAAAAAGGAGTAGATCCCTTTATTCTTGCTACAACATATGGTTTCCCAATTGAGCTGACAGTTGAACTTACTAAAGAGAAAGGCCAGACGATTGATATGGAGGATTTCAATACCAAAATGGCTGAGCATCAGAAACTTTCTCAAACCGCTTCCGCCGGTATGTTTAAAGGCGGGCTTGCCAATCACAACGAAAAAACTATTCGTTTGCATACAGCGCATCATTTGCTTTTGGCTGCATTGCAGCAAGTCTTGGGCAAAGAAGTCAAACAACGGGGAAGTAACATTACTGAAGAGCGGCTCCGTATCGACTTTGCATTTGATAGAAAAATGACAGACGAAGAAAAACA